>Ga0315288_10010830_pt1 | contig 11494 bp, 16 predicted proteins | sample YL17G11_20_MG_FD_203454 | JGI IMG/M metagenome (GOLD analysis project Ga0315288, IMG submission 203454) | Sediment microbial communities from Yellowstone Lake, YNP, Wyoming, USA - YL17G11_20 | ecosystem: Environmental > Aquatic > Freshwater > Lake > Sediment | place: USA: Wyoming | collected... | reverse complement strand
AGTGGGCCGCGCTGCAAGACGCCTTCACCTCGGTCGGTGACGAGATGTCGGCCTACCACGCCCCCAGCGAGTGCGCGCCTGCGGCCTACGAGCCACTAGAGGCGGAGGAGCGAGCGCTCCTCGCCCAACAGTTTCGGAAACCCACCCCTGGCCCATTGTGGCCATTCACCCCAGAAAGCGAGAACTGAATCATGATCAAGAACTTCGACCGCAACAATTTGCGCGCACTGAGGGCGGACCTCGACGCCGCGCTCTCCAAGATCGCCTCGGCTCACGGCATCGTGCTGTCGGTCGGCTCCGCCACCTTCAATCCCGCCTCCGCCACCTTCAAGCTCCACGCCGCGCTCCTCGCTCCTGGCGCTGCGGAGGGCGAGAAGTCCGCGATGGATGTGAAGGCGTGGGACGATTATCAGCACCTCGCGACGCTGTACGGGTGCCGGCCTGAGTGGCTCGGGAAGAGCTTCCGTTCACCGACTTCCGGCGAAGAGTTCACGGTGACCGGGCTGAAGCGAAGCTCCCCCAAGTACCCCATCCTCGTCGTGCGCAACTCGGACGAGAAGCGATTCAAGTTCAGGTCCGAGCAAGTGCGCAAAGGGTTCTTGGGGAGCACATCATGACCCACTCCGAAGAAGACCTCAGCGGCGTGCTGCGCCGCGTCCAGAAGCTCCTCGCCATCGCGCAGGACTCCCGCGCCAATGCGAACGAAGCCGCCGCCGCCGCCGCGCAGGCCGAGAAGATCATGCGCAAGTACCAGATCGACCACGCCGACCTGCTCACGAAAGCGTTCAACGCGGGCACCGCCGAGATGGCCTCGAAGACTGTGCGCGCCTTCATGAAGCGGGACGTTGATAACGGGCACATCCCGAGTCGCACTCCGACTTGGGCCGGGTGGCTCGCGGTGGCCACAGCGAAGCTGCACGACTGCGAGGTGCGCGGCACGCACGACCCGAAAACGTATGAGCCGGTGTTGGAGTTCATCGGCTTCGCCTCCGATGTGGAGGTGGCGGCGTGGACGTTTGATTACTTGGTGGGAGCGTTTGTGACGGAATTGAGGCTGTGGCAAAAAGAGGCCAAGCGCTCCAAGGGCGAATCCGAAAGCTATCGCCGTGGGTTCATCCTCGCGCTGTGCGCCAAGCTCCAACAAGCGCGCCGCGAGCGTGAAGCCGAGATGCGTGTGGCGAGCGCATCGCGCGCTCTCGTCGTCTCGAAGGCGCAAGCCGTCGCGGCGCACTTCGGCGCCACGAGCTACAAGGACACAAAGAAAGCTGCCTCAGTGCGCGACGCGAATGCGTTCCGCGTCGGGCGTGAGGCGGGGTCGAAGGTGGACGTGAATCGGCAAGCGATTGCCTCAACCGGCGCGGCTTCAATCCCGAAGCTGCGCTAACTCAAGGAGAACTGAAAATGTTGACAATGACCGAACTCAAGACGCGTGCCCCGGCGATCTTCGCCATGCACCCCGCGCCGCACTGCAGCGCCAAGTACTCGATGCTCCCGACCATCGACGCCATCAAGGCCCTCTCCACGGCAGGCTTCGTGCCTGTGAGTGCGCGGCAAGACGCCTCCGGCGGCACGGAGTGGGACACCGAGTCGCACTCGCGCCACATCGTGCGGCTGCGGCCTCAGGGGATGGAGGACACGCCTGCGGCGAAGATGAAGCTCGGGGTTGTGCCCGAAATCATCATCGTCAACGCCTCCGACGCCAGCACCCGGTTCGCGATGGATGTGGGGTTGCACCGGCTCGTGTGCTCGAATGGGCTGGTGGCCTTTACGGTCGACAGCCGCATCAGCACAGTCCACAAGCACACCACTATCCAGGAGGTCGTGGTGCGGGCGGAGGCGATGGTGAAGACGTATCGCCCGCTGCTCGATCAGGTGCAGCGCTGGAGCAAGCTCACCCTCACCGACAAGCAGGTCACCACCTTCGCCAAGAAAGCGCTCACGCTGCGCGGCCTGAGCGAAGAGTATGACCCTGCGTCGCTGCTCGTCGTGCAGCGGAAGGAGGATGAGGGCACAGCGCTCTGGACCGTGTTCAACCGCGTGCAAGAGAACGCCATGCGCGGGAACGCCTACGGGGTCCGGCTTCGCGAAGACGGACGCCAACAAGCGCTCATCTCCCGCCCCCTCAGCGGGATCGCTCGTGAGATCGAGTTCAACAAGGCGCTGTGGGCGTTGGCGGAGGAGTTTGAAGGGAAGTAATTCCGGCACCTCATCGCCCAATCATCAGCGACAATCGCTCCCCAGGTGCCGATCCCGAATCGGCACCCGTTCATCTCCTCAACCAGAACTGAAAGAAAGTCTCACCATCATGCCCACAATCATCCGTACGCAAGCAGAAATCGCCGCCGCCAGCAATCAAGTGCTCATCGACACCTACAACGCCTTCACCGGCAAGAGCATCAAAAAGTTCTCCAGCCGTGCGGCCGGAGAGGCGCAGGTGGCCAACGCCATTTTGAAAGGTCAGAACGACGCGGCGCACGCCGGAGTCCCCAAGGGCACCGAGCCCGCAGCCGCGACTGTGGCTGAGCTCGAAGCAAGCACCGCTGCTGATGCTGCAGCAAAACCCCCAACCGAAGAAAAGGAAACCGAAGTGACCGCAACTGCAAAAGAAACCCGCGACGCTGTTCGCGCCAAGCGCTACCCCAGCGAGGCCAAGAAGCCTGCTCCCGCCGCCAAGAAAGCGAAAGCGAAGGCGAAGGCGAAGCCTGCTCCCGCCGCCAAGAAAGCGAAGGCAGCTCCCGCCTCCGGCAAGCACGCGACCTACGCCTACATCAAGCTCACCAAGCCCGACACCCTCCGCCGTCCGCAACCCGGCTCGAAGCGCACGGAGGTGCTGACGGCGATCCAGAACGCCTTCGCCGACAAGAGCGTGAAGCGGCTGGCGATCGAGGACTTGAGCAAGCGGCTGAAGTTCGATGTTCGCTCCTATGTCCACAAGCTCGCGGCGGTGGGCTGGGTCGAGGTGGTAGGCGCGTGATCATCGTCGGCGCGGGGCTGACCGGGTTGATCGCCGGTCACGTCTTCCCCAACGCCACGATCGTGGAGCGAGCGGCGAGCCCCGCCTCGCTCCACCGCGCGCTCCTCCGCTTCCGGAGCAACGAGGTGGCCACCCTGGTGGGCATTCCGTTCCGGAAGGTCCGGGTGCACAAGGCGATCTACTTCGAGGGCGCCTTCAGGCCGATAGACCCCCGGCTGGCCAATCTGTACGCCGCCAAGTGCCTCGGCTCGGTGACCGATCGGTCGATTTGGGACTTGGCGCCTGTGGATCGGTGGATCGCTCCGGAGGACTTCTACGAGCGGCTGGTGGACGCGAGACAGCACCAGATCAAGTGGGGCACCCCGATCGGGGAGCGCCTCGCCTTCGGGGGAGCGGACTTGATCAGCACCATCCCTTTGTCGATGATGGCGCTGATGGCGCTCCTTACTGAAGAGCTTCCTGCGACGATGCCGGAGTTCAAGTCCAAGCCGATCACAGTGACCCGATGGCGCGCGGAGGAAACCTCCGTGCACCAGACGATCTACTTTCCCGGAGGCGACGCGGAAGGCACATACCGCGTCTCGATCACAGGCGACCTCGTCATTCAAGAGTCCATCGCCCGCTGCGCACGGATGGACCGAGTAGCGATTGAGGAGGCATTCGGGTTGCCGGGAGGGGCGTTGAAGTTGATCGACGAGACTGATCAAAGCCTCGGCAAGATCGCCCCCATCGACAACAGCATCCGCAAGGAGCTCATCTACAAGCTCACCACGCAGGCTCGCGTTTACAGCGTGGGCCGATTCGCAACCTGGCGCAACATCCTCCTGGACGATGTGCTGAATGACCTTCGGGTCGTGAAAGGGATGATCGAGCAGCGCGACCGCTACTCACTTCACAAATCTGCGAGCCGCTGAGCGCGGCTCGCGATCTTCAACGAACGAAAGAACTGAATCATGATGAGTAAACATTGCGGCGATGCGTTCGCCAAGTGGCTCGCGGAGGGCGAAAGCCGAGAGCATGCCCCGGCATCCGTCGCGTACAAAGAAGGGTGGGACAGCGCGACTGCGCTGGCGCTGCCGGCGATTTTGGTTGCGTACTCGGTGCTTGAGGGCCAGATCGACGGCATGGCTGAGCAAGCGCTCCTCCAATGCCGGGAGCTGTTCACCAAGGCGCTGCCCGCGCTCAATTGGGGCGCCTCCGCGCTCGACGCGGAAGCAATCGCCCTTCTCAACACTGTGCCGGCGATCGTGGAAGCGGCGCTGAAGGAGTATGGAAAATGAAAGTCACCCTCATCAGCGTCACCCCGAATGCCGCCGAGCTGCTCCTCTTCACGAAGAGCACGCGGCTGTCGATGTCTCCGGCGCTCCTGCGCGACATCGAGCTGTGGAAGAAGGAGCGGAAGGAGGCGGAGTTGGCCTATATGGCCGAGACCATTCCCAGCAGCTGGGAGTTCGTGGACTATGTGTTCTTGGTCGAGGGGGTGAGCCGCGCCTACACACACCAGCAAGTCCGCACCCGCGCCGCGAGCTACGCCCAGCAATCGCTGCGCGTCGTGAACGTCGCCGACTTCGAGTACATCTTCACTGAGCGCAACCGCGAGGACCCAACAGCAATGCGGGCTCTCAACTCCGCGCTCTCCGCGATCAAGGACTGCTACGCTCGGCTCATCGCCTTGGAGCAACCCGTCGAAGACGCACGCGGCATTCTCCCCACCAACATCGCCACCAACATCGTCTGCAAGTTCAACCTCCGCACGATGAGCGAGCTGGCGGCGAGCCGAACCGGAGGACGCACGCAGGACGAGTACAAGACGGTCGTCAACGCCATGTGCACCGCCGTCCTCGCGGTGCACCCCTGGGCGGAGCGCTTTCTGTTCGCTCGGCCTCGGGACTTCTTCGCGGAGCTGGAGCGCTTCGCGGAGGAGGAGTACGGGGGCGACCTGCTGAAGAAGGGGCAGTTGCTCAAGATCGTGGACAAGATGCGGAAGGAGCGGCGGCCATGAACATCGGCGTGTGGTACTTGGTGCTCACGCTGGCGCGAGGCGAGGCAGTCGCGCTCCGCGAAGTCGGCCCATTCCACAACGAGCGCGCGTGCATGACGGCAGCGCAGCTGTGGCTGCAAACGGTGAAGACTGACGCGGACCTCTTCAGCAAGAAACTTTTCATATCCGCGATCTGCACTTACTCAGGAGCCACGAAATGAACTACGCCATCTTCGACCTCGACAACTGCCTCAGCGACGACGGGTGGCGCATCCCGAAGATCAACTGGCAAAAGACCGGCTACGAGCGCTACCACACCTACCACACCCTCGCTCCCTTCGACCGGGTGGACAATGTGCTCTTCTACAGCCAGGCCTTGCTGCGCGGCGAAGGACTCATCATCTTCACCGCGCGCCCTGTGCAGTTCCGCGACGCGACGGAGCGGTGGCTGTTCGAAAAGGGAATCCCCTTCACGCACCTCTTCATGCGCAACAACCACGACTCGCACAGCGCGGTGGAGGTGAAGCGAGCGCAGCTGGCGTGGCTCACGACGATCCCGGAGTACCGCTGCACGCGGGAGCAGATCGTGCACGCCTACGACGATCACCCCGACATCGTCAGCATGTACCGCGACGCCGGCATCGACGCCAAGCTCCTCGCAATCCACGACCTCAACGTCTACCAACCCCCGGAGAAAACATGAATCAGAAAACGATCCCCGACCGGCTGCACGCGGCAGCGAAAACCTTCGAGTCACGGAACGCAATTTACCGCGACAACTACAAGACCTTCGGTCTCGTCATGCAAAGCCTCTTCCCCGAGGGGCTGACGGTGAAGAGCGCGGAGGAGTGGAACCGGCTGTGCTTGCTGATTGCGATGACCGGAAAGTTGACACGCTATACGGTCAACTTCTCTTCCGGAGGTCACGTCGACTCGATCCACGACATGACTGTGTACGCGGCGATGCTGGAGGAGTTGACTGAGCAGGAGCTTTCGTTGTTCGACGAAGCGCTCATGGCCGGGCCAGCGAGGGCTTCGTCATGATTATAATCGACGCAGAAACTACAGGACTCCCGCTGCCAGGCGTGGCGGACCTCTCGCAGCAGCCCCGCATCATCGACTTCGCCGCCGTGAAGCTCTCGCGGATGGGGAAGGGGAAGGTGTGGCGCCAGACCCGCATCCAGCACCTCATCAACCCCGGCGTCCCCATCTCCCCCGAGATCACCAAGATCACCGGCTACACAGACCACGACCTCCGCGACGCTCCGCCGTTCGCAGCGGTGCTCCGCGACATCGCGCACTTCTTCCTCGGGGAGCGGGTCATGCTCGCGCACAACCTCCCGTTCGACAAGTCGCTGCTGGAGTTCGAGCTGCGGAGGCTGGACTTGGTGACGAACTTTCCGTGGCCTCCGGTGCAGGCCTGCACTGTGAGCCTGTACACCGAGGCTTTCGGTCGCCGCCCCAAGCTCACCGAGCTGTATGAGCGTCGACTCGGAAAGCCGCTACGCCAGTTGCACAAGGCGATGGCGGACGTAGAGGCGTTGTTGGAGATTGTGCTGAAAGACGAACTTCACTTGAAACTCTGAAAGGACAGAACTGTGAGCACTTGCAAAATTACCGCCTGCGCGTTGATCGACACCTGGAACGAGCGCAGCGTATGGGGCGACCTGCACGAGCAGGGAGATTGTTGGGTTTTCGATGCCTGCGTTCACCCCGACAGCAAGCACGCCGCGTGGTCGGAGGGGGGCGTGGACCCCGATCATGCCCACGCCTCGACCCGCGCGCTGATCTACTCGGGCGATGTGGACGCCTTCGAGCGGCGCGGGGTGATCGTGCTGGCGAAGAGTTCTTGCCGGCTGAACGCGACGGCGCGGGAGTATGTGCGATGATGCACTCGCCGGATCAATTCCGCTTCCTCGGCACCTTCGGCTCTCCCATGAGCTCGACGCGCGAGCGCGACGGCAACAACGGCTCCTTCTTCATCCCCGTCGTGACCGGGGGCCGGGAGCGCTTCCGCGTGATCGCGAGCGACGGGGGAGGGTGGGAGCACGTCTCGGTCAGCCTCCCCAGCCGCGTCCCCACCTGGGCCGAGATGTGCGAGATGAAGCTGATCTTCTGGGACCCCGAGGACGCCGTCATGCAGCTCCACCCCCCGCAGTCCCAGTGGGTGAACTGTCATCCGTTTTGCCTCCATCTGTGGCGCCCTATCGGAGTGCCGATCCCGTTGCCGCCGATTTGGATGGTGGGGCCGAAGTCATGAGCGCGCTCACCCCAATCTTGAATCGCCTTTGCAACTGGAGCGCTCACCTCGCGCGGTGGCAGCTCGGGTGGACGCGGGACGGAGACGCGGAGCTGAGAGCTGTGCAAAGTGCCGCCGAAGCGCGGCTGCTGTACCGGGTGGAGCTGAATGCGCTGGCGGGGTTGTTGATTCAAAAGGGCGTCTTCACGAGGCTGGAGTTTGTTGCGCAGCTGGATGTGGAGGCGGAGCGGGTGGAGGAGACGATGGAGGGGGCTTGGCCGGGGGTGAAGGCTGTGGACGGGGGGTTGCTCTACGACCTGAAAGCGATCGAGCGCGCGGGGTGGATGAAGTGATCCACTTGAAGACCCGCACCGAGTTCAGCTTCAGGGAAACCTTCGCCCCGCTGCCACGCGTTGTAGCCCGGCTCGTAGAGTTGGGCTACAACGCTGCCGGAATCGTCGACTTGAACGGCTCGACCTGGGGCCATGTCCGGTGGGAGCGGGCGCTCCGGGAGGCGGGAATCTCCCCGGTTTTCGGCGTCGAGCTGGGAATCTCCGACGATCCAGCTAGAACCACCCCGGCGCCCACCGCCTGGGCGCTCGCGAGAGTCCCCTCGGCGCTCTATTCGCTGGCCTCCCGCGCCCATCTAGCCCTCGCCGGGGGGCAACCCTCGGTGACTCGGGCGGAATTCCTGGCCGCCGAGGGGCTGATCAAGTTCACAGGCCAGGCCTTCCGAGCGTCGCCGGAGGCGGTAGAAGCTGGGTGCATCATCGATGCCAACCCCGCTTCTCCACTGGCCACAGCGGACGCCCTCTCCCTTCATCGCCGAACCAAAGGGCGCCTCGTCATCACCAGTGACAACGCCTTCGCCCACCCCTTCGATCGCAAGCTCTTCCAACTCACAGGGCGCAGCGCGAAAGCCTCCCCACAGCACATCCTGGGCCGGGAGGAGATGGAGGCAGCGATGGAGGCGCACGGCTTCAGCAAGCGCTCGCTGCTCGCCGCGCGGGACACAGCGGAGTGGGTTGAGGGGGAGCTGAAAGGCATCTCGCTCCCCAAAGCCCCCATCATCAAGCTCGAAGGCGACGTCATGGCGCTGTGCCGCGCGGGGCAGCGCGCTCGCCTCGACTCGGGGCACATCGCGGAGTGGACCGAGGAGTACGAAGCGCGGCTGCTGCGAGAGGTGACGCTGGTGAAGGAGAAAGCCTTCGACAGTTACTTCATCATGGTCGCGGACCTGATCTGCTGGGCGAAGGAGCGGATGCTGGTGGGCCCTGCGCGGGGATCGTCTGCGGGGTCGCTCGCGTGTTACTTGATGCGGATTACGGAGGTGGACCCGATTCCGCACGGGTTGCTGTTCGAGCGCTTCGTCGACATCACCCGCACAGACCTCCCCGACATCGATGTGGACTTCCCGGACGCGGCGCGGGACGGGGTGTACGCGTACCTGAGGGAGAAGTACGGCTCAGAGCAAGTCGCGCGCCTCGGCACCATCAGCGAGTACAAGCCCCGAAGCGCGCTCTCCGAAGTCGCCAGGCGCCTCGGCATCCCGCCATGGAAGACGCAGCCTGTGCGGGATGCGATGTTTGTTCGAAGCTCCGCCGACTCCCGAGCCAACAACTGCCTCTCCGACACCCTCGCCGAAACCGAGCCCGGACGGGCGCTGGTCGCGTCTTTCCCAGCGATCGTCCTGGCCGGGGAAATCGAGGGGCACGCCTCGCACGCGGGGATGCACGCGGCGGGGGTGATCGTGTGCAACGCCCCGATCAGCAATTACTGCACCGTCGCCGGAGGCGTCGCGCAGCTCGACAAGATCGACGCGGAGGTGCTGAACTTGCTGAAGATCGATGCGCTGGGGTTGCGCACGCTGTCTGTGATCGAGGGGGCAGGCGTGCTGAGTCGCGATGCAATTTACAGCCTCGGGTTCGAAGATCCAGCGGTTTTCGCTCTGCTCAATGAGGGTCGATTCTCAGGCATCTTTCAATGGGAGGGCCAAGCGCTGCAATCGCTCACAAGCGAAATCAAAATCAGCACCTTCGAGGACATGGTCCATATCACCGCCCTCGCTCGACCGGGACCGTTGGGGGGCGGAGCGGCAACCCATTTTCGCGACCGTCACGCAGGTCGCGAAGCGATCGATGTGGCGCACCCGAGTATGCTGCCGTACTTGGAGGAGTCATATGGACTGGTGCTGTACCAAGAACAAGTTATCCGCATCGCCCGCGACATCGGGAAGCTCACTTGGGAGGACACCACCGCGCTCCGAAAAGCGATGAGCAAGAGCTATGGCAAGGAATTCTTCGACGCCTTCGGGGCGAAGTTCGCGAAGGGAGCGGCGACTCTCGGGTTGAAGCCCGAGACTGCGCGCGACATCTGGGACCAGATCAACAGCATGGGCGCGTGGGCGTTTAATAAATGCGCAGCGGGGTCGACGCTCGTGAAAATTGCGAACACCGGAGGGTCACTCGCGGGATGGGAACGGCTCGACGCGCTGCATGAGCGCTACGTGGAAAATCCGAGTCCTTGGATTCGACAGCAGCGCATGATGCCGTTTGTTTACAGCGTCTTCCCGGATGGCCGCGCCTATCCGCAGCGGGTCAAAGCCATCCACAAGAATGGAGTCAAGCCTTGTCGACGTTTCACCTTTGAGGATGGCAGCGAAGTTGTTTGCACAGTGGACCATCGCTTCGTGATCAACGATCGGTGGCGCACCGCAGGGGAGGCGAAAGTTGGGGATGGATGGCTGATGGCAGGACTTGAGCCGCAAGAGTGGGTGAAGCGTGGAAGCGCGGCGACTGGAGGCCATTGGAGCACAGACAAGAAGGGTCGACGGGTCAGCCCGAGCGAACAAAATCGGCGCACACCGATTCGCGATGAGTTCACTGAAGCGAAGCGCGGAACCGGGTGCGAAGACTGCTCCAAAGCGCGCAGACGGATGGAAGCCCACCACGACGACTTCAACGAAGGGCGCGACAGGCCCAGCGATCTCGCTTGGCTCTGCTCGGGGTGTCACAAGCGTCGCCATTACGCTTATGACCGCACGAAGCGGAATGAGAAGGGCATGCGCCTCGCGTGGAAAGAGCTGATCAGCATCGCCGACGCAGGCGCAGTCGAGACTTACGATCTGGAGATGGAAGAGCACCATAACTATGTGATCAATGGCGGCATCGTAACGCACAACTCACACGCCGTCAGCTACGCGATCGTCTCCTACTGGACTGCGTACTTGAAGGTGCATTGGCCGTTGGAGTTCGCGGCGAGTTCGCTGCGCAATGCGAAGGACACAGACACAGCGCTCAACATGCTGCGAGAGATTCGCTCCGAAGGCATCGAGTACATCCCCTTCAGCGCCGAGCTGAGCGAGGAGAACTGGTGCGTCAAGGACGGCAAGCTCATCGGAGGCTTCCTCGGCATCAAGGGCATCGGCCCCTCGAAGGCCCAGGAGATGTTGAAGGCGCGCGCTGGGAAGGGGCTGACCGATAAGCAGCGCGAGCGGCTCGCTGCGGCGGAGCTGATCTTCGGAGAGTTGTACCCCGCGCAAGCGTTGTGGGGCGAGTGGTACGCCGACAACGGCACCAAGCTCCTGGAGCGAGGCACCCGTGTCCTCCGCATCAGCGACTTCCCCAAGGACGGCGGCAACGTCGTCTTCATCGGCCTCCTCAAGCGCAAGGACGCCCGAGACTACAACGAGGTGTTGATGCTCGCGAAGCGGGGCGGAAAGGTGAAGCCCCCGCCAACAGCCTTCCTCGACCTCCGTGTGGCGGACGATTCGACGATGTCGCCGCTGCTGTGCCGGGTGGATCGCTACGACTACGAGCCCACAGGCCGCATGCTGCTGGAGCGAGGGCGGGAGGACCAGGACTGGTTTCTCATTCGGGGCGAGAAGCTGGCGAACTTCCCGATGGTGCAGGTGCATAAGATCAAGTGCCTCAACAACAAGGAGTTCTTCAAAGCGGAGCGTACATGATGGAAAAATATCTTGTGTGGTGCCCCAATCAGGGCTCTGGCCTGGTGGATGGCGTAGAGATCAAGGCGCTCGATCCGAATGATGCTGCTTGCATCTGGGCGCAAAGAGAAGACAGCGAGAGTGCGGATTATTGGATTGTCGGTGGTTCTGGCGCCACAATTGTGGTGCGCGATCTTGCATGTGACAAAGAAATCACGCTCCTGGTCACAGGAGAAGCGACGATTCATTATACTGCGCGCGCAGCATGAATCCTCCTCCGTTCTCCACGCTGTACGAGCGCCTCGTACGCAACACCGCCGAGCCCGAAAATGCGCAAGGCTGCTGGACCTGGAC
>Ga0315288_10010829_pt1 | contig 11495 bp, 5 predicted proteins | sample YL17G11_20_MG_FD_203454 | JGI IMG/M metagenome (GOLD analysis project Ga0315288, IMG submission 203454) | Sediment microbial communities from Yellowstone Lake, YNP, Wyoming, USA - YL17G11_20 | ecosystem: Environmental > Aquatic > Freshwater > Lake > Sediment | place: USA: Wyoming | collected... | reverse complement strand
ACCTTTGCATTGAGAAACGTGCAGCCGCCGGGCTCCTTGCATTCGAACAAGGCGATCTTGCGTGGGTCGGAGACGCAACGTGGGCAGAACATCCGTTCGCACACATCGTGCATGTTGCGCACGCGGAACACTTGACGCACGCCACCGCAGTCCACACCACAGTAGATACACAAAGACATGTCGCAGCCCTCACAGAATGTGTGTGCGTGAACGCTCTTGTCACATAGGCCCTCTTCGTAGAAATCACCGAGAGGTTTCTCGTCTGTTGTGCACGCAACGTTTGCAAAGATACATGATACTTTCATTTCCCACCCTTCTTTGTTGTCGTCTTGGACTTCTTGACAGACGACGACGACGCAGTGATCTCGACGTCTGGTTCGGCCTCACGCTTCTTGGGGTTGGTGGTGGTGGTGGTGGTTGTGGTATTCTTGACGATCTCGATCTCCTTGTCATCATCGTCATCATCGTCGTCATTGACCTTCTGCGGGCTCGTCGGAGAATAGGATGGACTCGTCGGCGAGAAGATAGAGTCTGCGGGTGCGTAGAACGGACTCGACGGCGAGTAGGATGGGCTCGACACCTTGCGCAACAAGATAGCATCGGTCGAGACCGCGAGAAACGAAGTCGCGTTGGCCGAGAGGATGGCGAGCCACACCGTGCCCGGCTCGAGGCGCGCGACGACGAGATCTTCCTTGCCGGCGAACTGACCATACACGACGTCGACGCGCTCGCCCGTGTAAATCTGCTCGTGGCGAGCGTCATGCACGTGTTGATGCGTTTCGTTGAGAATCTCGTCGACGCGCGCCACCGGAATCTTCTTCACGTTGTTGTTGGTGTCAACGATCGTCGCGATGTCTCCGTCGTCGTTGATGCTCTCGATGACGCCGTGAGGCCGGCACAACACGAAACCCGAGCCGTCGTCGAACGCGACCAAGTCCCCGATCTGCGGCTTGCTGAAATCGCGCGTCGTGCGCACCTCATGCTTGAAGTCGCTCATCGTCATCGTCGTCTTCTCGATTCGCGTGCGTTCCACCATGCTGTCAGCGCGCACTCGGTATTCAACTGTGTGTGTGGTAGTCGGGAGGTTTGCCATAGTAATTCTGTGCGCGGAAACGCGATTACGCGTATCAAACATGCTCGACACAACAAATAGAAACAACCAACCTTGTATAATTAATTCGAAAATAAAATCAAATTTCAAACAAATTGGGCGGAATGGGAAAAATAAACAAAAAAACTATTTATTTTCCGCATAGTCCCAAAAACGGTTTTTGGGTCTATGTGAAAAATTACATAGTCCCAAAAACGGTTTTTGGGTCTATGTGAAAAATTACATAGTCCCAAAAACGGTTTTTGGGTCTATGTGAAAAATTACATAGTCCCAAAAACGGTTTTTGGGTCTATGTGAAAAATTACATAGTCCCAAAAACGGTTTTTGGGTCTATGCGGAAAAAGTGGTGGATTTTCAAAGTGCGCCCCGCACCAAACAAAAAAAACAAAAATTGATTTATTTTTTTATTTTTTTTAAAACTTCATGAATTCGACAATTGGATTTACGGACATGGCTCAGATTGCCAATAATGATGGATGTATGTATTTTTTTGTTTTTGATTTTTATTTTTTTTTTCTGTTTCCGAGACTTTTTTTTCGTTTTGGAGACTTTTCTTTTTCTCAATATTTTTTCTATCGCAGTTAATCAGAATTACGACGCAGCAGTTAATTTCGATCAACTGCAGTCTCGTATGTATTTATGTGTTTGATTTTTTTTTGGTTTAATTTTTTTTCTTATTTCTATTTTGTGTAGTCTTGTCTGTTGCGAACGCAGAACAAGAACAAGAACAACCTTTGTTGAATCGTGCACCGCGACGACAATTTGGCGACAATGGATTACTGGTGAGATATTTTTGTGTGTTTGTTGCTGCCGTTCTAACTTGTCAACAGTCGCTCGCGGTGGCTGCCACAGACAACGACAATGGCTTGCCCATGTCGAAGTTCAACTTCCACAAGACCGACACGCGCCTCGAGAAGGTGCGCGGCCGTCCGCCGTCGAAGCATTCGTCGCGGCTCCGTGCGGTCGTCGCCGGCACCAGCAAAGTCGCTGGTGTCGCGCGCGACTTTGACGGCCTCACCATTCTCGTTGAACGTCAGAAGGGCGACAAGCGTGGCGCCAAGACGACCGAGGAGAACGAGGCCACCGTGACCAAGATCAACGAGTGCCAAGAGGTGATCGCCAACGGGCTCCAGCTCGTCGAGATGACGGGCTCCTACTCGGCCGCGACCGCGCTCATCAAGAACGCCGCGCTCGGCGGCGGAGACGATCAGACCGAGATCGTGCTGGCGACTTCGCAGTCCGTCGCCGAGGTCGAGAGTCTCAAGACACAACTCTACCAGACCAAGCTCGCCGCCGTTGAGCGTGCCGCAGCGAGCCACCTCGAGCACGTTGCGAAGTTGCTCGAGATTAAGAAGTTGGAGGCGCAGATCGACCACCTCCGTGAGAAGTGCGCGGCCGCTACCGCTGCTGCTGCTACCACAGTTGTTGTTGTCGAGAAGCCGATGAGCACGTTGGAGAAGATGAAGGCGTTGCGCGACAAGGAGACGCTGCCCGCCGCCGAGCTCGAGCAGCGCCTCAGCAACACGAGCGCAGAACTCGAAGCCGTGCGTGACGACCTCGACTCGACCAACATGGCGCTCGACAACAAGATTCGCGAAGTCGAGCAGTGGCGCACGTCGGCCGGCATCAGCGAGCAGCGCGCACGCGACGCCGAGGCGCGCGAGAACGAGATCGCGCAGCGCCACAACGCTCTACACGAGCAGTTGGGACTTCTCGTCGTGCCGCGCGAGGACTCGCCCGCACACGCCGCACCAGCAGCGCCCGCACCGGCGCCGGCCTTGGAGTCGCTCGAGGACGTCAAGAAGCAGCTCGCCGAGATGCAACGTCAACTATTCATGTTGAAGTGCGACCAGACGATCAACAACACGACGACGATGCCGCCGCCACCACCAGCAGCGGCGCTCGCGTCTCCAAAGACACCCAAGGCCAAGAAGGCCAAGAAGCCCGCAGCGCCCGGTGCGCCCAAGAAGGCCAAGCACCCACCAGCGCCCGTCACCACCACCACAGTTGTCAGCAACAACGATGAAGCCAACACACTCGTTCTTCAAGCGAAGCGCGGCGAGACCGTCGTCATCGCTATCAACGACTTGCTCAAGTATGAAACCTTGCGCGTCCGTGGCACGATGAACATGCTCTCGACGTTGGTGCCCGTGCTCATCGGCATCTCAGCCGAGACGCAAGCCGACATCATTGCTCTCGAGAACTACGACGCCGCAGTCGCCGAGGCCAAGGCCAAGGCGCCAACTCGCGCCGTCAACAGTGATGATGATGACGACGACAAGCCCAAGTCGGCGCCGCCGCCCCCACCACCGGCTGATGACAACAACTACTTTGACGTCGACGATGAAGAGCGCTTACTCGCGCCGCCACCGATGGACAGCATCGTCATCGACCTCGGCGGCAGCAGCAGCGACGACGAGCGCGAGGCGCCCAAGCCCAAGCCCAAGAAACGCCGTCTGCCGCCCGGTGTGCCTCATCGACCAGCAGCCGAAGTCAAGCGTTCTGCGGTCGTATCGAGCAGCAACGTCGACGAGCCCGTCAAGGCGCCAGTCGTCGCCAACATCATCGAGGAGATCGATGGCAAGTTCATCATCTGCCCCAAGGGAACGTGTGGCGTCTCGAAGGCCGAGCACAAGCATGTCGTCGACGCGCTCACCGAGATCGGCGTGCAGCATGTCAGCGAGATCAGCACCCGCAACGATAACACAACGCCGACGTTGTTGATCTTCCCCGCTGGCGATCCCATCGCCAACACGCCGCCCGCGTTCTTTCGCTACAAGCTGTTCGGTCAACGAGTCTACTCGATCACGATCGACGAGTTGCTCAACTACATCACGCCCGAGGGCGGCATCACGGATGGCAACAAGAACGACGGCGACGGCGGAAAGTCAGACAAGACACTCAACAACGAGGGCGCGTTTCAGATTCTGCTCGACGCTGCCTCTGAGCCGCGCAGCGACGAGGAGATTCGCCTCGTTGGCATCTCGCACGCGCCAGCACAGATGAACATCACCGACCAGAAGCTGCGCACGATCTGGAACCAACTGTCGTCGCAGCTCGCCGCGCCCGACACGGTCTACGATGACATCATCGCCAACTACTATGTGAACCTCGACGTTCACCGCAGTGAGCGCGAGTTGCGCGACGGGCTGTTGCGTTTGTGCGGTTTCGTTCAAGGACGCGCCGCGCGCTCGTGAACAGAAGTTTGTAAATTATTGAATCAACATCATTGCAAGAACAAATTTAAACTCGCCAACGTTCATGATTTCGGTTCGTAGCGCGTGTGTTTGCGAAATGTTGCTGTCGTTCGTAGTAGCGCCGCCATCAATTGCGTTAATCTTCCTTGTGTTGTTCGTTGCGCGAGGAAGCGCCACGCCAGCCACACCCAGCAGTGTGGCGTGCACGAAAGACAAAGACTGTTGGTTGACGTTTGGCCACACGTGCGCGTTCAAATGCTGGAAGGGCCAGTGCGCCAACTTGGACAACGACGCCAACTGCAACGACAACAACGAATGCTCGCGCGACAAGTGCGTGAAAGGCGATTGCCAGTTCGTGTCGCTCACACGACGACCGTGCAACGCCGGATTCTTTTGTTTCTTTGGTCGCGGTGTGTGCGATGAGTCCAAGACGTGTGTGTGTCAGCATGGTTCGACGCCGGCGCCAGCACCAGCACCAGCACCACTCGCAACTGAAAGTCACACAGAGCACAGCAAGGAAGAGGATACTGATTGGGAACCAACCATCCCAAGCACCACAAGCGCCAGCACAGTGTCAGAGACGACAAGCAATCACGCGGTGTTCGTGAGCGACATTCAGTCGTCGTGTTTGAAAGACCAAGATTGTGCCACCGCCGGCTGTGCGTATGCGTGCGGCGCCGGCTCTGTGTGCGTGCAGCAGGACAACGACGCCAATTGCAACGACAACAATCCGTGCACGATTGACTTTTGCAACGCCGGCACATGTCAGTTCACACCGACGGCGCGCGCTGATTTTTGCGTGCCCGACCCGGCGTGCGTGAGTCAGAACGGCGTTTGCTCGGGCGCGACGTGCACGTGTGTTGTGCCGCTGGCAAACGCACCAGTGATTGACACGACGACCACATACGAATCAACGACGACGACCACATCTTCGTCTGTTTGTGGCACTTGCTTTGATGCTTCTCAAGGATGTGGATCGAAAATCTCGCTTTCTGGCGTGTGCTTGAATAGCCATTGTGTTGTTTTGAGTTCGTCAAATACTGAAATTAATTGTGGTGATGGTGTGGTCGGCGGAAGTCAAGATTGCGTGTCACTTAACTATGAAGGAGTGTCTTGCCAATGCACAACAATCCCAAATGATTGTTGGTGCTCTCAAGGCGGACTTCTCGTCGGTATTTCAGTAGACCGTGTTTGTTCGCCTCTGACGCCAACAACAACCACTGAACAACTCGCGACAACTTATTACTCGTCGACGTATGAACCAACAACAACAACAACAACAACAACAACCACTTACGAGCCGACCACAACTACTTACGAAGCAACGACGACAACAATATATTCACCAACACAGCCATCATGCAATCCAACTTGCCATCAGGGTAACGATCCAACATGTCAACGCGATGGTCAATGTGAGGAGTATCAAGGAGTGTTGGGTTGTTACATAACGTCGAGAATCAATGTCAATCCGGCGTCGAAGTGCGAATCGTCGACGCAATGCACGAGCGCTGACCAGACATGCACATGTGACGAGTGCTATTGTGCATCAGGAACGACTTTCCACTCGTGCGCATCGACCACAACAGCAGAACTGACGACAACAACCACGACTACAATGGCGGAACCAACAACTACAACAACCACCGCTGAACCGACAACAACAACAACAACAACAACCATCACAACGACTACAACGCCGGAACCAACGACAACCACCACCACCACCACCGCTGAACCGACAACAATCACCACGACGTTGGAGTCAACTACTTACGAACCCACCACGACTGCGTATGAAACGACGACAACTGCTTACATTCCAACAACTACAGAACCAACCACCACGACAACGATCGAACCAACTACTACCACAACCACGATCGCCACTACAACTACAGAACCGATCACCACAACAACGCCCCCTCCAACCACGCCGCCAGTTACGATAACACCAACAACAACACCGTTGCCAACTCTTCACCCGTGCACGCAAAACAGCGATTGCAAGCTGGTGTTCGAACCGTTGACAGAGTGCGAGTATCGCTGCATTTTGATCATACACTCGTGTGTCAAGCAGAGTGATAACTCGAATTGCAATGACAACAATCCGTGCACGACCGATGTCTGTGGCAGCGGCAACTGCTGGAACATTCCGCGATTCAACAACACCGTCTGCGCGCTGGACGGTGCAGTTGGCATGTGCAATGGCAATGGCGTTTGTGTTGTCGAGGAATCATCGTCATCTTCATCGTCGTCATCGTCATCATCATCGAGCGAATCCGACGATTACGACCCAGAATTTCCCGTCGACTCATCGTCATCTGAATGGCATGAGTGCGACGAAGACACCGATTGCACCGATTGCAACGAGTGCAGCGTCGGGCTCTGTCGCGAACACACGTGCTCCTACCGACCGGTGCGGGGCGAGAAGACGTGTGCGTTGACGGCCAACGAGCACGGCTTTGGCGATCCGTGTTTCTACGGTCGCTGCGTGCATCGCGAGTGCGTGTCCGTCTACAATCCTCGCATGAACAAGGCGTGCAAGGACGAGTCGTCGTCGAGCAGCTCGAAATCGGGCACGGGAAAGCAACAATCGCGCAGTTTTGTCAGTTCGCAAGACGACTCGGACCAGTGGGTCGAAAAGGACTCATCGATAGTCGCAACAAACGAAGAAGACGATGATAACTATAGCACGCCGCTGTGGGTGGTGGATGCGTTTGGCGACAACGAGAAACAGACACACAAGCGCGATGGCAGGGAGTCGCTGTGCGGCAATGGCAAACTCGACGATGCCGAGGAGTGCGATGGCGTCGAGAAGGACTCGTTTTTCGAGCGCTGCGACGAGCATTGTCACGTGGTAACGAGAACGGGCAGTGTGATTGCGTTTGCTGCGATTTTATTGGGTGCGGTGTTGCTCTTGTGCGTTTGCATTGCGCTGGGCAACCGCGCCAGAAACAACTACGCGAGCGGTGAGAGACGGCGAATTGTGCGCGCGGACGGCGGTCGCACCTACTGATTTGAAATAAACACGGGAATTAAATTGCTTTCTTGCGCTCGGTGAGAATGCGCGTGAGCGCCAATTTGCGCGCGGACTGACACGTTTTCCGCGCAAAAAAACAACATCCGATGAGTGAAGCGAGCGACAGTGTTGTCCAGAGCAGCGAGAGCAAGTCGAATCTCGTCACGAACGGCATCGATTCAAAGGGCACGTCTTTGATTAAGTTGGCAGTCGAGTTGGCCAAAACGTCGGTCATTGTTAACGGAGTTTTGGTGGTGGTGGGCGACATGTTTGGCGGCGGCCTCGGCGGCACACTAGATCGATTGAAGCAGCAAAATCCAGTGGCCAAGTTCGACGGCGCCGTGCGCTTCGACGACAGCATCAATGCCGAGACCGGCAAGGAGAACCACGACTACTATGTGATGGAGAAGTATGGCGAGCGTCACTTTCACGGCTCGTGCACGGGCATGATTGGCAAGTGCTTCCCAGAGTTCGACGCCAAGGCGGTGTATGCGGGGATGGTGAAGAAGGGTCGCATCGACAATCCAACGGATGAATATTACCAGATGACGGAGGAGGTGGTGCTCGCGCAGTGGGCCAAGACGGGTCTGGACGCGCGCACGGCGGGCAAGGCGATGCACAAGGCGATCGAGCAGTTCCTCAACAACGCCTACGATCCCGACGATCCGATCTGGGAGTCGGAGGAGAACCGCGACGCGCTCAACCAGTTCCTCCGTTACTGGGTGAACGAGATCGTGGGCAAGTTGGTGCCGGTGCGCACAGAGTTGATCATGTTCTCGCGCTTCTGCGAGTTCGCCGGCCAAGCGGATTTCGCCTACAAGCGCGTCGAGTGGCTCGTCGATCACGCGAAGCGACACTGGCTCGGCGTTGGCGATTGGAAGCGCTCGAAGGAGGACTTTGACCAGGTCGACGAAGAGGAGAAAAGACGTCGCGCGAAGGAACGACTTCACTGGAAGAAAAAGACGGGCTTTGGACCGTGCGTGTCGTTGGAGGACACCGCTTTGAATCACTACCGACTGCAGATGTCGCTCTACGCGACGTGTTTGATGCGCGAGACCGATTTTGAGGTGCGCGAACTGCATCTCGGCATCTTCCACCCGACGCACCCCGAGTATCTCTGGTTTCGCGCCGAGCCACTCTACGCCATCGCTGACAAGATGCTCATCGATCGGCGGCAGCACGCGCTGGCCAACTACAGCGCCGGACTCATCAAGGACCTCGAAGATGTGAAGAAATGCCTCGCTCGTTACGACACGCGCTCTTATCCCATCGCCGAAATGGAGCAGATTGACAGGGCACTCGATTACGCGAAGAGCCTCGGCGGACTTGTGCACGAAGCAACGCTGTTTGGCGCGTCGCCCGAAGAGATTCTGGGCACGAACAAACGCCGCCGACTCGAGACCACGAATTAAATTTCTCTTTCTCTTTCTGCGCGCAACAACCCCGGGTGTGAGTGTGAATGAGCGGGTCATTCCCCTATCGTGATCACACGGGTTTCCTCGATGGAGAAAATATCATGGCTGAAGATTCGCACTTGCCGGCGAATATCATTGAAACGTTGATACAACAAAACGCAGATCAAGTAAATTTTCTACAGTCAAATGCTTTGATACGCTCGACGATGTTTCACATTCCGGTTCCACCGCAACCACAAGAACAACCGCCACCGCCGCCGCCACCGCCGCCACCGCAACCGCAATCGCCACCACAAGAACACGGGCCAGCGGATTTTGTCGAACTTCCAGAAGAATTGGACAACGAGACGCTTTACTTGAAGTCCACGCAAATTCCCGGTGCATTCTTTGTGCCCTACAATGTGCACAAATATCTGGGCGGCGGCTCGCACGCCGACGTCTACTCACTGCGAAGCGCTGGGAAAACCACGCCCGATTTCATCGGCAAAGTGTTTCTGCGCAAGAGGACGCGAACCGACGAGATGTTTTTGCGCTCCGTCAACAAAGATTACTATGTTGCTGCCGCGATCAAAGAACGTCTGCGGTCGCCGTTCGTCAGCGACGAAACACGGACCGTCGTGACAGCCGGCACGGCAGCGCCCATCGAACTCGCGTGGGCCGATATCGATCAACGCACGAGCGGACAGCGTGCGATTGTGTTGCTCTTTCCGTTTGAAGACACCGTGTCACTTTTTGATTACATGGAGGAGAAACTTGATAAGATACGCACACACATCACGTATGCGAATCCAGAAGGTATTATTAAAACGCCCTCCGATACGCACAAGAGCGCGGTGTGGCGTTGGCAAGTGTGGCGCATCAGCGCGTTGATGTGTGAGTTGGTGGCACACTTACACAAACTGCGCGTCTACCACGGCGACGTGAAACTCGAGAACTTTGTCGTCATGAACGTGAATCCCGAGACCACCGCAATCACGCGCGGCATGCTGAAGATCATCGATTTCGGCGCTGCGGGCGCCTCCGAAGAATTTCCCGGTATTGTTGTGCAAAACGCCGCCATCATCAGCTACCTAACGACGAGTGATCTCTCGGCGTATGCCGCAACAACGGTCTACGCGGACCCGCGCACTTACGTAGTCGATCCCTACTTGAGGTGGGCTAGTAAATTGAACGTGGGCGGCTTGAAGGTCTTTGAAATATCACATCCGTCGGATGATACCCTTGCTAAGTATTTTCTGGATCTCGAAACGAGGATACCAGAAGTCACGAAGAACGCAGCCGGCCAGGACGTTATGACGAATCATAAAATCTTGTATGTGATGCATGCAAACGAGCAGATCCCAACACTCTGGCCGCAGTTCGACACCTACTCGACGGCTGCCAGCATATTTTATATGATCAATCGCGAGCAGCGTGCCATAGTCTTTCAACAACGTGTGCAAGACTTGCCCGTCAAGTTTACAGAGTTTCCCAAGGTGAAAAAACACAAGCCAGAGAAAGACGAACTGATTACGCACCCGTTGCAAATTAAAGCGCTCACGAATATCTTGTCCGGCATCACGAATGGCGCCGTGGCTCGAGACGCATTTTCGAGAGATATGGGACGCAGAGACGCAGCGGTCAAGTCTATGGCTACTAAAGATTTGCAGTCAGCTGCCGTGGCTTTCTTCGCGTTGGCTCTCGATTGGCAACTGAATTACAGTGATTTTCGCGACCATCTCAAAGATTTGGCTGAGCAAGCTGATCGCACACCCGCCGCCACCACCACCACCACCACTACAAGCAGTCTACTATCGGTGCCGTCGTCAGAGCCGCGCAGCAATACCTTGCAGCGATCCGCGACGACGAGCAGAATACGCGACGCCGCGAACATACTCGCGCATTTCGGCACGCCCGAGGTGTCCCGTGGACGCAGTCGATCACCACCGCGCTCTCGTCGAAACACCAACAACGATGACGACGACGACGAATAAGAATAAAGGGGGTTTTTCAATCAGCATCCGCAGCGCGATCTTGCTGGCTGATGCGCGCCGCCAACGACTCGGTGTGAATGACGCGTTTGAACACAAACAGCATGACGGGCGTCGTGAGCGCGCCGTAGCCCACGTAGTCCCAGACCACCTTGCACCTATCGTAGGGGCCGTCCATCGGACAGTAGTTCTCGAGCAACGAGCCCGACATCGGGCCCACGATCACCTTGGCGAGCAGATTAGGCATGAAGGCCAGCGACGTGAAGATGCCCTCGCGGCCCTCGGGCGCCAACGCGAGCACGTAGAGGTTCGACTGCGGCGAGTAGATCGCCTCGCCGATGGTGAACACGACGTCCCAGATGATGACGGTCGCCATGTTCATCTCGATGCCCATGATGAAGATCGACGCCGCCGACACGAACGTGCCCACGATCATCACGTTGTAGATGTCAAACGAGTGCAAGCAAGACGCAAACACGGGCGTGATGAAGATGATGAGCACCGGATTGATGCTGTAGAGCGCGCCGAGGTGCGCGTCTTCGCCAAAGAAGCGCAGTATCACTTTCGGAAACGTCGCGTCGATGTGTCTATAGACGATGCGCACGCCGATCATGCACGTCGAGAACAGCAGCAGTCGGTGAAAGTGTCTATTAATGAGGATGGGCCAGATGTCGGCGCGCAGCCACTGGCACACGGCTCGCGCCCACCGACACCAGCACCAACAGCGCAGCGACGGCGATGCCTCTGAGTCGCCACCGGCGTTCACGGGCGGTGGCACGG
>Ga0315288_10010827_pt1 | contig 11496 bp, 20 predicted proteins | sample YL17G11_20_MG_FD_203454 | JGI IMG/M metagenome (GOLD analysis project Ga0315288, IMG submission 203454) | Sediment microbial communities from Yellowstone Lake, YNP, Wyoming, USA - YL17G11_20 | ecosystem: Environmental > Aquatic > Freshwater > Lake > Sediment | place: USA: Wyoming | collected... | reverse complement strand
CCGTACTTCGCGAAGTACCACTTATCTTCCGCCAACGTATAGAGTTCGTGTCTTCGTTCCTCATCGTTGAAGCCGAGAAGATCCTCGCCTGGACTCACCGGTCGCGTGGCATTCGTCCACACACGTATCGTCATATCACAAGCCTTTGGGGTTAGAACTTCTTACCACTGAGGTTCTGCCACCGCAGACTGAAGTGGTCCGCGCCTTGCCCACGGTCCGGCGTCGGCCGGCAGCCGTGGTACTTCATACCGCTCACACAACTTCTGTTCAACCCATGTCAGGTCGGTTCGAAACTGAAGTTCCGCCGACATGCCGTACAGGAACTCGTCAGGCATAGGCAGGTCATGGCGGCACTTGGTCTGGCCACCACAAAGACGTCGCAATACCCAGCAGTCCTGCCGAAGTCCAGAGTACACGCCATACTCATCGTGCCCACAAGGAGGCCGCACCCAGACCCGTTCGTCTACCCTGAGCGCCAGGATCTTTACGTGTTCGGCCCGCAAGACGCCGTCAGCGTGTTCGACTACCTTGCCGCTGACATCAAGTGCACCGACCACCAGGAGCATAACCCAAGGCCAGCCACCATGCGAACGCATAGTCTTCAGAAACAGCGGTTGCATGTACGGCAGCGGGTAGTCACCGTTGACTACGTGAATGCCGTGCAGTTGACTCAGGCGGTTCACGTTTAGATCATCTTCGGGCGGTTGATCAGCTGTTAGTTCAGGACCGTCCCAGAAAGTCGGTTGATACGATGATTGAAGGATCGGTAGTCTCGTCTCGGGCACGATCCGTACACGCCACTCTCTGAAAACTATCTGCATCCCAACCTCAACTGAACAACGCCAGCAACGCGATCGCCAACGCAGACAGTCCCACGACCGCGCCGGCCACCGTTCCCACGGTATTCCAGATGACCATCGAACGTGTCCAGCCGGTCATCTGCGCCGCTGTTAACAGTTCAAGCAGGCGCTCATCGCCTTCGTTATTCGCCAACTTGCGCCCTCCGATAAATGTCATCGACTTCAGTCTCGCTTATCCGCACGATAGGCAGACCAAATTCCCTGAGCAGGTGCTCATCACGCTTACGATAACCTTGTTGACGTCCGGGAAGTCCATGCCAATAATTCCCGTCAACCTCAAAACCAAGATGATATGGCGACGGTAAGTAGATGTCTACGCGGTACCGCCCGAAAGGCGCCTCAATGATAACGCTAGGAAATTCGCTGAAGAGCAAGTAGGCCGCACGTAATTGAGTCTTGGATGGCACGGCAAAACTACGCCACTGCTTTTTACTGGCTCTTTGTCCAGCACTTATGGCTGCCCGGCACTCAACTGATTTCGGCTGGCGTGCGCCCCTACGTCCTATCTCAGCCATGTGTTTACGTGACTGCCTCAGACCACTGATGCGCCCGGCAATTGCATATTGCTCGCGAGTACACCTACTGGTAAGACCAGCGATTGATCCGCCCTTACGCGAACCCTCAACAGACCGCGTGTGCGCCTCAACAGTCTTGTGTCGAAGCCCGCACCCACAATCAATTGATGAGTTTTTGCCGATCACTGGTTTGCGCCTCCTGCTTTCGCCGCGCCTGCTCGGCGCGTCTCTGCCCAAGTTGATCAAGCAAGATACAAGACTTTCCGTCTGTCCGCATCTTGCGTCGGTTGGCGAGCCGGCGTTCGCGTTTCTCGCCTCGCGTATCGCTCATGCCGGCGCCTTCTCTCGCTGGTCTTCGCGTACAGGCCGGGGCAAAACAACAGGACGCACAGGCACCTCAACCGGCACAATGAACGGGTTACCGTGCCGCTGGGGTTCCTGCGTCGTACGCTTAACGGGCGCCCGTGTGCCGTCCTTCAACGAACCCTGTCCCACCAAGTACATTATATCACCGGATCTCCAGGTAAGAACTCAGACCTTCTTGGGAGGAGGACGAAACACAAGGTCTTCGGCGCCCACGCTGAACCTGTCGTACCGTATCTTTTTCTTGGCCGCAGTCTTTCGTGTCGACCGTATGACTTGCTTGCGCATTACTCACCCCCCTACAATGTCACAGAGTATTTGAACCGGTTCCGCGCCCGGCGGGATTATACCCGTGATCTGAAGAGTTATTCCGCGCGGTAGAAGCAGTTCTGTCTCCTGCGATAGACTGCCAACGCTCACGTACATACCGTTCGAACCCGCTGGAACATTGATCTTAAGAACAGCTCCGACGTGCGGGTTCTGCCAAGATGACGCAAATGACGAAGCCGTTTTAGGATTGACAGTAGTAGACATGAAACCAGGCTCCGTCAACGTAGCGCCAACAGCCTGATCAAGACTATCTACCCCTAGACCCCGCATCGCCACCTTAACATCGTTGATTCCACGGAATGTCACGATACCCTTCTTAAGCACTGCCTTCTTGAGTGCGCCATCTAGTTCTTTGGCGAGTTGATTCAGGATATGCTCTGGATCACCCGCGATCTTTGTCTGATTGATGGCAGAACCTAGATCTTTTGGAACTTCGCTGGTTCTCAAAAATGAATTGATGGCCTTATATCCATTGCCGAGATACGCTTGAAGCGACTCGGCCTCAAAGCTATTCAGGCTCAACGCTGGATCAATCGAGACAGGCAAGGCACCCATCGCCCAGCTATGCAGCGTTTCAGGATTGGTACCCAACACCTCGGAAGCGTCGAAAAAACCCGCTTCAGGCGTAGACACCGAACCTGGTGGTGGCAACCAACCCTGAGTATTGGCTCCAATATCACACCGGCAATTGGGATGAAACGGCGGCATCGGCCCAGACCGGAAGCCCGTCGCAACATCTACCCAGCCCTCTGCCGCGGCGTCCATACAAGTATCGCATACCGGGTTGATGCTCGCTGCTGGCGACCCTGCGGCCGTCAGTAACCGATACTCATCGATGCCATTTTGTTTCATGGTGTTCAACGCCGTCTCACCGTAGGCCCGGGCAGTCTCGGTACGCGCGATCTGTTCAGCCTTCCATGATGCGACGTCACCCAGCTGATCTTTTACCTGCCCGGCCGCCTGCGCGATCGTCATCGGATTACGCGGGTCGGTTGCGTTGACCAACATACCAGCCACATCCTGCGCGTGAGTTCCAGCAACGTTGCCGAGCATGGTCTCAGATTCACTAACAAGACCGGGATACAGTTCTCGCCACATGGCCTCGGTGTCGGTCCACGCTACCTGCGTTAGACCAAGGTCCCCAGCCGCGGCTAGCGAACCGGCCTGCGCCGCCCCAGCCAACGCTGCCTTGAGTTCCTCTGGTGACACGTCCATGGCGTCAGCAACCATTGGACCTAGGATGGCGTTGACCTGCGCCGAAAGATCGGTATAACTGGCCTTCGCCATACTGGCCGGCGTCGCGCCCTGCGCCGCCCACAACTGTCGAGCCACCACCACGAGTCCCGAGATCTTGAGCGAATCATCCATGCGTGCGATGAACTTCTTGGCCGCGGCCTGAACCCGTAGTTCAGTTGTACGCCGCCGCAACGCTTGAGTCTCCCAACTCACGTGCGATGTTCGAGAGGCCTTCCAGAGCCACTGAAGATGCTGGTGTAGTTTGAACACCTGTGCCCTCAGTTGCTTGCGCCTAGTGGGAGTGATCTGTATCGTCACGCGCCATCAGTTCCTCAACGTCTGTACTCAAGGCCTGCATGAGTTCATCTGCGGCCTCGAGTCGCTTGATGATTTCCTCCTCCATGTGTAGGCCCAACGGGTGGTCTACCGTCGCAGCCGCCACAACAGGGGCACCTCCGAACTGCGCCAAGAACTCAGCAAGTGTGACATCAAGTCCGTCGCGATCTCCTAGACCCAACCGAGAACGCCCCTCATTCAGTGTAATGAGGTTAGACTTAACCTGGATTGTAATCACGTTGGTGTCCATGAGTTCGTCTGACAGGTCCAAAGACTCAAGCGTGGCTTCCCACTGAAGGTCGGTACTAGCGGGTAGTCCCTTGGCCTTCGGATACTCCACCGCCAAGAACTTGTTCAGCCGGTCACACAGGACAGTTTGTCCCGGGGAGACCACGCCGTTCTTGTAAGCGAAGATGATGTCGGCTGTCACGCTGCCTCCCAGCGAACCACGGGTTACATAGCCCAACCTGTCGGGCGGCATTCGATGCGCGATGAGAATGTTACGGTCAGTCAATTCTAGCAGACGCGTAAAGTGCAGATCATTCTGGGGCAGGGTCATGCGTTCCACGGTCACGTTCACGCCAGCGCCGGCGATAGGCAGGATCAAGTTACGGTGCGGATCCGCGCCAGCCGCATGCTGGGTCTTGAGTTCTTCGGTCAGGTTATTGGCCAGTTGTTCAAGCTTATCTTCGTCAACGCCGCTGATCACGATCAAGTGACGCGGTTCCCGAGCGTTGCTGAAGAACTTAACGTTGTAATCACGGGCCGCAAGGGCCAGTGCGATGTGTCCCAACGCTGCAATGTAGGCCGGGATCCCGTACCACGTCGACCGCCGAGACGGCTTGCGGAAGACAAGAAACTCATTGGCAAGTTTATCGAACCCGACGCCTTGCCAAGCCATGCGCCCGTCGCTAGCCAAGATCTGTTCCTCGAAGGTGTTCCACCGCTTGAACCAGATGAACCTGCCGCCACGCATCTGGAGAAACCGCTTGTTATCTTCATGCGCCCTAACGGTGTGCGCCGGTACGTGCCACATCTTGCGCACAATACCGCTGGGGTCACGTCCAACCTCAAGAATTCCCCAGCCAACTGTCTCGTAGTCCAGCCACATGGCCTCGAGGATCTCAATGAACGTGGCGTCACACGCCAATCCCTCCAGCCAGGCCTGCATCTCGTCTTTGTACACCTCGTTGGCTTCCTCAATCAGAGGATTCCATTCGACCCCTGACGCGATAACATCAACGGCCTTCTGTTCCAAGGCCGCCGCATGTATCGGGTGTGACTCGGACAACAACACGAGTTGTTCCAGCGAGTAAGGAGGCATCCTGACCAGAGTGCCGTACGTCGCCATGCCCGTGAACGGGTCTTCAGTCAGCTGCTTAGACCGCACCTCGTCGTTGGGATCTACGAAGGCCTTGGCCTCAGACCCCCACCAGACGGCCTTGATAAGACGCTTGGGCTCCTCTTCGTCTGCCATCTTTACAACTCCAGTTCTACTCTCATGTTGTATGCCGCCGCGGCAATCCACGCGATGAGTCTAACCTCATCCCGACCGAACAAGTCGGCAGAGGCCCCTGTACGACTCACGTCGTACGTCGCCAAGGGATGACACCGCATCACGCCCGCCGGTCCGTCAATATCAGCGTCAATGAAGACCCGAAAGTCACCCTCATCGGCCTGCCGCCATCCCACGTGCCAGTGTATCACAGTTAACAACCCGCGGTTAACCTGCCGTCTAGCACGCTTAACCAGGCCCTCAACGTGCCTAACAACAGGATAAATGACGCCCTGCCCGGCTGCCAACCCTAGTTTAACCTCGCGCCTAGAGCGGCCGTCCCGGGTTTTGGTCCACTGACCTACGCATTTGCCCACAGATGCCATGCCGCTTCTACTGTACCCGCACGCCTCGGCGAGCCACGCCCGCGCCGTCCATATTCAACCCAGCCAGTGCGCTAAATTGCACCACCTGAGTAGTACCATTTTTAAGCCCAGCCAGTGCGCTACTTTTGCACTACTTCGGTAACGCAATTTTTGTGCCGGGCCAGTGCGCTAATTTTGACCCTCTCGAGTAGTGCAACTTTTGAACCCAGCCAGCGCACCAATTTGCGGCACTGAAGAGGCACAATTTTTGCGCCCAGCCAGTGTAGTGCCGGAGACCTTCTCGAGAGGTTGGGATTTTGACCGCCCACTCAGTGCGCCAGTTGAGCCACTACGGTGAGTGGGAATTTGACTACCCAGCCAGCCTCACCAACTGAGCCACCGAAGAGGCTGGGATTTTGCACCCAGCCAGTGTGGTACCGTAGACTCTCCGTAGTGGTGCAACTTTTACGCCCACTCACGGTGGTACATGTGAGCCTCTGAAGTGGTACAGTTCGTTTTTAACACACAAACCCAGCAACTTGCATAGCCTATATCTGGATTTGAGCGTCTGTAGTCAACGAGAGGGCGTCTCCGGAAAACCGGCAAGGGGAATACACGTCGGGTATTAGAGGCAGGTTCTAGGACCGTCCTTAACGAATTCGGGTCGTCAGGTCACTCGTCTCTCGAGACAGGATCTCGTCCCGCTCTTCACGATGCTTGGCCCAGAATATCTTGGCCGCCGCGCTGACCCGCGCCCGCGTGGTCTCGTCGTAGTGCTCGGGCTTGCGGTTGTCAAAGACTCGAGTTTCATGGCATTTCGTACACACACCTTTTGATGTCGGCCCCTTTGGTGTCCCGATTATCCAGTGGTGTACGCAGGGTTCCTCGTTTGTCTTGCCCATGTCGAACACCTCCTAGCGCACGAGCACAGCGTTGATGCGTTCAATCTCGTCAAGCCTGAACGTGAACGGCTTATGAGTCTCGGGGTCGAAGGCCAAGAAGACAGGAGCCGGTCCATACCGCTGTGTTTCTCTCAACCAGGCCGCTACCACAAGCGCCTGCCGATCGCCCTTGAGCGTAATCTCGAGTACCCCGGAAAGGTAGATCATGACTTCACCTCAGAATCTAATGATCGGAAGTGGCTTGCCTCCGTGGAACTTCGTTCTCCCTGCAGCCACCTGCCAGGCCAGGGCAATCGCCACGATCTCGTCAGGTGGATGCCCGGTACCATACAGGTCATTCCGTAGACAGTAACGATGAGCCGCCATGAGAGACGTCGCCCGCGGCAAAACAATGTCACCCTTCTCGGCAGCCGTCTCGTAGTCAATGAACATCTTGCTCTTGTTACGTCCGCTGATCACGTAGTCAATGACGTGCGCTTCAATGTATGAAGCTACCACGTCGCCCAACCCCGTTGCATCATGAATTCCCTTGCCCGGGTACCGCGTCATGCGGTCATTGAAGTGCCGGATCAGTAGTGGCCAAGGCTCGCGCCACCGTCGTTCGTAGGCCACTAACCGCGCCGGCGCACAGTCAACTCGCAGCGTTGCAATGGCGGTCAAGTCCCGCTTCCGCGCCCAGTCTGCCGAGGTAATGTAACTGGCGCCCTTTTTCGGTGACTCTATCTCATAGTACTGATTCAACATATCGTTCAGAGGCTCGCCCCGGAACAGCATGTCAAGCATCAGTTGACTAAAAACTGAACCACCCTCGCTCGGCGTCTCGAGTTCGTACTCAACGCGCCACATCGAATCTGAGACCTCAGTGCGCTTGCGTTCTATCTCAGACGCCGGCAGCCAACTGCCCGGATTGTCATCGTGCTTGATCACCTCGCGCCAACACCAACGTCGCACTGGCCAACCACGATCATTGGCCCGCTTGAGCACCTCGGTCATCGTACCCGACTCGTGCTGGTGCGTCGAGACGATCACAGTCTGCGCTGGCAACGTCGTGTCAGTCGTCAATGTCTGGCCCATAGCGGCGTCCAGAATCCTGAGATCCATCTCGTCGGCTTCGTCCAACCGCAGACGATGAGGGTGAGGACCACGTGCCGACCGCTGCGATGCCATCAACGCCCGCGCCCAGTTTCCTATTTTAGTCTTCGTGACCCATGACCCCGGCTCGGTTGCCAGGTAGATGTCGGTTGCCGTCGTGTAGGAATTACCGAGCGAGATCTCATGTCGCCAAGCATAACCCATTGCTTCGTGCACGCGCCGAGACTGTTCACCCGAACCGCCGAGTACCACAACGTTAAACCCACCCAGTAACTCGAGACTCGCCAACGCCGCTAGCATCATCGTCTTGCCTGACCCGCGCGTGGCGTGCCAGACAGTGATAGGCGCCGGTGCAAAGAACGCCTCGCACAGGGCGTCAAAGGGAGCAACGTGTTCTGGACAACAACCACGTTCGGGAAAGGTGAGACCAAATCCCTTCTTGAGAGTTTCCCGAAGGTCGTTCTCGGTCTCGAGTTTAAGTCGAAATGGTTCCGATTCCACTAGAGTGACTCATGACTGTGATAACGCCGTACCTGAACGTACACCCCGGTCTTAGGACTAGCGGCAAGGTTTTTAGAACTAGAGGTCATCGGGCACTTAGGACTAGCGGCCCAGATCTTGGTGGCCCGTGCGTGGATGACCTGCGCGTCGTCCTTGTACATGACCCCTGTAAGCGCATCAAGGATAGCGCGCAGATACTTATCGACATCACCGTCTCGCTCACCGTACGGATACTCACGCTCTGCTGACTTCGGCCGTCCCAGATAAAAGATCGCCCGAATCACGAGCGCCCCGTCTAGCAGGGGATCATCCCCCACCGTCTGAGAAGCCTTGTCGTGCACCGCCTTCTGCCACGTGACGAGACCCTTGGGTCCGACGAAGTTGATGCGCCCCGTCTTCGAGTTCCTGAACGCAGACCAGGAACCCTTTGTTACAGGCTTGCCGTCAACCCAGAAGTAGTAGAGGAGCTGTCCCATCAATCCGCCTCAGCGTTGGCAACTAAACTGCTGCCGATGACTGTCAACAACTCACGCCATCCTAGGTCAGCGATGTGACTTATCCTTACCGCGTCCTCATCGTCCACGACGTACCGAGCGATCCACCCGCTCTGATGCTGGCAGGGCGCGAGTACTTCCACCTCGACGTGCGCGCACAAGCAGGTCTCGCCCCAGTGAAGTGGACACGTCAGTTGCCACAGAGGATCAAGGTTCTCGACACTGCCCACCGAGCCGGTAACGTCCTTCTTGATCAGTCGAACCCGGTACCGGAACTCGGTTAGTCCACCCTCACCGACAAGATGCTTTAACCAGAAGATGTACTGCGCCTGTCCTCTGCCCGTTGCTCGGACGACAGCACAGTCGTAGACCTCACCGTCGAGAGGATCGTACTCCGCTTCACCTGCATCAACGAAGTAAGCATTCAACATCATGGTACCACCATCACACAGACTTCCCTGTGCCCCTGCGCGAACATCCACTGAAAGAAATGCCACGAACAGAAGTTCAACTCCTGCCCCATCTCATCGTCAAAGACGGTTACCTCCGCAGGATGCGGCCAACCCATGCCCTCATCTTCAGGCCCACCGTCGCAACTGTACTCGGCGCCCATCCGTCTGATGGCAGTAACCTCGATGGGTTCTAGCAGTTCACTTGTCAACTTGCTTCTGTCCTTTAGACTTCAGACCGAATGACTTCACCATCTGAAGTGCAAATTCCCGCGCAAAGGCAGCCCGATCCTCGGGCGAAGCATCGCGCCGATTCCCGCCGCAGAAAATGCAGACCAACGGTTCGAACCCGGCGCAGTACTGACACGTCCTGTACTCCGGACGCTTGGTTCCACAGTGCACGCAGGTCGCCGTCTCATGCGGATGCCCCGCGTACCGATGCTTACCGCTGCGGCCCTTGAGACACTCGGGCATGACGTGCCGCACCTGAAGCGCATCGAGCACAACCTTAAGCACCATGCCCGGAGGAACATCGGTCGGCAACGTGACCGGTCCCGACTTTGCTCGCTTGACCGGCGTCGGTCGAAGGATCGGGATCCCAGCCTTGGTCTTGCTAGGTGGCGTCCAGAGTTTAGTCATCCCTTGCTCCTGTGTTTCGGTTGCACCGTGACCACTATCCGTTCCTTGTCAGTCAAGTTAAACGTCACACCACACGGGCATTCTACTATACCCGCCTCGAGTTCGGTGCTAAACACGCGACCGCAGCGACACGAGACCACCTTGATCGGAGCCGCGGCGTACTTGGCGTCGGCCTTGGCCTGCACCAACCGCTCTTTAAGGGAGGCTTTTGCATCTATGGGCGCTTTTATATCTAGAGCACGACGCATCGGTAGATACAAACCTTTCCTGTAATCAAAATTGGGGATTCCGACGTGATAACCACGCGCCTTCACGCCCTACTAATAGGCGTCGGGGTCATCGGTAGGCGTTGGAGGCAGGTAGTCCAGAGGATTTGAGTCATCGGCCTCAGGTAGTTCATCAGTCGGAGGCTCATCAGTGAGTAGTCTATGACTTAACAGCTCAAGTTGAGCCGGCCGGAACCACCGCGGCACCCCACCGTTGGAAAGATCTACGAAGACGGCCGTCTCTCCAGCACCGTCCACCTCAACCGCGGTTACAATGCCCGAACGCTTGTGGTACTCAGGCATGTCAGGAGCGTTGACCCTAACCAGGTCGTGCTCAATAAGAACCTCGAGCACCTGAGCCGCCTGCTTAAGAAAACTCACCACGCCCGTCCCGAGTTCGTTTAGTCCGGCTGCGAACGCCGGTAGTCCGTCCTTAAAAAGTTCGTCAAGTTCGGCGCGCCGGTTTTTAACAAACGTCATGTAGGCCTTGATCAACTCGGACGTCAGGAACATTCCGTCACCATCAAGGTGTCGAAGCAGTTCCTGCTCTTCGGCCGTCAATGGAGGCAGACTCTGGTCCGTCATCTTTGCACCGCCCGTTCTCCGGCTACGATGGCCCATAATCCGACAGCCGCTAGATCGCTGACCGCTGCCAGTACCAAGCCCTGAGACAACAAGGCGACCGCCAAAATCGCCAGGGCCGCTGTAAACATGAGACTGGTCGCATAGGGAATCTGTTGCGAATGACGGCCGACCCAGATCGCAGGAATGACGCCGACGCTCAGGACGACGTTGCAACACATGATAACCGAGTCGGCATACGGCGCAACGAGGTCCAGCATTACAGCGATCCAGCCCACTCGATGATACAGTCGATGGCTCTGTCCAGGTCATCAACGATCACGTCAGATACCGCACGTACGAACCCGTGATTGTGCACGCCATCGGGCTTTACGCAGACTACGACGAACTTACCCTTGAACGTCACCCACCCGAGTTCGAAACTCGAACCGATTGACCTCTCCGTGGCCTCTAGGAAGTTGACCAGGATGATGTCCGCACGCTGGCAATCTGCGTAGTCACGCTTCATGAGCGCGCGGTCAGTTGTTGCTGGGCGCTTATGCCCACCCGGCGGAAGGTTACGATCCTTGTAGTAGACCTCGAGTGTCTTCTTGCCACGCATCGGCGACAAGACATGTAGTCCGCCCTCGGTCAATCGCGAGAGCGCGTGTTCACGCCAGCTCGTTGCGTCGGCGTAGGTTAGACCCGTGATCGGGCCCGACAGGTAAACGACCATTTTGCCGTCAATCATAATCTCCAGCCTCCGAGGTAGAAGGCAGCGCGCATCGTTCGCATCCAATCATCTTCCAAATGTCCAAGTGCGAAGTTGCACTGCCGGCACAATAATCCGCGAACCTGGCCAGTCGCATGATCATGATCTATGTGTGTCCAGGACCGAATAAGACACACATGACATAGTCCACTTGTAGCCGCATCGAGTCTCTCAAGAACGCCCACATCAACTCCATAATGACGAGCGCGCCTTTCCAAGCGAGACAACGGACGTAGATTCTGCTTACGAATTACCCAAGCAGCACGTAATTTGATTCGCGTTTCGGCCGAAAGAGGGCTACGTTTGCGCCCTCGCATACT
>Ga0315288_10010823_pt1 | contig 11498 bp, 9 predicted proteins | sample YL17G11_20_MG_FD_203454 | JGI IMG/M metagenome (GOLD analysis project Ga0315288, IMG submission 203454) | Sediment microbial communities from Yellowstone Lake, YNP, Wyoming, USA - YL17G11_20 | ecosystem: Environmental > Aquatic > Freshwater > Lake > Sediment | place: USA: Wyoming | collected... | reverse complement strand
GAAAGCGCCTATGTCAATTTCACCGACAAAAAGGGTAACCAGCTCCGCATCGGGAAAGGTCGTGTTTTCTGCTTTGGGCTTGTCCCAACCTATGGAAATCGCAAGCATAGCGAATATGGTCTGGTGGCGGAGACCTTTACGCAAGAGCGATCCGTCGGCCTCCAGTATTTCGGCAGCACGGCGGATAAGAAGCTGGACTTCGGAATCGCCCTCCTTAATGCCTTGCCCCCGAGCACGCGTTTCTCAGGCACCGACCAGGCTTTCTTTCGCGATGAACCGGTAGTAGCACATCTCGCCGACAAGGGCGACGGAAAGAATCTGGCCGGCAGCGCGCGCATCGCCGTGCCGGTGATGGTAGGAGGAAAGCTGGGCTTGTCCTACCGAACCGGGAAGCTCACCAAGGCCGATCTCACCTTCCTCGGTTCCAAAGATTTGCTCGACAAGGGAGCGCATAGCGACACGAACAATCAGTGGGGCGCCGACTTCAATTATAAGCATAAGAGCGGCGTGGTTGCTCAAGCTGAGTATTATGGCGCTAAAATGAGTTCCCTTGACTTCAATGGCTGGGATGCTTTACTTGGATACGAGCCGGCCGATCCGATGGGAGTCAAGTATTACGCGCGTTATGGAAAGCTTGATCTCGATCCGCCCGCGGTTACCAGCAGTAGTTATACGTGGGATCAGGATCAGTGGATCGTTTCCCTCGTAAAGCCGCTGCGAAAAGGCAAGCCGGTCTGGCTTCAAGTCGAATGGATAAGCAACAACGAGGCGCCGCCGTCAGGAACCTCGAAAGTTGATAACGACGTCTTTTTCGTCGAGCTCTTTACCGGCTTCTAGTATGATTGGGAGCTAAAATATGCAGGACTTTAGACGGCGCTTTCGGGCGCCGTCTTCTGTTTTTTGTCTATTGCTACAGGCTTCAAGTCCGACAAGGGCTGCGGAGACTGTTTTCATTATGGCGATGGTTGCGTAAGTCAAGCATTTGTTGAACCACCCGAAATATTTGCCGCAGAGAAGGAATCATGCCGTTTCAAAACGAACTTCAATGATGGATTTGGGTAATTTGGCGGGAACACTACCGTAAGATCAAACAAGCTACGAGAAATTCAGGATAGCAACGCCGGCGGGTGCAACCTCCTGGCTTCCGGAATTTTTCTTGCAATGGCAGAGATTCCACCCGGAAGACCGTCTGCTTATTGGCAGGGAGGCCGGCGAGCTAGCGCGAAGCAGCCCGATTAAGGAGTGTAGTATGATTTCGAGGCCATGGTGGTGGACAATTATCCTAACGACCGCGTTCCTTGGCGCCATCGGCCCTGTGCTCGCCGCACCTGACTCCCCGACCGGCAGTGAGCTTGTTGCGACCTTCTATGGGTATGAAAAATACGCGCCCGGCGCCAATGATTTCATAATTTCGCCGCGCTCGGAAACTGCGCGCTATCGCGTGACCCACCTGACGTTCCCTAGCCGGATAGAGTCTTCCAGCGCCAACAACAACCTGGTGCGGGGGTATTACTATCAGCCGAAGGCGGCGGGCCGGGTGCCTGCTGTAGTAGTGCTACACGGTTGGGGCGCGGTTTTGTCGGGACACATGATAGAGTCGTTCTGCAAGTCTTTGGCCGAACGGGGGATGGCGGCATTCATGCTGGAATTGCCCTATCATTTGGAGCGCCGCGCCGAGGGCAAGTTGAGCGGCGCAGGCTTCATGACGGCCGACCCGCAGCGGCTGGTGGAGTCCGGTCGGCAAGCAGTTATAGACCTGCGTTGCGTGCTCGACTGGCTGGCAGCGCGCCCCGAGATAGACGCGCAGCAACTGGGCGTGGCGGGACTAAGCCTGGGCGCGATAACGGCCAACTTGGCGATGGGTGTAGATGACCGGCTGAAAGCCGGCGTCTCAATCCTGGGCGGCGGCGACCTGGCCGAGGTCGTCTGGCGAAGTCCCCTCGCGCTGCCGTGGAAAACGAAGATGCAACAAGCGGGAGTCTCCGAGGCGATGCTCCGGGAGTCCCTGCGCCCTGTGGAACCTCTCACCTTCGCCGATCGCGACCGTTCGGCCCGCGTGCTCATGATAAACGGCTTCTACGATGTGGTCATACCCGAGTCCTCCACGCTCAAACTGTGGAATTCCCTGGGCAGGCCGCCCATCATCTGGACGAATTCCGGACATTTCAGCCTGGTCTTGGCCTGGGCAGAGGTCATCGAGACAGCTTGCACCTTCCTGCAGGGAGAATTCGGGGTGGGGCCACCGTGGACACCCAGGGAAATTCAGGTGAAACCCGTCAAGGCCGTTCTGCTCTGGGATGAATACCAAGGTGTCCGCCCCGGGCTGTTCAAGGAATTGCTCTGTTCGAGAGGACGCGGCCGATTGTCACTTGACCTGGGATTGACCACCAAGGGATTGTTTGCGGGCGCCGGCGGCCTGGTCACGGATATGGTGACAGTCGGTTTGGGAACTCCTGTCGGCAAGGGTTGGCGGAGCTTCCAGCCATATTTGGCATTGCAACTAGTGCTATAGATAGGCTATGCTGGGAGACAGCAGGAAGCTATGGGATGGAGTTGAAGGAGCGAAAGGTAATAACGCTACAAGGAGCGAAAAAATGAGAAACATCTTTTATGTGTTGGCCGTGTTGGTCTTTGTTGGCGCAACTCAATGCGAAGCGAGAGAGAAGATCCCCATCTACATTGGTTACTGCTACTTCTTCCCGACCGACTCTTCCACGAGGGATACCTTTGGGAAGGCCTGGCCTCAGATTACAGTCGGCAAGCTGGAGAAGAAAAGAGCCGACAAATGGGCAACTACCTACGATCTAGCCTCGTTCCGGCGCGGCGGCGAAAACAAAGCTACTTTGGTTGCCCTCACTATGGGAGCTGAGCACAGTATAGGATCCCTTAGCACCGAGACTCTTCAGCCTTACGTGGCGCTGCGCGCGGGCCCATACTACGGCAGGCTCAAGGCCGACGAGTTGGGCGTCAACGCTACCCACATCGGGATCAACGCAAATGCCGCATTCGGTGTGGTGATTAAGGAACGCTATTTCCTGGAGGGGCGATACGATCTTTTCGAGCGCATGGCCGGATTTAACCTGAGTGGATTCAGCATCTCTACCGGCATGAGGATTCTCGATCTGTGATAATGAGTCTTTGAGCAGCGCGCGTTGAACCATCAAGTTGCATTGATTGGCATGAATTTATATCTGGTCGCAGGTTCACCTTGAGGTCGCATGTAGGCACTTGCTTACTTTGGATTGACCTCAATTTGAACCTATAACCTTATATATGGTAGAAGATTTGCATCTAATTGACTGCGTTCGGATTAGCCAAAGCCTATGACTGCTGACTTGCATAAGCCCTACTTGTTAGAGCGAGAGATAACCGGGTTGCTGGTTATAGACCTGCAACAACCACTGCTGGACAAGATGTGGAACGTTCAGGAGCTAACTGCCAATGTGTGCCGGTTAGCCGAGGGCGCGCGCATTTTGGGCCTGCCGATTGTGTTGACCGAGCAGTATCCCCAGAAGCTGGGCCCGACTGCGCCCGGTATCGCGGAGGTGCTGGCCGATTCGACAGCGCTTGCGAAGCTGGCGTTTTCCTGCTGCCGTGAAAAGCCTGTCATGGAGGCGCTGCGGGCGCAGGGCAAATCTATCTGGCTGGTGTGCGGGATAGAGGCTCATGTCTGTGTCAGCCAAACCGCGCTCGACTTGCTCAGTCAGGACTACCAGGTGCAGGTAGTTGCCGATGCCGTTGGCTCTCGCACCCAGGCGAATTGGCAGACCGGGCTGGACCGGGTGCGACAGGCCGGCGCCGTGATTACCTCTACTGAAATGGCGCTCTTCGAACTGCTTGAACGCGCCGGCACGGAGCAATTCCGGGCGGTACAACGGCTGGTAAAGTAAATCTTATTCATGTGTCATGGATGATGCACATTGCTGGAGCGCGCGATGCCATATTGAGCGCAATCCGGTGCGCGCCGGATTGGTCAAACGAGCCTGGGAGTATCCCGGGTCAAGCGCCGCCGCGTATTGCGGAAAGGCCGACAGAAACGGCGCCTTCGCACCTTCCGGTAGGCTGGCCAAAAAACGCACCGAAGGGTAACAGAAATCGGTGCCCGTCCCTAATATTCGCACTCGGAGTGGAAAAGCCAGCTCTTCCATTCAGTTCGATGGTGCCAGAAGCGTCTCCACTTGCTCGCGGGAGCGGATCCCCTCCATAGCTCCCAGGCGGGTAACCGCCAAGGCCCCGGTTGCGTTTGCAAAACGCCCGCACTTTGGGGGAGGCCAGCCTTGCAGGAGGCCGAAGAGGAATCCCGCGGCAAAAGAATCCCCCGCTCCCGTCGGATCAACCTCCTCAACGACGAACCCGGGGATGTGGACTTCCTTTTCACCGGACTGATATAGGGTGCAACCGTTTGTTCCCTGCTTCCTCACCACCAGTTCAATGCCGGCGTCAAGCAAGTGGCGGCAGGCACGGTCTTCATCTTCGATGCCAGTCATGGTTGCAGCCTCGGTTTCACTTGGAAGCGCCAGCGTCAGCAACGGTAAAAAGGGTTTGCAGAGCTCCGCCATCTGCGCGCGATCCGCCATCTCCGCCCGGAGATTCGGATCAAAGCTGATCTTGCCGCCCGCTTCTGAGACCACATTGGCCGCTTTCCAGCAGGCTTCGCGCGCCGAATCGCTGAAGGTCAGAAGATTGCCTGAAATATGCAGCCACTCCGCTGATATGAGGAGCTCGAAATCCAGTTGGTCCGGAGAGAAGAGACTCGGCGCCTCGTTGCGTATGTAATACACGAACTCCCGCGTTCCATCAGCATTATAGCGGGTAAAGGCAAGGCCGGTCCGGGTCTCCGGATCGCAAAAGAACGGATGGACATCAACTCCATCGCGCCGCAATCGCTCGCATATGGCATGGCCAAACGGATCATCTCCCAGGGGACCGAAAAAGGCGGTGCGAGCACCCAGCTTGCCAAGGGTATCAATACAAATAGCCGATGCGCCGCTGGGGAACGGACCCATCAACTCGCCCACTTGGTGAAATGCGGCCTTTCTGTCCATGCGAAATATTTCAACCACGAGCTCGCCAAAGGACACTACGTCGTAACGTTTCGCCAAAGCAGTCATGCTTGTCCCCCTCGATTCAACAGTGATCTAATCGCCGCAGCAATGCTGTGTTGGTTCGGAATGATGCGGCCCTGTGTTGCCGGTGCAAAAGGCAGAGGGGTGTCGGCTCCGCAGACGCGCAGAATTGGGGCGCGCAAGACATCGAAGGCCTTCTCTGCCACGCACGCGCTTATCTCTGATGCCACGCTGCCGGTTAGACAGTCCTCCGACACGACCACCAGGCGCCCGGTCTTTTCAACCGATTTCAAGATGGTTTCAATATCCAGCGGCACAAGGGTGCGCAGGTCTATCACTTCCACGCTGATCCCCTCTGCTGCAAGGCTTTCAGCGGCTTGCATGGCCCGATGGGCCATCAGGGTATAGCTTACCACGGTGACATCTCGGCCTTCGGCGCGGACCGCCGCCTTTCCCAGAGGCACCAGATACTCGCCCTCCGGCACATGCACCACCACTCCCGGCAATTCGTCAAGCAGGCTGATCGGATTTTTCCCTCCCACCGGCCGGCTTCCATATAATTGCTTATGCTCAAAGAACATCACAGGATGGTCGTCGCGAATCGCCGATTTCAATAATCCTTTGGCATCGTAGGAGGTGCTCGGAGCAACGACTTTCAATCCCGGGACATGCATGAACCACGCTTCCAGGCTCTGCCCATGTGTGGCTCCATGGTGAGAGGCGCCGGTAGCGGAGCGTATGACCATGGGAACAGAAAACTGCCCGCCGGACATGAATCCAATTTTGGCAGCTTCGATGGCGATAGGCTCCATGCAACAGGTCAGAAAGTCTGAATACATCACGTCAACTACCGGCCGCAGTCCGGTCATCGCCGCGCCAACCGCCGCGCCGACAAATCCGGTCTCTGAAATTGGGGTATCAATAACACGTTGCGGCCCAAACTTATCAAGTAATCCATGCGTGACCTGGAACCCTCCGCCAAAACGGCCCACGTCCTCTCCGATGAGGATAACCCGCTCATCACGCTCCATCTCTTCTTCAAGGGCCTCGCGAAGCGCCTCTGCAATCATCAACTTGCGTTCTATTTCCATGCCTGAAACCTTATTGATCTTTCCTATTTCCCAGAGCAGCAATAAGACAGATAGGTAAAGGGGTCGTTCTCATCTGCGGGCGGGCTGGATTCCGCGTATGCGACGGCGTCTTCAATCTCGCGGTGGGTCTGTTCCCGCACCGTCTCCAACTCCCCGGCTGCCAACATTCCCTGCTGCTCCGCCCACTGCTCAAAGCGGAGGATAGGATCGCGTTGCAGCCAGGCTTCCTTCTCCTGCTTCGGCCGATAGGTCGCCGGATCAAAACGAGCATGTCCGAGATGCCTATAGGTGAGGCACTCCAGGAAGGTCGGCCCTTCCCCTTTGCGGGCTCGGACAACGGCCTTCGATACCTCGCGATAAACCGCAAAAACATCGTTGCCGTCCAAGGTATAGGCCGGTATGCCGTAGGCGGCGCTGCGCTCTGCAATAGTCGCCGCGCGCATTGCCGTATTTATATGCGTTGAAACCGCATAGAGATTATTCTCGCAGACAAATATGACCGGCAAATCCCAGATGGCGGCCAAGTTTAAGCCCTCGTGGAATGCTCCGGTGTTGGCGGCGCCATCCCCAAAGAAACACGCCGTGACCTGACCGCTCTTTCTAAATTTGGATGAGAGACCCGCGCCTACGGCAATCGGGATGCCCGCGCCCACGATGGAAAAGGTGCCCAGCACACCCCGGCTGGCATCCGCCATATGCATCGAGCCGCCCATCCCATGGCAAATGCCGGTGCGTCGCGCAAACAGCTCGGCCATCATCGCGCGCAGGGGAACGCCCCGCGCGATACAATGCCCGTGTCCGCGATGCGTGCTGGTGATATAATCATCCGGCGCCAGCGCCTCACAAGCGCCGACTGCAACAGCTTCCTGGCCGTTGCACTGATGCATTGTCCCCGGCAAGGCCACCCGGCCTCCCCGAGGTCGAAAAAGATCGTACAGACGCTCTTCAAAAAAACGAATCTCGACCATCCGCCGATACATGCTCAACATGCTCTCTTTGGAAAGGCCGTCTTTCTTATCCCAGGACAAGGTTTCCAAATCATTCGCTCCAGGGTCGGGAAGTATGTTTCGCCACGGCTCGGGGATCAGGCGCTGGGAAACAGCATCTCTCTCACGATGCGGCAGGAGTCGTTTGCATTCCCGCTATTGATGACCTTCTCGATAGTGTTCATCCCCATCCGCTCGACGGCCGCAAACAGGACTTTCAGCCACTCGATGCAGTTCTGTGCCGCGGGTATGCTGTCTTCCCGATACGGGAAGATGTCGAGACTCAGCCAGCCGCCATATTTCAGCTTCTTCATCCAGTAAACAACTTCCAAGGCCTCCGGGATATTTATGGATGCCACCATCATATCGTCATCCCAGGAACGGTAGTTATCATTCAGGTGGAAGTAATCGAGCATCCCGTATTCGGATAGCAGCGCCGCCGCCTCTGCCATGTTTTCTCCCCCTGCTAAGCTGTGACCGACGTCAAGGACACAACCGGCATTGCTCATCCCCTGAAGCAGCAGCACCGTCTTGGCTGCGTTCCCTACATAGCAGTGCGTCCGCGGCTCTTTGAGTTTGTATTCTACCAGCACTTTTACATCGCTCCGATGCGCGGCGCTTTCCTGAATCCCCTCTTTCAACCATCTCCAGCCATCCAGGTAATTCGCCTGGAACGGATAATCATATCCATCTTGGCCGGGCCACAGGTCCACATAGCGGCAATTCACCTCCGCCGCCCAGTCCATGGTCCGTTTGACCTCGGCGATAGCCTCTTTCCTCGTTTGCGCCGAGGGGGAGGCAATGCTCCCGCTCCCCCACTTTTCGCTGGTGAACAGATCGCACACGATCATACTGACTTCAAAGTTGCATTCGGCAAAAAGCTGCTTGACGCGCGCGGCATTCCGGTCGTTGATATGCACATTGCCGATTAATTCCAAACCATCCAGTTCTTTCACTTCCACGGCAAGCGCCAGCATCTCTTCCAGCGAGGCGCCGCCCTTGCCATAGCTTGAGCAGAACCTGTCCGCGCAAGAACCGAAGGTTGGCAGGCCGGCTCCCAATTTGTGCTCGTTTAGCATCTGTTCAATCTCCCTTTTTGTCGTTTAACGCGCTCGAACGCGCCGCCCGGCTGTTCCAGGGATTTCTTTACTCTTCAAAAGCAATAATACGCACCGGGCAGGCGTCGAGACCCTGGATCGCCAGAGGCAGAATTGTAACAAAGAATCGTTCCTTGCTGAGCGCCTCTAAATTCGTGGCGCATTCGACCATCGGAATATTGTGCTTGAAGAGGAGTTGGTGATTTGGCTGGTCGTCGGTGCCCTTGAGTTCCAAACCTGTGGCATCCGTGCCGATGCAATGGATTCCACGATCAACCAGATATTGGATGGCCTCAGTGCTCATGACCGGCCGGTCGTACATCTTGTCCGAATTGATGAATTTATCGCAACCCGTCTGGATGAAGACAATATCGCCTTGCTCAATGTGAACCGGGCTCTTTTCAAGCTCGACTCTTTCAATCATCTCATAGGGACGTTTATGCGAAAAATCCAGGACACAGGCGGGGCCAATGAGCCGTTCAATGGGAAAAGTCGAGGCATCGGCGCCGGTTTTCCAGTGATGGTAGGGAAGTTCGATGTGCGTGCCTACATGACTGGACATGTGAATATCCTGCAGAATATACCAGAGGTCTTTTCGCCTTTTGATATGGCCAACGACCTCGTCGGCATTATGCGACACCAGATCAAGCAGGAAGGCCTCTTTCCCCGGTATCAACCTGTGGCTCAGGTCAACGATACGCTTATAACCGATCATGATTTGCATTATACATTTTCTCAGCATTGATGTAAAATGTTACTCGCGCCGGCAAAGCATTGATAAATAATTAATCACATGGTAGCATGATGGGAAATAACTACGAGGGAGAAATCAATGTCTAGCTCTAATATTCACAGGCCCCCAGCGGATTTCACCGCGGACGAATTCAAGGCGCGGCGGGACAAGGTCTTCGAGGCGATCGGGGAGCAAGCCGTGGGCGTGCTTCAAGGCGCCGATAATCCCCCGGACCTCGGCCTGTTCCGGCAATACAACGAGTTCTACTATATGTGCGGCATTGAAGTGCCCCATGCCTACCTGTTGCTGAACGGCAGGCGCCGGCGCAGCGTTCTGTTCCTGCCCCGTCTGTCGCAGATCTCAAGAGAGCACGACATGGAAGTGCCGTCGGCCGACAATCCCGATTACGCGCGGGCGCTGTCAGGGGTGGACGAGGTGCGAGGCGTGGAGGAACTCGGGGCGTATCTCGGGAACACGGGCGTCGTCTATACGCCCTTCCGCCCCGGGCAGGGCCTCAATATGACCGATGGCACGGCTTCGTATTGCTACTCAAGTGTCCTGGCCGATCCGTGGGACGGCCGACTCCACCGCTCGGCCCAATTCATTGATAAACTCCACAGCCGCTACCCGGGGCTTGAGGTGCGCGACCTGTCGCCGACCATAGACAAACTTCGCCTGATAAAATCCCCCAAAGAGATCGAGTTGCTCCACCGAGCCGGTAAGCTGACCGCACATGGCGTCCGCGAGGCCATACGCTCGACCAAGCCCGGCGTCATGGAGTTCCAACTCGACGCGGCCCTTAGATATTATTACCTGTCCGGGGGCGCGCGGGGCGAGGGCTATCATGCCATCGTCGGCGGCGGGCTGAACGCCTGGCATGGTCACTATATGGCAAACAATTGCCCATTGAACGACGGCGACTTGGTGCTGTGCGACTGCGGCCCGGATTATCATTATTACACCAGCGACATCGGGCGGATGTGGCCCGTCAATGGCAGATATACGCCCACGCAGCGCGCCCTCTACGGCTTCGTCGTCGAATACCACAAGGTGCTGCTCGAACGCATCCGGCCCGGGCGGATGCTGGCGGATATCGAGAGCGAATCCGCGGAGGTAATGAAAGCCGTGCTTGCGAAATGGACCTTCAGTTCGCCGGTGCATGAGGCCGCGGCGCGCCGCATGTTTGAGTTCCGCGGCTTCCTTTCCCACTGCGTGGGGATGTGCGTCCACGACCCCGGCGGCCACTGGGGGCGGCCCCTGGAGCCAGGCATGGTCTTCGCGCCGGATCCGCAGATGATCATCCCCGAAGAGCGGCTGTATGTGCGCGTCGAGGACACTGTGGTCGTTACCGAAGACGGTATCGAAAATTTCACGGCTGATGCGCCGCTGGAACTGGACGATGTGGAAGCGCTGATGCAGGAGAACGGGCTGCTGCAAATGTTCCCGCCCGTATAATACGGCCCCGACGGGCCATTCCAATTCCAAAAAGGAGATGCACTATGAACGAAAAACTACTTGAGCGCGTGATTAATACCCCCGGAGTTTCGGGGTATGAGGATGAGGCACAGAAGCTGGTCAAGGAAGTCCTGCAGCAAAGCTGCGATGAGGTCCGGGTGGACCGCATGGGCAATGTCATCGGCCTCAAAAAGGCGGCTAAACCGCCCGCCGGCCCGGCGCGGCCCCTGCGCGTGTTGTTGGCGGCTCATGTTGATGAGATCGGCATGATGGTGAAATATATTGAGGATAGTGGCTTCATCCGCTTCGGAGCCGTGGGAGGGCTGAGCACGCAGGCCATCGTTTCGCAGCGCGTTATCATCCACGGCCGGGAGCCGGTGAATGGCGTCGTGGCGCCGAACTTCGGCGCCGACAAAGACAAGCCAAGCCAAGTGAAAGACCTGCTCATAGACGCCGGAATGTCTAAGGACGCCCTTTGCAAACTGATTGATGTGGGGGACATCATCACCTTCGCGCAGGAACTCGTCAAGCTCAACGACAAAGTCTATATGGGGAGAAATTTCGATGACCGCATCGGCACCTACTGCATGCTGGAGGCGATGAACCAGCTCGGCCCCACCGTGGCGGATGTCTATGCCGTCAGCACAGTGCAAGAGGAAGTGGGCATACGCGGGATGCCCGTGGCCGCCTTCGCCATCGAGCCGGACATGGGCCTCGCCATTGACGGCAGCATGACCGCGGGGCCCTACCTTGCGGCGCATGAAAATCTCTGCGCTGTGGGCAAGGGAACGGGCATCTACATCATGGACGGGCTTACGATTGGCAGCAGCCGGCTGGTGCGCTTCCTTTTTGACCTGTGCAGCCGCTATGAGATCCCCTTCCAGAAAAATATCGGCGGCGGCACGGATGCCTCGGCGCTTCAGCGCTCCCGGGCGGGGGTCTTGGCCACCACGGTCGGCGCGCCGGTGCGCTATATGCATTCCACGGTCCAGCTCTGCCACGCCGACGACATGGAGGCGACCGTCGCCCTGCTGAAAACATTCCTGGAACATGCCCACGAGCTGCCGGAT
>Ga0315288_10010816_pt1 | contig 11505 bp, 13 predicted proteins | sample YL17G11_20_MG_FD_203454 | JGI IMG/M metagenome (GOLD analysis project Ga0315288, IMG submission 203454) | Sediment microbial communities from Yellowstone Lake, YNP, Wyoming, USA - YL17G11_20 | ecosystem: Environmental > Aquatic > Freshwater > Lake > Sediment | place: USA: Wyoming | collected... | reverse complement strand
TCCTCTACACTTTATTCTTGCGAACAGTATATAGAACCTTTCCCTATCTCGCAATGATTTTCCGCCACTGTTATTACTTTTTCGACAGTTTCAACGGTTTGCATTAGCGGCAGGGGCAGGGAAGAACGCTTCTCGCAATGGTTGCCAAATGGTCGCTAAGAGCGCGACCACCTTTGGGCGCAACTACTTTGTGATTTATGGGTGGGTCGCGACCAACCCCTACAATTCAATATCCGGAAAATCAGGCAGGCAAATGCGGACACCTGGCTCGATGGTAAGGAATGTTGCGAAAGAGGAAAGATACTCGGTTGCAAGAAGCTTATACATCTTCACCACATCCGGGTTCATATTGATCGTCTCGATGCGGTCCAGGGCGCGCATTTGGGCGGCGCGGCCGGTTGCGCCGACGTGGATAAAAGGTTCATCTGCGGCGGGGAGAGTGGTGCCGGCTGCGGAATCCAGGTCGTCAATGGTGTGGATGACCGAATAAGAGATTTGCAGAACTTCCCCGGCGCTGACTTCAGGTCTGGTCTCGACGATCCACTGTTCATCGAGCTGGTAGGCATGATAGACAACGTCAACGATGTCGTCAGGATCCTCGTCATACAACTGGACATTGGTGATGTGGCGGGCGATGAAATCGGCGGGGAGGGAGTGAACGCCGGTGGTGGCGTCCACGATGAATTGATAGGTGCGGATGAACGGTCGGCGAGCGGAATACTCCGAGAGTGCCCAGCGTAGGGCCTGGTCCACGTCATTGTTGCTGAAAATGGCGTTGCTGGCATCGGAAAGAAGTGCAAGAACGGAAACACGGAAGGCAGCGAGAGCGCTCATGGTTGCTCCTTTTTGGATTGAATAAACAAACGATTTGCTTCTAAGGTAAGACGAGAAAGGAAATCAGCCAGCGGGCAAACCGCACACTCGGCACTACCATACTTGATCTCGAGAAGTTCCTGGCAAGAGAAACAAGCAGCATGAATATTTTCAGATACTAATAAAGGAAGCCAGGTTGGACTTGGCAATTTATCGCCTGGCTTCCAATTTTGTTGTGCCGATCTAAATGAATGGCGGGCGGCTGCCCGTTCCGAACGGTTCACTTTCGCGGCTTTTTCTTTGGAAGCGGCTTGACTTCTCCGGTGCCTCGTGGCACCGGAGAAGCCAATGGCGGCCGGGAGCCGCCTCGGCTAGCGGGAGTCACGGCAAAGGAAAACGCCTCTTCTATGTTGTGGATGACAGGTTCGACCGCATCCAAAACCTGATCACGATTGAAGGTCATCAGGGGACCTTGCTCGAAAACGATCACTACCTCGTCAGGAGTAATCTTCCAAGCGATGGGGGTCATATTGACCTTACCGGAAAGTGCAAGAACCAGGGCAGGAACCCTTCGGACTACGTCCTCAGGGTGAACATTTTGAATAGTCATGGCTGAACCCATATTAGACAAAATAAATTTTGTCTTACTTTCTGAGTTTGGGAAAGCGGGTGTTCAGGAAATCGTAGATGCCGCTGGTGGTAAGGCCAATAGCCAGGCCAAAGAAGATGACGGCCATCCAGCCGGCATAATCTACTGGAAGGCCCAGGGTGAGCTTGTAGGCGACACCCAGGATCAGGCCGAGCAGGAGCGAACAGATCGTGAGAACCCGATCCTTTAGGCCGAAGACCTTCAGGAACTCGATCAGGCCGAAGATGACGGCGATGAGGGGAATGCCGCCGATCAGGAGGGAGGAGAAGTCTTGCATGGTAGTTTCCTTTCTACATGGGCAAAATGAATTTTGCCATACGGGTTGGTTGCCCCTGGCGGAGGAGGTGCCGTCAGGGGCAAGCCGAACTATGGTGCGTCTGCGCGATGAAGGCGCGCTTACGCTCAACGAATTGGGCGCTACAATCTTAGGGTGAAATTGGCGACCGCGCCCAGGAACTTACAGGTTCCGCCGCCCGCACCTGCGACAATCGTATCTTCAAGAAGATAGTAGCAATCGTTGTCAACCCATTCGGGAATAGTGAGAGTCACGACTTGCTTGACTTCATCTACGGCGTGGCTGGCTGTGGCTGCGACACTATCGGTCTTGGTAATGGCGTCAACGACTGCAACACCGAGGTCTGCGCCGCGTGTGACCCGGTTCAAAACGAACGTGTGCGTAGTAAATTCGGCGGTTCCGTTGATAAAATCTACTTCGATGGACACAAGTTTGGCTCCCTGGAGTGCGCGGGCATTGGAAGGGATCACGATCGGGATAGTGACAATCGAAGTTTCATTGGCTGCGCCACGATTGACAGCGATCGTGCCTGAGACTGCACCCGCAGCATGAGTGATCGCTGCTGTGGCTGAAACGATGTGGAACAGGGCAGGCGGGATGTACTGAGAAGCGTGAATGTTATGTATCATGTGATTTGCTCCTTACATGCGCGCAGTGAAGTTAGCGACTGCGCCGAACACATCCACGGTTACGGCTGCGCCGCAAACGAAGGAGAATTCGCACAGATAGTATTCGTCGTTGTCAATCCACACGGGGGTAGTGAGGGTGACGACGATCTTATGTTCATCATGTGCGGCTGCGGCTACGGCTGCGACCAGATCCTGGGTGATGGTTGGATGAGATGCGACGGCGGCTGCACCATCAGCACCGCGTACGATTTTATGCAAGACTGCGGTGACACTGGTAGCGGCTGCCGTTTCGCATTCATAATCCAGTTCGATGCTGGCAAGTTTTGAACCTTGCAAGGCGATAGAGTTGGATGGGATCATGATCGGGACGGTCACGACAGCGGTCTCGGTATTGGCTCCCTTGTGTTTGGCGATGGTACCTGAGACATCACCGGCGGTATCAGTCCATGTGCCTGTGACGAAATTCATGGCAGTATAGGGGATGTACTGAGCGAAGTGAATGTTATGTATCATGTGATATGCTCCTTACACCCGCAGGGTGAAATTGACAACAGCGGCGAGGACTTCAACCACCACATCAGCACCACAAACGAAACTGAACTCGCACAAGTAATAATCGTCATTGTCGATCCAGACTGGGGTGGTGAGGGATACGGTAAGTTTGTGCTGGTCATGTGAGGCTGCATCGGTGGCTGCGGCAAGGTTCTGGGTGATGGTCGGATGGGATGCAACCTGAGCGCCGGTGTCTGCTGTGCGCACGATTTTGTGCAAGACTGCGGTGACACTGGTAGCAACGTCTGTTTCAAGTTCATAGTCCAATTCAATACTGACAAGTTTTGCGCCTTGCAAGGCAATGGAATTAGACGGGATCACGATTGGGACGGTGACCACGCCGGTCTCGGCGTTAGCAGTCTTGCGTTTGCTGATTGTTCCGGCGACGTAGCCGGCTGAGTTGGCCCATGTGCCTGTTACGAAAGACATGGCAGTGCATGGGATGTACTGGCTCATGTGGACATTATGTAACATAGATATTCTCCTGAGAGGCAAGGCATTGGACTTCGCCCTACCCCACTAATTCGGATAGGTTGTGGGGAGAGGTGACGAGACACCCCTCCCCATAGGGTTGTTGAAAGTTACGCCACGTTTTCCTTATGTAACGGGCGGAAGTCGCCGATGCACAGGGCAAGGAACTGGCGGACCTTCAAGCGATGTTCGTCATTCATGAACACGGCCGGGTCAGTCTCATTGCTGGCGATGTAGATTTCTGGCACAAGGCCGAAGCGTTCGCCGAGAATGATGGACGGGGCGAGATTGGGATCGCAGACAGCGGCCCAGGCGTTATCGTGTGTCCATTCGGGGACGACCAGCGGGACGACAAGACCTTTGAGCAAGTTTTCGGCATGAACGGTGGCGGTGACATCCCAGGCGTTCAAGAACGCATCGAAAGCGGTCTTGCGAAGCGCGCGAGGAACAAGGCAGAAGCGAGGCTCGATAGCCAGTTTCTTACCCGTGCCGTAGTAACCAGTATCCCACTTGATGAGCATGGGCTGGTTATAGACGGCTGCGGCGACCACATCCCACTGAGCGGCGGCGAGGGCGGTGGTGAGTAGGTTGGCATGACCGGCCGCGGCGGTAACGGCGGTGGCATTGAACAGAGCGCCACCATCGGCCATGACAGGACCGGCTTCGGAGTTTTGGGTGAAGATGGCGGCGACCTGCTCGGAGATATTGCGCATGGCGGCATTGCCGAGTTCGATGGCATAGAGGCGCAATTTGCGAGTCTCATCGCGGTCGATGGCTTCGAGCGTGAGCGGGATATAGCCACCATACTTGGTGAAAGAAGCGGTTTCGGGGCTGTCACCTGTGGCGAGTTCGGTGTACTCGGCCTGTTCTGCCACGGATGGCAGGCTGCCGATGGTGCCGATCAGAGTACCGGTGATGGCATTCAGGTTGTTGAAATGTTCCACTGTGACGATGGACTTCCACCAGTCATAACCGGCCTTACCCATAGCTTCAAAAGAATTCACAATGATCTTGTTCAAGGCGTTCTTGACAAGACCGGTGAAATCGGCGGTGGTACCGCCCAACTGAGCACGCACGGGATCATAACCTCCGTGCATGTCATAGTCGCCGGTGAGCATGAGATAGGCTTCACGGATGCCAGTCAAGCGGGGAACTTTCATGGTAACCTTGTCCGCATCCCTGGGCGCGCCCAAGAGATCATCGAAGGCGGTCTGGAGTTGGTCGGCGGTATTCACCATGCCGTTGATACGGCCGGGCCCCTGCACAGAACGGGAGGCGGTGGTGATCGAAAGCAAGGCACGATCATCTTCGATCCGCTTTTGCAAGGTTTCAGGATCGAAGTAACTATCCTTGAAATCTTCGCGGATGCGGGTTTGCCAGGGTTCGGGTAAACGTGAGGCGGCGAGTGCAGTTTGAAGCAAAGCCTGGCACATGCCGACCTGCAATTTCTCGGCGGATGCGTTGGAGGCTTCGAGTTTAGCCAAAGCGTCCTGCGCTTGAAGGCTGTTGACGACTGCCTGAGCACCTGCGGCCAGTTTGCTGAGTGTTTGCTCAGTCTGGAGCGTGGAGGTGTCGACAGGAGGGGTGAGGGAACTGATTGGTTCAGTCATGGGTAATACTCCTTGATTGGATTGGAGCACACGGACGAACTTACCGCCGCGTGCGGGGTGCGTAACGATGTCAAGACTCTTGACCTTGATGATCTCTAGTACGGTCTTATCTTCGACACGCATGAGGATGTCGGCGGAAAGGCCGATGGGAAGTTCCGGATGGGCAAGGGCGGCTTCGGCAAGGTCGCGAACGACCTGGGAGGCGGGGCCGGTGGGGGAAAGCACAGCACGGATACCCTGCGCGATGTTATCCCAGGTAGGATCAGACAGGATACCACCCAGATCACGCACGGAATGATTGCCGGGCGTGTGGTCGGTATAACATTCTGCCTTATCCCACAGGAACTGACTGGCTTGCAGGACGGCTGGCTGGAAGATCCAACCGTTGCCGATACCGGCTGTGATAGCGATCACTTCGATGCCCTTGCCGGAAGGGACGGCTTGCAGTTGCATGGTAATTGGTGTATCTGACATGGTACTCCTTTTAGGACGAAATAAATTTCGTCCTACGATTTACGGCCTGCACGCGGGCGGGGCGCATGGCTGGGGGCCGGCGCGTGCTGGTACGAGGAAGACATTTAAGTTTGCGCAAACACGATTTGCATGTGATCAAACCAGGCGAATTTGTATAACTATCCTGATGACCGGAGTAAGAAGGGCAATCCCATTCAAACCAGTGTATTTTCTGTTTTTGCATTTGGATTACTCCTTATCCTTCTGCTGATCATCTGGTTGGATACCCGGACCCTTGGATTGACCGCCACGAATATTGATCAATGCGAACTCACCAATCTTCTCGGGCGGCGTTTCAGCCAGGAAGCGATAGGTAAGGCGGATGAACTCCTTCTCGTCAATAAGTTTCGAGTTATAGATAGGAGCGAAGGCAGTGACAAAGCGTTGAACGGCCAGTGCGAGGATGGAATTATCGCGTTCGGTGATGTCGGGAACGATGATGAGGATGTCCGCTGAGGGTGTGATATGTGAATCATACTGATGACGAATGGTCAGGGCGGTACGAAGGACACCCAGCAAGACATTGCTGAGATAATTTTGGCGGTGTTTGAAATGCTTGAAGGTGGGAGTACCGGCTGCTTCAGCAGTGGTGCGAGTGCTTTCTTCTGGCTCGGCCAGGTAGTGAAGTGGGATGCCTGCACCGATGGCGATCATGCGTTTGAGGGCGAGGCCATCCGCGCCGGCTTCGAAGGCAGCCAGGTTGGGGAAAAGAGCAGTCAGACTTTCGTTTGGATCCAAGCCGAGCACGCCGCCGGATTTCTTGGGCAACTTGGCGGCGAAGTCGCGCATGTACTTTTCTTTTTCCGCCTGGCTGGTGAACGGGCGCTGAAGGACGAACGAGAACATCTGGCGGAAGTAATTGAGGCGGGCGCGGTCTTCAAGCCACTGACGGTAAAGACCGATCCAGTAAAGCACAGGAGCCAGGTCGCTTTCGCCAAAGGATGCGCCGACAGCGGGCTCGAGTGGGAAGTGCAGAACGAATGATTTGTTGGGCGAGTCACGATCCGCCCCTACAAAGGATGTCCAGGGGTTTTCGTCCATCTCATCGCGCTTGTAAAGCAACTCTTGGCGGTAGTCATTCTCGGCGGTCTGGATGACGGTGATAGTTTCGGATGGCAGTGCGCGCACGTAGATCATCCCGCCTTCGTCCACGGAGAACAGGATGAACAAGTCACCGGTGCGCCAGGCTTCATCCGCCCATTCGGGGAGTTGTTCGGTCAAGTTATTGAGCGGATGGTTCCAGAAGACGGTAAGAAACTTCTGAGCACGCGCATTGGAAGTCTGGAAAGCAAGACCATCACCGATGACAAACTCAGTGGTGAGTTGGATGATGCGGCGGGCGATGGGGTTCGAGCGCCAGGCATTGATCGCCTGTTCGAGTATCTTCTTGCGGTCATAGGAAAGACGATCCCTGAAGTTGCTATCCCATGCAGCGGAGCCGAGGGTGATGGTGTTCTCGGTCTCTTTGACGGCGAGAGTAGTTTGAACGATTTTTTTAGGCATAATTACTACCTTATTGGGCGGGTTGCGACCCGCCCCTACATGATCCCTATGAGCGGATCGAAGCCTTCATTGGCTTCGACGATAGTCTGGACGATCCAGGGCATGCGGTCGAGGACGGCGACTAAAGCATCTGCGAGCAAGTAATCATCGTGGATCAATTCACCTGCGGGGCTGCGTGCGCCTTCGGGAACGCCCCAGCGCATGGTTTTGGTGGGACCTATGAGGATCTCGGACTGGCATGCGTCATACTGAGCGCGCACCTGATCGGTAAGACAACAATCCCGAAAGCGACCGGTCTCGATAATGCCAAGGAAGCGATAACCGATGTCGCTTTTTTCAGAGTGAGAAAACTTGACAGGGAGCACACGACCGGGGAAAGTCTTATCCAGCAGCGCCCACAAGCCTTCACCTACGCCGGTGGCGTCAATAACAATGTTGAGCGGGTTCCAGGTTTCAGCCAGAGATTTGAGCTGGCCGAACACAGCGAGATGGTTCTGGCCGGTCCACTGTAGACGGTGGATGGCGCGGTAGGTGGGGGCTTGCAAGATAGCAAGCGTGGAGAGATCGAGATCCACGATCGTAAGAGAGACGCTGTCACGGCCCGGGTTTTGGAGTGGGGCGTCATCGTCAAAGGCCATGCGGGCCTCATCCTGGCCGGCCACGTCCAACAGAAAGACGCAAGGTACGCCGGGCAGGGGACGATCGTGGGCGGGTTGGTCGCCGGTCATCAGGGCGCGGCGGGTGGGATTGAACATGCTGGCCTGGGCGTCTATCTCTTCGCAAAAGTATTGTGTCTTGACAAGTGGATGTTGGCGGCCAAGGCGGGTAATCTCACCATCCACGAACACGCCGTAGGAAGGGTTGTACTTGCGAACCTCGTCTGAGGTATAGAAGAAAACACGATGGATCCCATCCGCTTTTTCAGCGATGCGAGCTGAACGAAGTTCACGGGCGAGCAAGGTATTGCTGGTCCAGGCCGTGCCGCAAAATACGCGCGTGGCGTTGGTGCTGGCGGCCATGGGAGCGGCGTCCTTGTCATACTTGTTGGTGGTGATATCCTGGGCCTCGTTGATGATCAGCAGCAAGCTGGCCACCGCGCCGACGACATTCGCCTGGCCGTCACCGGAAAGGAAAGAGACACACGCCTGACCGAGAAAACGCATGAAATCGGAGCGCTTCTTCCAACGATTGCGGAGAAGGATATTGGTCTGCATACGATTTTCAAGGCGCTGGATGGCGCGGATGGTTTGCGGTTTATAGGTGGGATTGAATTCGACGATCTCTTTATCCAAAAATTGATAACGTTGCAGCAGGTAAGTTTTGAGATGGCAAAGCAATTCATCCTTACCGGACTGGCGACTGATCACTATGACGAAAGTCAAGCCGGCATGGGTGCGGACCGAGTCCCATATTGCGTTGATCGGCTCGACCTGATAGGGACGGAGTTCCACCCCACCAGCACGCAAGGCGAAGTTGTAGGGAGTGCGTTGGATGGTCTTGGCGGCGGAAGTGTTGGTGCTCACTTGATACCTTCCTCGGCATTCAATTCAGCGAGGGCATCCAGGATGGCAGTCTCAGCCGGTTTATACTGACCGGTGGCGATTTGGAAGCTGCGGGTGAGGCCGGAGATTTTGTCCATGGCATTCAGGAAAGTATTGATATTCTGTAGGGTTTTCTGATTGAGCTCATCCGTACCCTCTGGAGTAAGTTTGCCCTTGGAGAGACGGTACAAGATACGATAGGCGACAACGCGAATAGCCTTGATCTCTGCTGCAAGGCTGTTTTCATTTCTAGCAAGGCGCATCCTTTCGCCCAGGGAGAAAGTGCTCGAGAAGAAACCGTGTTTTTCTGCATTCTTATTTCCGGTCTGGCCACCGCCTTTGCGGGTGCTCATGGACTGAAGAAAGATTTGATCAGTGCGACCAGGGCGAGAAATCCGCCCGAGCCGGTCAGGATGCCGGCCAATGTCATGCCCGCGCGCAGGCGTTGCTCATGATCATCGAACGTCTTATCAATCTCGGTATGCGACTTCAGATGTTCAGCCTGGGCAGCCTCCATCAGCGCAAGGCGCTTGTCGAGGCGGTACCAGAGTTCCGGGATGGTTGAGGGAGGATGGTCGGTTGTCATAGGGTGTTCTGCCTGGTTGCTGCGCATGAGGTTGACACGGGAAGGCTTTAAACAAACAAACGGGAAGGAAAAGCCTTCCCGTGCCTGGTTATATTATAGAACAATTGTTCTATTAAGTCAAGAGGGAGAAGAGATTTTCCCCCAAGTCACGAAGACACAAAGAGGAATTGAGGCTCCCCAAAGGGGATGCTGTTGTGGATTGAGGTTTTTGGGGAGATGGGAGTGTACTATAATTGGGTGTGAGATCCAAAGCAGAGATGAGGGCGAATGAGCGTACCTGACAGTATCCGCCAACTGGTAGAAAGATTCGATGAACACCGGGATTCTTATCGCGCCGGGAAGTATAACGAAACGCAGTTGCGGCGCGAGTTCCTGGATCCGTTTTTCGAGACTTTAGGATGGGATGTATTCAATAAGCAAGGATATGCCGAAGCCTATAAAGATGTCATTCACGAAGATTCGCTGGAAGTGGAAGGCGCAACCAAAGCCCCGGATTACTCTTTCCGGATCGGGGGAACGCGCAAGTTCTTTGTGGAAGCCAAGAAACCGGCAGTCAATATTGAATATGATATCTATCCAGCTTTCCAGTTAAGGCGCTATGCCTGGTCGGCCACATTGTCTTTGAGCGTATTAACCGATTTCGAGGAATTCGCGGTTTACGAAAGCCGGAGTAAACCGGATAAAAGCGACAGCGCCGCGACCGGGCGGGTGCTTCTGCTGAATTATAAAGATTACCTGGCAAAATGGGATGAGATCGCGGCTATCTTTTCACGAGAGGCGGTTCTCAAGGGATCGTTCGACCAATACGCCGAGGGACTCAAGGGCAGGAAGGGTATAAAAGAAGTCGATGACGCGTTCCTGGAAGAGATAGAAGGGTGGCGCGATTTGCTGGCGCGCAATATTGCCATCCGAAATCCGGACTTGCAGGTGCGCGAATTAAATTACGCTGTGCAAATGACGATTGACCGGATCGTTTTCCTGCGCATCTGTGAAGACCGGGGCATCGAGCGCGAGGGGCAATTACAGGAATTGCTGGAGGGCGATAAGGTTTACGAACGCCTGTGCCGGTTTTTCCGCCAGGCGGACAACCGCTATAACTCCGGTCTGTTCCACTTTTCCGAGGAAAAGGGACAATCCAGCGCGCCGGATGGTTTTACCTTGCGGTTGGCGATTGACGACAAGGTATTGAAAGAAATAATCCGTGACCTGTATTATCCCAGCCCGTATGTTTTCCGGGAAATCCCGACTGAAATTCTGGGGCAGGTGTACGAGCGTTTCCTGGGCAAAGTGATCCGGCTGACCGCGGGACACCAGGCGAAGGTGGAGGAAAAGCCGGAAGTCCGCAAGGCAGGCGGCGTGTATTACACGCCGACTTACATCGTTGATTACATCGTCAAGAATACAGTTGGGTTACTTCTGGAAGGCAAGACGCCGCGCGAGGCGGCGGGGCTCAAAATCCTAGACCCGGCCTGCGGCTCCGGATCCTTCCTGTTGGGCGCATACCAGTATTTACTGGACTGGCATACCCAATGGTATTCCGGGCATGAGCCGGAAAGATGGGCAAAGGGGAAAACGCCCGCCATTTACCAAGCCCAGGGCGGCGACTACAGACTCACCACTACCGAAAAGAAGCAGATTTTACTGAACAATATCCACGGCGTGGATATAGACGCTCAGGCCGTGGAAGTGACCAAACTCTCGCTCTCGCTTAAAGTGCTGGAGGGCGAGAGCCAGGAGAGCATCGGGGCGCAACTGGGATTGTTCAAAGAGCGCGCCCTGCCAGATTTGGGGAAGAATATTCAATGCGGGAACTCGTTGATCGGGCTGGACTACTTCGAAGGGCGTATGTTCCCGGACGAGGAGGAGCGTTACCGGGTCAACGCTTTCAATTGGAAAGCGGCTTTTCCGCAGGTATTTAGCATGGGTGGATTCGACGCCGTGATTAGTAATCCGCCATATGGAGCTCAATTCTCTAATGAAATGACCACCTATCTTCATAATCACTATAAAACATTCGTGTGGCGTGGCGAAAGTTATTTGGTCTTTGTTGAAAAAGCTCATAACCTTCTAAAAACGGGCGGATTTTTTGGATTTATTATTCCAGATACATTTTTAAATTTGGGTTTTACTCAATCGATTAGAGATTACTTGTTATGCAATGCAAAGATACGAGAGGTTGTTCTTCTACCTGTTAATGTGTTTTCTAGTGCGGCAGTATGCATAAAACGGAGCATGTCGCACAGTCTGATCGGTCAAGGTGCACACCGTGATCGGAGCATGCCGCACACCTTGATCGGTGGATGTCGCACACAATAGAGGGGTAGAAGCGCTGGAAATCTCAAC
>Ga0315288_10010815_pt1 | contig 11505 bp, 5 predicted proteins | sample YL17G11_20_MG_FD_203454 | JGI IMG/M metagenome (GOLD analysis project Ga0315288, IMG submission 203454) | Sediment microbial communities from Yellowstone Lake, YNP, Wyoming, USA - YL17G11_20 | ecosystem: Environmental > Aquatic > Freshwater > Lake > Sediment | place: USA: Wyoming | collected... | reverse complement strand
AATCATGCAAATGATATCAGTAAGCTCAAAGCAGGAGTTTATTTTCTACGGCTGATAACCGAAGATAAAGAAATTGTCCAGAAATTTATCGTTAAAAGATAAAATACTTTAGGCGGGTCGGAACACATTCACCACAGAGGCACAAAGACACAGAGGGAAAAACCAAGGAAAGTCTCTGTGTTCTCCGTGACTCAGTGTCTCTGTGGTATTTTTTTTCATCTTCGGTTTCGAGCAACAACCATAATCCGAAGGGTCGTATCGTTCGGTGGTAACAAAGTTAGGTGTGCATAAAATCTCACATCAGTGAATCCAACCGAATGCAAAATGTGCTGTAAATCATTCTCGGAATAGGCGCGTTCTTTGTGGGTCTCTTCAAAAACTCGTCCATCGTCAGTATAAACTATTAGTTTCAGAGTTGAAATTCCTTGTTCGTGGTCAAAGGTATTACGCCAGATTGTATAAATATCATTGATTCTCCTCGGAGTTTCTCGATTGTCCCAAAAACTTTCCAGACAATAAATCGTGTTCATATCAAAAGTGAAGATGCCATTTGGTTTCAGGCTTTCAGCTACGCAGCTAAAACAATGTTTGAGATGGTCTTCGGTTAATAAATAGTTGATACTATCATAAAAACTTACTGCAGCATCAACTTTCTCGGGCACAGAAAAATTTCTAATATCGGAATGGATAATTTGAACCCCGTCCTTTTTTACAAGATGCGATGAGATAGACCTGTCATTTCGAGTATCATTACCATTCAGCCGGACAAAAGGAGCGGGGTGAATATTATAATTGGTCTTTTGAACCTTGTCTTTAAAGATTTCAAGCATTGGTAAAGAATTATCAACACCAATAACTCGATACCCCTGCTTTGCCAATAGTAGTGACGGGATACCAGTGCCGCAGGCAAGGTCAAGTATAGTTTTAGGAAAAAGATTATACTCGTTAAAGATTTTTACAATATAATCAACCCAGGCTGGATAATTAACTAATCGAAGCATAAACTGGTCGTAATATTGTGCAAAATTCTCAAACGGGATATTTACTTGTTCTTCGTTCATAATAAATGTAAATATAACTGGATGAACTGACCGTGTCAACCCCGCCCTTCCTTTTGTAGTTAGTAAATTTTTACAGATAATATTGGAATAGTCTTGCTGTTGCTTCAAATTTATTTCTATCTGATTGTATTAGTTAGGAAGAGCGGGATTGACTTTGTGCTGTTTTGCCAGTAAGATAAATCAAAATATGTTATTTAGAAGGGAGAAGAAAATGCCAGAAGAAATGAAACCGCAGCAGCAAATAAATATTGAGATTGGCGAGAAAGAAGCAGAAGGAATTTATTCTAATATGTATTCAATAACATTCAATCCTGCAGAATTTGTAATAGATTTCGGCCGAATTTTACCTCACGCACCAAAAGCAAAAATATTTGCGCGAATCGTAATGACACCACAACATGCCAGAGGGCTATTTGGTCTGTTAGAGGACAGCATAAAAAAGTTTGAAGAGCGTTTCGGAAAAATAAAATCAATTAGCCCAGGTGAAAATTCTAAAGGATTCGGTTTTATGAGCAGTGGCGAGAAGCAATAAAAAAACAGATAAAAATTTTGGTTTGATTTTGCAGGCAGTCCAGAAATATAATACCAAGATTTTTTTGGTTGGTGGACCAGTGCGAGATTGGTGTTTAGCAAATTGCCAAACAAGGTTAACTGATAGCCAGATTGATTTAGATGTTACGGTGGAAAACAACTACGAGCAGATTGGCAGAGATTTAGCCCACAAGTTTACGGCCAAAATTATTCATTATCCCCAATTTATGACTATGACCTTAAACCTGAAGGATGGAAGTCATATTGATATTGCTCAAACCCGAAAGGAATATTATCTATCACCCGGTGCATTACCCAAAGTCACTCCAGCAAAAATTGAAGAAGATTTAAAACGTCGGGATTTTACAATCAACGCAATGGCACTGGAGATTACTAAGAAACCATCATACCGAATAACCGATCCGTTTAATGGCAGGAATGATTTGAAAAGAAAACTGATTCGCATTTTACACCCCAGAAGTTTTATTGACGACCCGACCAGAATTTTCCGTGCGATAAGGTTTGCGACACGACTTGGATTTGAGATTGAAATAAATACAAAATCGTTGATGAAAAATGTGATTAAAAGTAATTTGCTTTGTTTGCTTTCCGGAGAGCGGATTCTGTATGAAATAAAGATGATAACGATGGAGGAGAAAAGTTTACAGATTATTAAATCGTTACAAAACTTTGGCATTATCAATAAAATTTTCGGTATAAAATTATCAAAGAAGTTTTTCTTGGAACATCAGCTCGTAACAGATAGTCACTCAAAATTGGTGCACTTCTTTTCATATATCCCAGAGTCTTCCTGGAATAAATATCCACTGCTTAAAGAGACGATGGAAAGTGCCCGGGCGATAAAAAAAATCTCAGCATATCGAACTAAATTAATAAAAACAAATAAGCCAAGCAAAATTTATCAAATTCTCAAACCAATACCGAATACGGCGTTAGAAATACTATCATTACTGGAGAAAAGACCAATCACAGATAAAATAAAGTCGTATCTATCTAAATATTCTAAAGTTAAAATATTCACGACCGGTGAAACACTGAAAGCATTAAAGATTCTACCAGGACCAAATTACTCGAAGATTATGAATGAAATTCTTTATCAAAAACTTAACGGAAATATTAAAAACAAAACCGATGAAATGAAGTATATTAAAAAGAATATTATCAATGTTTAATTTTACATCGATTATTTTATCAGCACCAGCAATATTATTTTGCCTGACGATTCATGAATACGCACATGGATTAGTGGCTTTAAGACTTGGCGACCCGACCGCTAAATATGCGGGTCGCCTAACTTTAAATCCTTTTAAGCATTTAGACTTGATTGGTACAATCAGTCTATTTCTATTTCGATTTGGTTGGGCAAAACCAGTGCCGGTTAACCCCTCTTATTTTAAAAACCAAAAACAGGGCATGATGATAACATCATTGGCTGGCCCAGCAGCAAATATTATCGCGGCAATCGGTTTTGGATTAATTTTACGTTTAACCGATATGGTCGTTACGACCACTAATTTTGCGATAATCATTTTGGAAATGTTTGTGTTTTTTAATTTGATTTTAGGGATATTCAATCTAATTCCGATTCCACCCCTTGACGGTTCTAAAATTATCTATTATCTTTTGCCACAGACAATGGCATACCAATATGCTCAATTAGAAAGATACGGCATCTTTATCCTTTTTGGAATAATTATTTTGGGACAGATAAGTGGTTTCTCAATTTTCGGAATGATAATCTGGCCAATCGTCCGATTTTTTTCTTCGATAATTGTTGGGCATAGTATTGTATGAGAAATAGACCAAGTACTAATAATAAAAAATCAAAAGCAAAATTAATTTTTTACATAATTATTTTTGCGATTGCATTATTTCTTATGGTCAGTCTATTTTTATATCACTTTGGTAAGCGGAATTCAGTTGGCGTAATCGGTAGATTTTTTAGTGGTTGGCTTGTTTATTGGTTTGGTTACTGCGCATATATTATCCCTGTAATTTCAGTTTTATTCGTTATCGGAAAGTTGGGTATCGAGTGGATTAAAGAACATACTTTGCCAATACTTATTTGGCTCTTTGCGATATTTTTGTTTACTAGTTCGTTATCTTTGTCGGTCGGTCTAACTTCGGAGTTTAAAAACTCTGGTTTGTATGGGGGTTTAATTGGTACTGCATTTGCTAAATTATTGTTTACTCATTTTGGGTTAATCTTTACGTTTTTTATTCCTTGCTTTCTATTCTACGCTTTAATTCCGGCAATCCGCAATCGTGAAGCAAAACCGTACATACATAATAGTCTTTTCGCTTTTATTTTGATTGTCTTATCACAAATGACAATTGCATTTATATTACCAAATGGCTGTTGGCGAGTAGTTAATGGTAATCAGTTATTAATTTCCGGCACGATTTTTAAGTCGATTGTTAATGGGTTTCAGTATTTAATTGGTATGTGGGGAACTTTAGTTGTTTTAGTATGTATTTGGGTGATTGTAATTTTACTTTATGCTCATTTATTGAAAGTGTTTAAACCGATAATTAAATTTTTTGTGTTAATATTGAAAGGGTTGTGGTCAATTCTAAAAGGGGTTGGACGATTATTTGGTTCGATATTTAAAAGACCACGAGGTTATTATAAAGAAAAAGAATATAAACCAGTAACTACTCTTAAAAAAACTGAAACAATACCAGTTTCAGTCCCAGAAACATTATTTGCCAGAGAAGAGACCAAGCAAGAGAAAGCGGATAAACCCAAACCGAGACCTTCAGCCCCTGCTCAATTTGATGAACAGGATTTTCAAAATGAATTTTTATCTTGCCTTGATAATCCACCGGAAGAAAAAATTGTAGTTGACCAGAAGGCAATAAACCAGGAGGCAGAAGTTCTGATTGAAAAACTAAAAGAATTTGGTATTGATTGCAAGGTTACCGATGTGCTCACTGGTCCGATGATTACGCGATTCGAATTAGAACCAGCCCCAGGCATTAAGATTCAGCGTATTGAGAATCTTGCCGATGATTTATCACTATCTTTAAAAGCAGAAAGGATCAGAATTTTAGCACCGATTCCAGGCAAGGCAGTGGTTGGTATAGAAGTTCCTAATAAGTCTCGGAGAGTAGTTTATTTGAAAAGTATTCTGACAACCGACGAATATACATCAAAGACTTCGCCGTTGACCTTTGCCATAGGTGAAACAATAACCGGTGAATCCTATGCTGCGGATTTACGTGAGATGCCCCATGTTTTGATTGCCGGAACAACTGGTTCAGGAAAAAGTGTTTGTATAAATACAATGATAAGTTCAATAATCTTCCGTTCTTCGCATGAAGATGTTCGGTTTTTAACGATTGACCCTAAACAATTAGAATTACCGGTATACAATTCAATTCCCCATCTTTTGAATACAACAACAATTGACCCCAAGCATGCGATTAAAGAACTCGATAGGATAATCGCGATAATGGAAGCGCGTTATGGGATATTTGCCGGATTGGGAGTCAGAGATATTGCAGGTTATAACCAGATTGCACCAAAAGAAGGGTTAGAGAAAAAGCCGTACATTGTCGTAATTATTGATGAATTGGCGGATTTAATGATTAGAGCACCCACTGAAATCGAAGATAAAATTACCCGTTTAGCCCAGATGTCGCGAGCAGTTGGTATTCATCTGGTTTTAGCGACCCAACGACCATCGGTTGATGTTATTACTGGATTGATTAAAGCTAATTTCCCATGCCGGATTGCATTCCAGGTTGCGTCCAAGACCGACTCGCGAACGATTCTGGATATGAATGGGGCAGAAGCCTTGTTAGGTCGGGGCGATATGTTATTCTTACCACCTGGTAAAGGTGAACCGATTCGACTGCACTGTGCATTTGTTTCAGCTCAGGCAACAAGACGGATTGTTGACCTGTGGACTCGACGGTATCTTACTGAACGATTAAGTGGTTTAGTTCCAAACCCAGCAGAAACCGCACAAGCAATCGTATCCAAGCAAGTAGCCGATGTCTTAATCGATAAAGAAAAGACATCACTCAAACGTAAACAGGAAAGCTTTTATTCTGTAGTATCAGAAGAGGTTGCGGAACAACTTTGGCAGCAGGAATATCATAAGCCACTTTCGGAAGAGATTGATATGCCCAAAATATCCAAAACCGAAACACCTGGTGCCGAACGAGAAATTGATGAACTGTTTGACCAAGCGGCAAGAATTGTATTTAGACACCGCGAAGCATCGGTTTCAATGCTTCAGCGGAGATTAGATATTGGCTGGGCAAGAGCGGGTCGGATTATTGACCAGTTAGAGCAACTTGGTATTGTGGGACCGTATGTTGGGTCAAAGTCCCGTAGGGTTGTTATCCAGAGCGAAGAAGAGTTAGAAAAATTGCTCGTCTTGCTAAAAGCAGGACCTCAACAATCAGAAAAATAAGCCACAGATTCAAAGATTCACCAAGAAATGTCATTGCGCGGTTGCTGAAAGTATACCTGTGACAATCGATGAAAAAAATATTCACCATAGAGACACAGAGTCACAGAGAATACAGAGCATATTATCTTTGCGTTATACGAAATGACCGAAATCGTGGTAATCTCTGACTACAATAATGATGGAGATTCTTAATATCGCTTCTTTTTTTCTACCGATTCAAAATGGTATTTTAGCATCTTATTTTGTTGAATGTTTCATACCTTATTATTTATACCGCCAATATAACAAAAAATCAGATAAAATTTTAATCTAACATTCTATTTTCCATATTCTTAATTCAAGATTCTCTTGAACAAGGGGTAGTATTCCCCCCGTCATATACGATTTTAAAAAGGAAAGCATTTAAGCGTTTATTTTAACGATTAGTCAACCCTTATATTTCAGCGTATCATATGGATGAAATCATTCTATCTATCATAGATGATATTTCTCTATCATTTAACAAGTATTTCACGAATTATTTCAGGAAGTATAGCAGAGGATATTTCAGGACATTAAAAAGGAAGTTTATCACAGAGCATATCAAGGTATAAACCACGCCACTCGGAAAAATTTAAAATGAAAAACCAAAATAAAAAGGGCGGGAAAACCCCCGCCCTTTGTTTGATGTGTCATTCCGAGGTCCTACCGAAGAATCTCAAGTATAATATTAGAGATCCTTCGTTTCACTCAAGATGACAATGTCGTTGCATTTTATTCCACTATCAGTTTTATTTCCTTCTGATTTGTGTTATCGTTATATCGTAAGAAATAAATACCCTTCGCAAGTGTCTTGGCGGAAAGCATCATTGTGTAATTTCCCGCATTAAGATAGCCATCATTTAGTGTCTCGACTAATCTTCCGGTTGTGTTGTAGAGTTTGATTGTAACTTTACCAGAAATTGGTACGGTATAGCAAATGGTTGTGAATCTGGTAAATGGATTGGGTGAGACATCAAATTTAGAATCGAGTAGCGAGTAGTGAGTAGTGAAGGTTTGCACCGCACTATAACTCTTCACTCTCAGCTCTTCGCTTTTAACTTCGGTCGGTATAATATTATACCGCCAGAATTCCGGCGTATTATTACCTTTTAAGAGGTAGATTTTTCCATCGGTTGTTGCAGTTATTGCAGCACCAGCTTTTGGTGTGCTCTGTCGTATGCTTATGCTCTGTCTGAATATCCTTGGAATTGTTTCCATCGGTGTCCATGCGCCGGTAGTCGACGTATATTTCCAAAATTCGTTTTTGCCACCACCTTTGGTTGCATAGATAATGGTCCCATCGCTTGTTATTGCACAGCCATCTTTTATTCTATTTCTCTTGTTAACATATGATGGATGATAGAACGGCATTGTTTCTCGTGTGTCCCAATTGTCCCAGGGGATGATATATGCAAAAAAGGCATTGTGTTGTCCACCGACTTTTAAAGCAAAGATTGTATCGCCGAGTGCGGCAATGCAACTGCCATCTTTATAAGGCTTATTATCTAGGCTGGGTGCTGAAGTAAACACAGTATCCCAGACATTTAACGAGACGTAATAAGAGAAGAAGTTTTTCCGACCGAGTTTCTGTCCACCAGCTAAGAGATAGATTCGGCCGTTATTATAGACAAGTGAAGTACCGCCCTTAAGTCCTTTGCCTGGTGGCACGAATGCTTTTTGTATCCAGGTATCGAGAGCAACATCATACGCCCAGAACTCTCTGGTACCAGCACCTTTAGTAGCATAAATTATATTATTTATGTTGTCATAGCAGAGAGCGCCACCTTTACCGACTCTTTTCTTATTGATTTTGGTCGAGTCGGTTGGTTTTTTGCCAAAAGGCATTGATTCCATTATTGACCAGCCAGTTGTTTTTGTACCGGTTGTATACTTATAGAACTCATTGGATTTATTGCCACGTAAGGCATAAAGGTCGGTGCCGACACTAACTAATGAGCCGCCATCTTTTACATATTTATTTTTAAGACTTTGCGTTGGTATATCAGGCAGGGGTTCCCAAGAAACTTTAATGGTAAATGAGTCTTCAAGTGTATTATTTTGGATAACTATATCGGTTGTTAGTCCGGTTGAGCATTTAGTCATATAATTACCTCTCGGACCTGACCAGGGTGCAAAACTAATCATGCGTTCACTACCGGGAACAAGACCGGTGACGATTTGGGTGTCAGACCACGACGTTACGCCGTAAATTGTGAATATTACATTAAAGTTTTCAACTTGTGTCCCATTATTTTTGACTATTGCCGATGGGGTAATCATTGCCGGCGTTGAGTCAAAAATACCAATCGGTCGAAGAATCTGAATCACGCCAACATCAGAAACGATAAGAGAAAATGAACCAGTTATTAGATTATTTTCTTCCATCATATCACCATCAAGTGCAGTGGTGCAGCGGACCGTATAAGAGCCGCGTGGAATATTGGCAGTAAATGGGTCAAAGGGTTGCTCAATTGAATCACCAGGCGCAAGCGTAACATATTGGGTATCTTTATAACTTGTGCCAACAATATAGAAAAAGACCGGCACATTAATCTCAGTTTGTGTACCGTAATTACGAATTATCGCTTGTGGGATAATAGTTGTTCCAGAATCGACTACACTGGCTGGTGCAGTAATCGCAAGGACTGCATAATCGATCAAATAGGTTGAGAATGGAATTTCAACTTTATCATTTGCTGGGACCATATCCGTTACAAGTTGGGTTGAACATTTAGCGGTATAACTGCCTCTTGGGCCCACGGTCCAGGGGTCAAAATTAATTTCGTCTTCTTCACCAGGAAGAATATTTAGTACCTCTTTTGTGCTTGAGTAAGACACCAAGCCAGAAATAGTAAATGTCACATCAAAGGTTTCGGCCTGAGAGCCATAGTTCTTAACTCTCGCTCTGGGAATAATTATTGCGGTCGAATCAATATTACCGCTTGGTTGAATAATCGCTGTTACGCCCACATCAGAAACTCCAAGTGAAAATGAACCGACGCTTAGATTATTGCTGACGTTCATATCACCAGTAAGCCGGGTTGTGCAGCGTGTTGTCCAATCGCCGCGTGGAATATTTAAAGTGCATGGTGCAAAAAGCTGTTCTACCGAATCACCCGCGCCAAGGGCTACAATCTTCGTATTAGAGTAAGATGTGCCGACAATACGGAAGGTTATCGGAACGTTGGTTTCAATATCCGTGCCGCAATTACGAACCCAGGCTTTAGGGATTGTGATACTGCCCGAATCGACCACACCAACCGGTGCCGTAATAGCAATTGCGGCGAAATCGCGGACTCTAATTTTAAATGAATCAATTCTTAGATTATTGTAAGCTCTCACATCACCATTAAGACGAGTTGTGCAACGTGTCGCATAAGTGCCGCGTGGAATATTTAAAGTAAATGGGTCAAAGGGTTGCTCAATTGAATCGCCAGCATTAAGCGTTACATATTGGGTATCTTTATAACTTGTACCAACTATGTACAAAAAGACTGGCACATTAGACTCAGTTTGTGTACCGTAATTATGAATCTTTGCCTTGGGGATAACAGTAGAAGCAGAATCGACTTGACCAGATGGAAAGGTGATATCAGTTACGCCATAATCGCGCATTCTTATTCTAAACGAATCGGTTTTTAAATTATTACTTGCTACCATATCTCCATCAAGCTGAGTCGTGCAACGGGTAATGTACTTGCCAAAAGGCAGATTAACGAAAAAAGTATCAAAAAGTTGAAGGGTCGAATTGTTAGGAGAAAGACTGACCAATTTAGTACTCGAATAAACGGCTCGGGTAGTAATTTTTTCACCACCGAGACACGGAGGCTCAGAGAACACAGAGGTTTTTTCTTGGTGTCCCTTTGTGTCTCTGTGACTCTGTGGTATTTCTTTTCCGTTCTCTGCAGGGACCGAGTCAATATAAAAAGTAACCGGCACTGCAGTCTCGATTATTGTTCCAATATTTTGAATCCAGGCTTTAGGAATTATGATACTTCCTGAATCGACCTCATTGACGGGTGCGGATATACCAAGGACTGTGTAATCCTTAACCCTAATTGCAAATGAACCAGTCGCCAAGTTGTTACCAACCACCATATCACCGGTAAGTTGGGTTGTGCAGCGCATCGTGTAATTGCCTCTTGGTAGATTGACTGTAAAGTTATCAAAACTGACTTCCGAAAAACCACCAGCAGTAAGACTGACAGGTTTTGTACTTGTATAACTGGTGCCCACAATATAGAAAACTACTGGCACATTAGTCTCAGCTTGGGTGCCATAATTGTAAATCACTGCCTTGGGTGTGATAGTTGTGCCGGAATCAGCTGGACTCGTTGGCGCAGTTATCGAAGTCGCCGCATAATCTCTGACCCCAGTTGTGAATATCCCAGTAACCAGATTATTACTATTCACGACATCACCAGCAAGCTGAGTCGTGCAACGCATCGTGTAATTTCCACGTGGGACATTCACTATAAATAGGTCAAAGGGTTGTTCTACTGAGTCACCAGGCGGAAGCGTAACATATTGGGTATCTTTATAACTTGTGCCAACAATATAGAAAAAGACCGGCACATTAATTTCGTTCGTCGAACCGTAATTACGAATCATTGCTTTGGGAATAACCGTAGAAGCAGAATCCACTTGCCCAGCTGGTGCGGTAATGCTAATTGCAGCATAATCTCGGACTCCGACTACAAACAGACCTTCAATCTTATCATTTACTGGATACATATCACTTGACAGCTTGGTTGAACATTTAAATGTATAACTACCTCTTGGTCCTACGGGCCAGGGGTCGAAATCAACTAACTGCTCAAGGCCTGCACCAAGTGCGGTAATTGTCTTAGTACTTGACCAGGTGCCAATCGTAAATGTTACATCAAAGTTTTCGGCCTGATTGCCATAATTCTTAACTCGGACTTGAGGTGTAATCGTTGCTGCAGAATCAACACTACTGGTTGGCTGATTGATTGCCACAGTTCCGACATCATGGACAATCACATTAAATGAACCAATCAGCCGGTCATTAGTTCTAACCATGTCGATTGCCAGCTTGGTTGAGCATTTAGGTGTATAACTGCCTCTTGGTCCTACGGACCAGGGGTCAAAATTAACCGCCTGCTCAAGACCTGCACCAAGTGCGGTAATTGTCTTAGTACTTGACCAGGCGCCAATCGTAAATGTTACATCAAAGTTTTCTGCCTGCGTGCCATAATTCTTAACTTGGGCTTGAGGTGTAATCGTTGCTACAGAATCAACATTGCCGGTTGGCTGATTGATTGCCACAGTTCCGACATCACGGACAATCACGCTAAATGAACCAAGCTGTTTATCGTTGGTTCTAACCATATCAGTTGCTAATTCAGTAGAACATTTGGTTGTATAACTTCCTCTCGGTCCTACGGGCCATGGGTCAAAATCAACTGTTACACTCTCATTGGGAG
>Ga0315288_10010814_pt1 | contig 11506 bp, 5 predicted proteins | sample YL17G11_20_MG_FD_203454 | JGI IMG/M metagenome (GOLD analysis project Ga0315288, IMG submission 203454) | Sediment microbial communities from Yellowstone Lake, YNP, Wyoming, USA - YL17G11_20 | ecosystem: Environmental > Aquatic > Freshwater > Lake > Sediment | place: USA: Wyoming | collected... | reverse complement strand
GGTTTAGTGAATAAGGCGGCGGGCGGATGCGTATTCCGGACCATTGCGATCGCTGATTCCGGAGCAAGGGGGGATGAAGCGCGGCGACACGGGTAGATACGAAGTTACGTCCAAGGGAGGCGAGCAGGTCCGCGCGTTCGTCCCAGCCCCCTGGCCTCCGGACCCGCCGCTAGTCTTCGAGGGCCGGCTGCAACAGATCCTCGAACGGGTCCTCCTTTCACTGGGGCGGCTGGACAGCCTCACGACGCTCCTGCCGGATACGGGGCTCTTCCTCTACAACTACGTCCGCAAGGAAGCCGTCCTCTCCTCGCAAATCGAGGGCACGCAGTCGTCGCTGTCCAACTCACCGGCAGGGACGTCGAGTAGTGGAGGCGAGGGGCGCTCGGAACTTCTGGTTCTGCCGAGGCTAGAATCCACTTGACATTCCGTGCTGATCCGGGGGAGATTATTCCCCATAGCCACACGGAGCGTAAAGTGAATACAGGTGAGTTCCTCGCTACACACCCCGTCTTCTCCCTCGACGAAGCGGTCAAGGCCCTCGCGCCGCCGGGTGGTCGCGCGGGGACGGTCGAGCGGTTGAAGCACCACCTGGAAATGGGGCGGCTGAAGCTCGCAGCCCGCGGCGTCTACGCGGTGGTCCCACCGGGCGCCTCGGCCAGCCGATTCCGGCCCGACCCCATCCTTGTGGCGGCGGCCGCCCGGCCCGACGGCATCTTCTCGCACCACAGCGCCCTGGAGCTCCTGGGTGCCGCGCACTCGGAGTGGAATCAGTGCACCCTTTACACCGGGCAGCGCCGCAGACCGCTCGTCCTGGGTAGGACGACGGTTCGCTTCCTCGATCACCCCGGCCCACTGCGGGCGCGTGACCGCTGGCATCTGGGCACGCGACGGATCGAGCGTCGGGGAAGGCTGCTCGAGGTGACTGGACCCGAGCGCACGCTGGTCGAAGGGTTCCGGCGGCCGGCCCTGGCCGGCGGACTGGAAGAACTGGTGCGCTCGGCGAGCGGATTCCCGACTCTGGACCTCGATCTCCTGGAGGAGATCCTGCGCCGTTGCGGCGTCGCCAACCTCTGGGCGGCGACGGGGTGGTTCCTGGAGCGCTTCCAGCGGAGCTTTCACGTGCCCGCAAACGTCCTCGACCGCATCGAGCAGCACCGCCCGCGCTCCCCACGGTACCTCGAGCGGAACCGCCGCGGCGGAACGCTCGCGCCGAGGTGGAACCTGATCCTGCCGCAGATCCTGGTGAAACCGGGTGAGGCCGATGAGCCCTAGCCTGGAGTACTTCGAGCGCTGTTCCACGCAGACCGGCTACCAGGTCGCGCCGCTTGAGAAGGTCGTACGGCTCGGCGAGCTGGCCGCGGATGTCGCCCGGCATCCGTTTCTGGGAGCGGTGCTCGCCCTCAAAGGAGGCACGGCGCTCAACCTCTGCTTCGGCCCGCCTGGGCGCCTGTCGGTCGATCTCGACTACAACTACATCGGGCAGGTCGCGCGGGAGAAGATGCTGGAGGACCGGCCGCGGGTGGAGGAGGCCGTGGTCGATCTCGCGCGGCGCCGAGAGTACCGCGTCCAGCAGTCGGCAGACGCTTTCGCGGGGCGGAAGCTCTTCCTGCGCTTTCGATCCATCCTGGGGCAGGACGAGAGAATCGAGGTCGACCTGAACTTCCTTTTCCGGGTCCCTCTCTGGGGGACAGAGACGCGATCGCTGTGGCAGCCCGGCGAGCTGGACCAGGCGCAGGTTCGTGTGGTCGGCCTGCCGGAGCTCCTGGCGGGGAAGCTGCTCGCTCTTCTCGACCGCGGCGCGCCCCGGGACGTGTGGGATGTGGCGCACCTGTCCGGACCGGTGGCCGGGACGCTGACGTCGGACCTCTTTCGCGCCCGGTTCCTTGCACTTTCGGCCATTCTCGATCATCCGCTTCCGACCTACGGGCGCGACCGCCTCGAGAATCTGATCTCCGACCGAGTCATTGCCGAGCAGCTCGCCCCGATGCTGGCAGCGCCCGTGACCCTTCGCTCCAACGACCTCATCGAGCAAGCCTGGGCGAGGGTGGCACCGCTCCTCTCGCTCGAGGCCCACGAAGAGGCGTACCTCGCCGCAATTCACCAGGGCGAGCTGCGGCCCCAACTGCTCTTTCCGACCGACGCCGGGGAGGCAGCGCGTATCGCCGCGCATCCCGCAATCCTTTGGAAGGTCCAGAACGTTCGTGCCCACCTGGCGCAGCGAGGCGGAGCACCGGGGGTGCCGTCCCGACCGACGTCCTGACTGGGATCTTAGAATATGGCCCTGAATCCGATCGTCTTCACCGAGAAGGTCGTCCGCAGCTTCCTGCGGTACCAGCTCACGGCCTACCCGTTCGCCGACGAGCGGCTGCACGCGCAGATGCGGAGGCTGCTCTCGCTTGACCAGACGCGGCAATCCCCCCTGCTCAAGGGTCCTTACATCAGTCTGTCGCGGCCGTTTCGCCGGGGCGCGGCGGTGGAAGCCCTGGTGCTCGAGGCGGTCTTTCACCCGCACCTCCGCCAGCGCATCCCAGCCGGGATCACCCATCTCTACGGCCACCAGGAAGAGGCGATCCGGGCCATTCACGCCGGCCGGACGACGCTCGTTTCGACGGGCACCGGCTCGGGCAAGACCGAATGCTTCCTCTACCCGATTGTCAGCAAGAGCCTGGCTTTGAGGGACGCAGGCGCTCAAGCCGGCATCAGCGCAGTCATCGTCTACCCGATGAACGCCCTGGCGGAGGATCAGCTCTGGCGACTGCGGTCGCTCCTGGCCGGGACCGGCATCCCCTTCGGGATGTACGTCGGCAAGACCCCCGAGCACGAGAATGAGGTGGCCGGCATCCGCCTGCCGCCGGGGGCTTCGCGGGCGGATTACGATGCACGGCTTGCCGAGATCAGAAGCGAGAAGCGCAGCGAAGCAGTCTACCCGCCCGAGGAGGTCTGCTCGCGCGAGATCATGCGCACGCCGGGGCGGCAGCCGCGCATCCTGCTGACCAACGTGAAGCAGCTTGAGCTGCTGCTCACCCGCCAGCGCGACGTCGAGCTGTTCTCCGGCGCCCGGCTCGACTTCCTCGTCTTTGATGAGGCCCACACCTTCGCGGGCGCTCTGGGGGCCGAGACCGCCTGTCTCATCCGTCGCCTGCGCAGCTTCTGCGGCCGCAAGGCGCAGGAGACGGTATGCGTTGCCACTTCGGCGACCATCGTCGACAGGGAGAACCCCGATGCCGCCCGCGATTTCGCTGCCCGCTTTTTCGGGGTCCCCGAGGGCGAGGTCGTCACCGTGGGCGAGGCCTATGAGCCCGAAGTCTGGGCGGAAGGGCGTGCGCTGCCTCCGCCCATTGCGAAGGACCCGGCTGCGATCCTCCAGGACTGCGTGCGGGCGGTGGATGACGAGCGCGACCCGGCAACCGCGGTGCGGTCCGTGTATCGGGACCTCGCCAGGGCTGAGCTCCCGGCCGGAGACTGGCCCGTTGTCCTGCACGCAGCGCTGTCGCGGAATGAGCTTGTCTTTCAGCTCAGTCAGTCCCTGGCCGAGCCCAGGCCCCTGCACGACCTCCCGCCGGAGATGGAAAAGAAGACGGGACGGCCCGTGTCCGAGGCGGAGGTGCTCGCGTGGCTCACCCTAGGTGCCGCCGCGCGCGTGGATGGACGGCCGCTGGTCCGGCCGGTCGTGCACGGCTTCGTGCGCGGCATCAGCGGCGCGGTGGTGAGCTTCCCTGAAACCTCGAAGGAGGAAGATGCGGGGCCACTGCTGTGGCTCGCCGCCGAGGACGAGATCGAGGCGGGCGGCGGTGAAACCCGGCACGCCCACTTCCCGGTGACCACCTGCACAACCTGCGGCCAGCACTACTTCGTAGAATTCCTGAAGGACTTCGAATTCACGGGCAAGGCACCTGGTGGCGGAGAGGCCGCGGGCGACAGCTCCTTTTGGGAGCCGCTTGAGGAGGCCCAGGGCGGTCGCCGGGTGGTCCTGGCCGATCGCATCGTCGGGGGCGCCGACGACGAAGACCTCGATGACCACGCACGGACGTCGGCGCTTCACTTCTGCCGCGCCTGCGGCGCCGCGCACCCGACATCCGTGAGCCGCTGCCTGCACTGCGGCGTAAGCGGCCAGATGGTCGTGCTCTATGCCGTGCGTCAGAAGAAGGAGAACCCCGGGCGTCTCACCAGCTGTCTCTCGTGCGGCGCCAACGGGCGGCGTTACGGGAGCTGGTACCGCGAACCCGCGCGCCCGGTCCGCGCCACCAATGTCGCCGACGTCCACGTGCTGGCGCAGGACATGGTCCATCACTCGGAACGCCCCCGGCTTCTGGTTTTCTGCGACAACCGCCAGGAGGCGGCCTTCCAGGCCGGCTGGATGAAGGACCACGCGCGCCGCTTCCGCCTGCGCGCGCTGATGGCGGGTGGGCTGAAGAGCGGGCCGGTCTCAATCGGTGACCTGGCCCTCTACTTGGACGACCTGCTGGAGAAGGACGAGGCGCTCTCCCGCGCGCTCGTGCCCGAGGTGTGGCAGGTGGTCCGCAAGGAGGGGGGCGGCGGCCGGCACGAGCAGGAGCGGCGCAAGTTTCTGCGTATCCAGGTGCTGCGCGAGGTCACCCTCTCCTCCCGCCAGGCGATCGGTCTCGAACCCTGGGGCCGGATGAAGATCGAATACGAACACCTCGACGCCTCGCTCCCCTGGATCCAGACGCACGCGCAGGCGCTGGGCCTGCCCGCAGAGGATTTGCGCGACGGGGTGGCGAGCCTGCTCGACTACCTGCGGCGCAAGCGGGTGCTCCACGACCCGGAGCGGGAGATCTTCACCAAATACTGGATGGACGGTGACCTGGAGGTCCAGCAGGGCTACCTGCCGCAGATAGGCAACCCGGTGGGCACGAAGCTGCGCCGCGGCGCGGAGGAAGAGGCCCAGCTCGTCACCCAGTGGCTCAGCGAGCGGGGCGACACGACGCTCCGCCAGATCGCCAGGAAGTGGGGCGTCCTGCCGGATGATGCCGGGAAGTTTCTGGAAAGTCTCTTCGCCTTCCTCGTGGATAGGGGCCTTCTGAAGCCCGTGCGCCTCAAGGGCTCGAAAGGGAATCCCCTACCCAAGGTCAGCGGTGTGTACCAGGTCGATGCCGACCGGTTGCGTCTCCATGCGAATCACGGGGTGTGGCGCTGCAAGAGCTGCCGGCGACGCACGACCCGCCGGACCCCACGCCAGAAGTGTCCGGCCTGGCGCTGCGACGGAGACCTCGCCTTTGTCCGCGAGGATCCCGACAACTACGACCTGCAGCTCCTGGATCAGGGGTATTCAATGATCCGGCCGGAGGAGCATACCGCCATGGTTCCGCATGAAGAGCGTGAGCGCCTGGAGAACCTCTTCAAGGGAGAATCGGAGGCCGTCGACACTTTCGTCTGCACGCCGACTCTCGAACTGGGAGTGGACATCGGCCAGCTCGACGCCGTTCTCATGCGCAACGTGCCGCCGCTGCCGGCCAACTACTGGCAGCGGGCCGGGCGGGCCGGGCGGCGCCACCGCATGGCGGTGGACCTGACGTACTGCCGCCCCGTCTCCCACGACCGGGCGTACTTCGCGGAGCCGCTGAAGCTTCTCGCCGGCCGGATCGATCCGCCTGCTTTCAATCTGCGCAACGACCTTATGGTTGCCAAGCACGTGCATGCGACCGTCATCACCCGGCTGCACCAGTACGTCCGCAACCCGTCGCGGCCGGAGCCGGAGCGCCGCCAGATCGACGACACCCTGCGAGCGTGCCTCCCCGATCGGGTCTCAGCCTATCTGTTCGAGGACGGCCTTGTCCGCGAGGAGCCGTTCGACTTCACGCCGCTGCGAGCGCTGGTCGAACGACACCTGGACGATCTCGCTGCTTACGTACACGGCGCATTCCGGCAGGGCTGGCCCGAGATGGACGCCGAGGTCACCCGCCCGGAAGTGCTGCGCGCCCACGTCACCGCCATGGCGAAAGGGCTCGAGGAAGTCATCGGCCGATTGCGCCGGCGCCTGCGCTGGGCACAGGGCGAGATCAAGCGCCTCAACCGAGTGCGCGAGAAGCAGGGCGATCTCGAGCCGGAAGACGAGGCGCTGTTCCGTCGCTGTGACCGCCTGATCAAGCGCCTCAAAGGCACTGCGAAGCGCGCGCGTCGCGAGGCGGAGGGCTACGACGACGTGAACACCTATAGCGTCCTCGCATCGGAGGGGTTTCTGCCCGGCTATGGGCTCGAGGTCGGCTCGATTCTGGGCACGGCCGAGATTCCCTTCTGGCGCATGGGCGCCATGGAGTTCGTCCTGCCGCGTCCGCCCAGCGTGGCACTCCGGGAATACGTCCCTGGCAATCTCATTTACGCCAACGGCAACCGTTTCGTGGCCCGCCGCTTCCATCGCGACATCGACGAGCAGCGGGTGGAAATGCCGGTGTTCGAGATCTCCACCGATCACCAGGCGGTCAAAGAAACCAATCCGGGAACCGCACCGTCCGCACTCGGCTCCGCGATCCTGCGGACCATCGCCGTCTGCGACGTCGACCTGGTCCACCTGTCGCACATCTCGGACGAAGAGGAGGCGAGGTTCCAGATGGGCGTTTCGGTCTTCGGACTCGAGCGCGACCAGCACAATGGCGGCACCGCCTACCGCTGGGGGGAGCGGAGCCTTCACCGCCGGCGCGGCGTCCGAATGCGCCTCGTGAATGTCGGTGTGTCGAGTGAAATCGACCGCTCGCGCCGCTTCGGCTATCCCGTCTGCACCGTCTGCGGCCAGAGCGTCTCGCCGTTGTCGTCCGACCGGCAGCGCCAGCAGTTCGACGAGGCCCACAAGGAGCGGTGCGGGAGAAAGATCGAGCCAATCGGCTTCTACGCCGACGTGGTCGCGGACGCCCTGTCGCTGCCAGCCTGCGAGGATCAGACCGCCGCCTACAGCGTGCTGGAATCGCTTCGCTTCGCCGCGGCCCGGGTCCTTGACATGCACATGGAGGACCTCCAGATTCTGGTGATCGGTCACGTGGACCGTGCCGAAGTGGACGCTCTGCTTTGGGACCCAATGCCCGGCGGGTCGGGCCTCATCGAGCAGATCTGCGAACGCTTCGGGGAAGTCGTCGCCGTGGCCAGCGAAGTTGTGGAGAAATGTCCATCGGTCTGCGACACCTCCTGCGTGGATTGCCTGCAGACCTTCCGCAACGGCCACTACCACAAACACCTCAACAGGAAGATCGCGCTGGAGCGCCTTCGGGTCTGGGGCCCTCACGTCGAGGTGACCCACGAAATCCCCCCCGAGCAGCCGTCTCAGGAGCCTGCGGAGGGAAGCCACCCGGTCAACGAAGCCGAGCGGCGGTTGCGCCACCTGCTTCTCGCGGCCGGTTTCGAGGAGGGGACGCGCGGCAGGCAGATCCGCCTCGACCGCGCGATCGGCACCACCACTCCCGACGTCATCTACCGCGCCGCCCACCACGGCGAAGACGAAGGTGTGTGCATCTATCTTGATGGTCTGAGCCGGCATATCCATGGCAATCGCGAAACCATGGAGCAGGACCAACGTATCCGCACCTGGCTGCGCAACAATGGCTACGAGGTGATCGAGATTCCGGCCAGCGATCTCTATGACCAGGGTGCCATGGTCCGCCATTTCCGGCGACTCGCCGGCTACCTATCGGCGAATGAACGTCGGGAGGCGCTGCGAACCGACACGTCCTGGTTCGAGCGAGCGGAAGGCGCTGCGGCCCGGCCTCGGCCACGCACACTTCGGATCGTGCAACCAACAGAGAAGGAGCGCTACGTTTCGTGTGTGCCTCTCTATACCCTCAAGGCTGCCGCGGGCAGGTTCAGCGAGCCTCAGAATGTGGAGCACGCGGATTGGGTGCAAATCGACACAACGCGACGGCTCCGGGAAGGGATGTTCGTCGCCCAGGTCGTGGGGCGCTCCATGGAGCCCGCGATCCCGAGCGGATCGTACTGTCTCTTTTCGTCTCCGGTCACCGGCACGAGGCAAGGCAAGACCGTCCTGGTGCGGCTCCGCGACGGGGTCGATCCGGAAACGGGTGAGCGTTACACCATCAAGCGTTACGAGAGCGAGAAGGTCCAGGCCGACGAAGGGACATGGCGTCACCTGAAGATCACTCTTCGACCCAACAACCCGGAATTCGAACCTATCGAGCTCAACTACGACGACGAGGGGCTGGTCCAGGTCATCGCTGAGCTCGTAGAGGTGATCGGTTAGCTACCAGACCGGTCGATGCTGTGGGGTCACGCTGTCGGCAGCGGAGTGCCATGGAGAGCGCCGTTCTCTGCACACGAGTTCTCACTCAGGCACTATTGTTCCCTATCGTCGATGGATCTCTCCAGGGCATTAGCGAAGAGCGCGCGACCAGAAGGACTGGACTCATATGCGCAGTGGAGGTGCCGATTGGAGCAGTCTTATCGCTATGAAGAGGCGATCCTCCATGCACTAGGCGAACAGCCGTCAGGAATGACCACCGAGCAGCTTTATGATTTCATCGAACACCGATATCCAGAACTATGTCCGCCTCAACCTCAATGCGCCCATCGTGGAGTCAGCTTTGGGCAACCCGAGTGGAAGCATCGGTTGCGCAGCGTTCAGCAGATTCTCAAGCGCCGGGGGAAGATTGAGCTCCGTCGAAGACTCTGGCAACGTTGTTAGACGACCAAGGTAGCGAGCGTCAAGGCCGGGATGCTCGCCGGCGCCTGTTCAAACAGCGCGGTCATTGAGAGGAAGGACCAAGCAAAGCGTTTCCCGCACCTGGGCTGTTCACGAAGCACGCGGGAATGACGTCGGAACTCTAGCCCCCCGCCACCGGCTCCACATCCGCCTTCGCCGCCCCGGGCACCGCCCCGTTCGTCCCATTCGCCACCCGGGTCAGCACGCTGTGGTGGCGGCCGTAGAGGAAGTAGATGAGGAGGCCGAGGGCGAGCCAGGCGAAGAGGCGCCACCAGTTGGCGGTGGGAAGGGAGAACATCAGGAGCAGGCAGCTCAGGATCCCGAGGATCGGGACGAGGGGGACGAGGGGGGCGCGGAAGGGGCGCTCGGCGTCGGGGTTGGTGCGGCGCATGATGAGGACGGCGGCGCAGACCACCACGAAGGCGAAGAGGGTCCCGATATTGGTCAGATGGAGCAGGGCGTCGATGGGGAGGAACCCGGCGAGGGAGATGACGAAGATCCCGATCAGGATCGTGGAGCGCCAGGGGGTGCGGAACTTGGGGTGGACGTCCCCGAAGAAGCCGCGGGGGACCAGTCCGTCCCGGGCCATGGCGAGAAAGACGCGGGGGCCGGAGAGCATCATGACCAGCAGCACCGAGGTGATGCCGGCCACGCCCGCGACGGCGATGATCCCCTCGGCCCAGCCGATCCCCTGCTGCGAGAAGGCTCGGCTGACGGGGGCGTTGATGTCGAGCTGGTTGTAGGGGACCATGCCGGTGAGGACCACCACCACCAGGATGTAGAGGATGGTGCAGATGACCAGGGACGCCACGATGCCGATGGGGACGTCGCGCTGGGGGTTCCGGGCCTCCTCGGTGTGGGTGGAGACGGAGTCGAACCCGATGTAGGCGAAGAAGATGATCGCGGCGCCGGCCAGCATCCCCACGGGGGAGCCTCCGGGGTCGGTCTGTCCCGCCACATGGTGGCCGAAGAAGTTCAGGCCGGTCCAGCCGTAGGGGGTGAAGGGGTGCCAGTTGGCGGGGTTGATGAAGAAGGCGCCGACGCCGATGACGAAGAGGACCGCCGCGAGCTTCACCATCACCATGGCGGCGTTGAACGACGCGCTCTCGTGGATCCCCTTGACCAGGATCGCCGTGACGATGGCGACAATGATGATGGCGGGGAGGTTCAGGAACGAGCCGGTGGAGACGAAGCCGCCGGTGACGCCGTCGTAGCGCCAGGGGGACTCGCGCAGCGCCAGGGGAAGCTGGATGCCGACCTTGCTCAGGACGTTCTGGAAGTAGCCGGACCAGCCGGTGGCGACGGTGGCGCTCCCCACCGCGTACTCCAGGACCAGGTCCCAGCCGATGATCCAGGCGAGCAGCTCGCCGAGGGTGGCGTAGGCGTAGGTGTACGCCGAACCCGCTACCGGGACCATGGAGGCGAACTCGGCGTAGCACAGCGCCGCGAAGACGCAGGTGATCCCGGCGACGACGTAGGAGAGCATCAGGGCGGGTCCGGCGACATTGTGGGCGGCGGCGCCTGTGGCCACGAAGATGCCGGCCCCGATGATGGCGCCGACGCCGAGGCTGGTGAGCTGCACCGGCCCCAGGATGCGGCGGAGCCGGTTCTCCCCTTTCATCTCCTCCAGGAGGAGAGCGAGGGGCTTGGTCTTGAAATAGTTGGACGCCATGACGAGGTCTCCGGGGTGGAGTTCAGGTCCCTGGCTCTTCGGCGGTGGCGGCGGCCTCGACAGCCGGGCCCGCCTTCTTCGCGACACCCCTCCAGATGAAGTAGACCGGAATGCCGGTCAGGACAATCACGAGGCCGGGCCAGGTGGTCTGGGTCTTGTAGAGGATCAGCACGGCCATGATCCCCAGCGCGGCAGCTATATAGATGATAGGGACCAGGGGGTAGCCGAAGGCCTTGTAGGGGCGCTCGGCGTCGGGGCGCTTCCGGCGCAGGACGAAAAGTCCAGCAATCGTCAGCACATAGAAGATGAGGACGGAGAAGACTACGTAATCCAGCAAGTTGCTATAGAGGTTTCCGTATAGGGGGGCGCCGGAGCGGGGATCGGTCAGGATCGCGCCGGAGGCGTCGCGCAGGCGGGTGCGCGGGAGAACCAGGAGCGACGCCCAGACGCACTGGAGGGCGAGGCCGACGGCGGGGACGTGGTTCCGGTTGAGGCGGCCGGTGGATCGGAAGAAGAGTCCGTCCTTCCCCATGGCGTAGTAGACGCGGGCGCCGGCCAGGATCAATCCGTTGTTGCAGCCGAAGGTGGAGATGACGATGGCCACGGCCATGATCACGGCGCCGGCGCCGCCGAACAGCACCGCGAGGGCGGCGGTGGCGACCCGGTCGTCGGGGGGATGCTGGATCTGCTCCATCGGGAGCATGGAGAGGTACGCGACGTTGGCCAGGACATAGAGGGTGATGACGAGGGCGGTCCCGAGCGCAAGCGACAGTGGGATGTTTCGGCGGGGGTTCTTCACCTCGCCGGCGGTGAAGGTGATGTTGTTCCAGGCGTCGGCGGAGAAGAGGGAGCCGACCTGGGCGACGCAGAAGGCGATCAGGAGGCCGAGCAGGCCGTCGGCGGCCGTGACGGCCGGGACGAAGGAGAAGTCGGGGCGAATCTCGGCAACGCCGCGCGGGGTCCAGAAGTCGCCGAAGTTGGCGGCGACGGCCGCCGCCTGGCGCCCGATCAGGACGCCGATGATGATCAGGGCGATGAGCGAGAGCGTCTTGGCGGAGGTGAAGACGTTCTGGATGATCTTCCCCAGCTTGATGCCCCGGGTGTTGAGATAGGTCAGGAGGACGAGGCTCAGGATCCCGACGAGCTGCTGGGTGGAGAGGGAGACGGCGTAG
>Ga0315288_10010812_pt1 | contig 11507 bp, 9 predicted proteins | sample YL17G11_20_MG_FD_203454 | JGI IMG/M metagenome (GOLD analysis project Ga0315288, IMG submission 203454) | Sediment microbial communities from Yellowstone Lake, YNP, Wyoming, USA - YL17G11_20 | ecosystem: Environmental > Aquatic > Freshwater > Lake > Sediment | place: USA: Wyoming | collected... | reverse complement strand
CCCGCCGTATTTCGAAAGCACGTGGAAGGGCAGGACTTATGAGCTCTTCTTCGTTTGGCTTTGCCTGCTTGAACTGATACTGAACTGGGAAGAAGCGCATGCATCAAGAATCAGCAAGCTGAAATCTGTGAGGGCAATTGCTTTTGCCATATCTCTTCTGATACCTACGGTATATGTGATCGTTGCCAACTTTTTCGGGTTGAACACGCTGATTTACAGTTTGGCAAAAGATTTCAATGTTGCGGAACACTGGGCACTTCAGATACCGCTTTCAACGGAGTATCTGGTCTTCATGGGGCTTTTTGTCGTGATTGTTCTGTTGGGGCAGGGAACTAGAGGAATAAGAAACTACTCGATTTCCATCCTCTTTCTTGGAATCATCGGAGGGGTGTATACGATAGACAACTTGTTCCCGTACGGAAGGTTCACTCCCTTTCAGGTAATCGTTCCAACGACGACGACGCTTGCCGCGAACGTACTGAACCTAATGGGTTATCAGACAAGCACGTTCACCAGAGTCAGTGCTGAGTACGGCCAGCTTCCCTATTTGTATGCTCAAAACTCGAATGGTTCAGCAGTGTTTGGCGTAGCTTGGCCATGCGCAGGGGTTGAAAGCCTCTTGATTTACACTGTTACGATTTTGTTGTTTTTGAGCAAGAGTGGTATACCATGGGTGCAGAGGGCGGTCTATTTTGTGGTCGGAGCCTTAGTAACGTACTTCATCAACACTCTGAGGATAGCCACCATTTTCGTCATACAGATAAACGAGGGCGATTTGGCGAGGCAGAGGTTTCATGACTATTATGGTCAGCTGTACTCCATCGTATGGATAGTTTCCTATCCTCTGATAATAATTGGAGCTAGGGTCTTGTGGACAAAAGCCAGAAACTGGAGAACCGTGCAAACAAAGCCTATGCATGACCAGTTTCAACCTTCTCGGCCAAGCCCTGCTTGACAAAGATTTTCGCGTTCTCGGTGGGCACTGAGGAAACATTCTCAGCCTTGAATGGGCCGTAGGTTTTCATGTCTGCGCCGATTATTGCTGGGACATCCTTCAGGAAGCGCAGGACGGCTCTCTTATGTTGGTGCTGAACGTCTACGTCGGTCAGGCGGCCTCGGAGAATCTCTTTGGCGAAGTTTTGCATTGTTTCTGCTAGCGGGGAGACTCTGAGGCATATTTTTTCTTCTTCAGGCGTCAAGACATCAGGGGGGATTTCCTCGCCTGCAGACAGTCTTCTGACGATTTTTCGGTAGCGGGCTTCAATCAGTCCCCTGACCATGTGTCTTACGTTTCGCATCTCTTTTCTGAGGAGAGTTGCCTTCACTGTTCTCTTGTCTAGCATTCGACCCTCTTCTCTAAGCCTTCTCAGGTAATCGGCAGCTGTGGAGTAGAAGTCTGGAGGAAGCTTTTCCAGTTCGGCGTTTTCAAGTTCTTGTTTCCAGACTGTACATAGCTCGGCGTACATTTTACTCCGCTACCTCTGCTCTTTTCTTGCAGATGAGAAGCACGGCTGCTGCAGCTGGCAGGTCAACTTTTTGGTTTTGGTAGGGGCCAAATGTCTCGTCGCCTAGTCTGAATTCTGGTGCGTTGGAGACGAAAAGGGTTGTCGTGCCTGCTTTAAAGGCTATCGCACTTTTGAATGGGTCGAAGCTGTCTATGGCCGCGGCGGGGAACTCGACTTTCTTTAGACCTGTCTTTCCATGCAGTGCATCGGTCAGTCTGATCAGGCGGTGAATGTCTGTTGTTACGACGGTGTCTACGTTGGCAGTTTGTTGTTTCGCAGAGTGCTCTATGATTCTTTTCCATGTTTCTGGACCTATCCCTTTGATTGCTCTCCAAGGTTGTGACCCGCTCAGGCTTTTGAGGATTGCGTCTTTGTTGTTTGTTATGGCTTTCATTATCGAAGTGGCGGAGGGTCTCTCCAGTCCTATGTTTTTGTAGTCGTCTGGACCCGCGTTGAGGATGAAGTTGTCCATTCCTTTAGCGATTCGTCCGCGCCAGCCGGAGTCATTTACGCCCAGGTTTCTTAGGTCGTTTCCGTCCAGTCCGTGAAGTGCGGTTTCAAGGCCTAGGCCGCTCACGTAGTCAACGATTTCTTTGCGCGTGATTGAGTCGAGGGTTTTGACGGTTTCGCTTTCGATGTGGATGTGGTAGCCTCGCTGTCCTGAGAAGAATGTGCGTATCTCTTTCTCATGGAAGCCGAAGTCCCGTGTGAGCATGTCTAGGAGCTTGATGGTTTCTAATTTTGCGGAGGCCAGGCAGACTTCGCATATCCATGTGCGGTCCTCGAATTTTTCGCCGCCGCATGCTGGACATTTTTCGGGTATGATTCCTTTTCCTGAGAAGCCGCATTTGTTGCATGTCCATTCGTCGTGGATCTTGTTGCAGGGGGTGGGGATGTGGTCAGCGTCAATGTCAAAAACTAGGTCAGCACCCAACCAGCCCTTTTTATCCATTTCTGCCTCGGGATCCTCATAATAAGCACAAGAGTAAAAAGCATCAGAATATGTTTCTTTTTTTAGAAAAGATTCTAAAGTATCTCTTGTTTGGAATCTAATGTGTCTTAACATGGTTTTTCCATCAAACGTTAGGAAGCCAAATTCACGCCTTTCAATCATTGGAAAGGCTTCGCTTAAAGAAAAATCCCTGTTGTAATACTCGTGAAATATTTTTTTCATAAAAGTAACCGAGTCCAAGATTGCTCAACTTTAAATCATGCCAGGTCATAAAAAACATTTCGTTTCAAAATGTCAAGAAAGGCTAAGCAAAAAAGCTTTCAGTATACTTTAACCATTTCGGAATTGAAGCTCGAATATGACTACCGAGGCAAAAGTGAGATTGAATACTATGGAATCTAGAATGTTGCCTTTAAGCAAACTTTATAAACAGTTCAACATTAAAATATAAAATCCTTTTATACTTCAGAATCTAACAGTGTTGAAAGATGAGAGAAGGGTTACGAACTTGAAAAAGCTCGTTGTGGATATCGAGAGCTATGGAAAGCTAAGCAGACTTGCAAGTGATGAATTGGCTAGGATAAGGGTAATGGCTATTCGGCGAGGTGTTTGGTTTAAGGTTTTGAGCAGACTTGAGCGGGGATTAGTAGATTTATCCCTAAAAGTGACAAGGGAAATACGCAGCAAAATCTTAGTGAGGGCTATTTGCTCAATAGTGAAGAAGCTGCTGGAGGCTTTGGAAAGCAAAGTCAGATTGCAAATGCGACTAATCGGAGTCCCGCTAGCCGAAAAAATAAGCCAAATCGCCCAAAAATGGGGGAATAAAACTGCCCATGAATGGGCAAGCAACCTTGGTTTCATACAATATTTAACATTAATGAAGGTGAATGCACATCTGTATAGTGTTTGAACCCGGCATTATTTGGAGTAAATGTTTTAAATCGCAGATTTGCATATATGGTCTTATTATAATTGGAATCGGGTGAAGGTTGTTGCTAATTAGCCTTACAGAAATTATAATGCTGATACTCTCTTCTTTTCTGCTTGGCTGGGTGTTTTACTATTTGCCACCACTTCTGGTTGGAATCAGGCAGATAAGAAAAAGAAAATGTGTTTTTGATGAGCCAAATGAAAACGAAAAGCTAGATGGCTTGCCCTTTTTCTCTTTGATTGTACCCATGAGGGATGAAGGAAAAGTTGCAAGAAGAATATTAGATGCCATGATGAAGATAAATTATCCTTCTGACAGATATGAGTTAATAGTTGTTGACGATTCTTCGACTGATGATACCTCAAAGATTTGTAAACAGTTTGAAAATGCGCATCCGAGTAGAATGCGGTATTTCCGCAGAAATATTTCATGCGGAAAGCCCTCAGTATTGAATCAGGGTTTGAAATTTGCTAAAGGGGAAATAATCGGTGTTTTTGATGCGGATAACGTGCCTGAGCCAGACGTTTTACTTAAAACTGCAAAATATTTCAAATCTCGCGATGTAGTTGCGGTTCAGGGCTTATTGTCTTCAATTAACGCGGAAGAGAACATGCTGACAAAAACTATCCATTATGAGGGATTGATACAGCATTACGCACTCTTATCTGGTAAGGATGAGCTTGGCTTATTTGTGCCCCTTGAAGGAACATGTCAATTTGTTAGGCGAGAAGTTTTAGAAGAGGTCGGAGGATGGCTGGATGGAGCCTTGTCAGAAGACATGGAGCTTTCTGCAAGATTAACAGAGAAGGGATACAACATAAAATTTGCCTCTGACATCCGAAGCTGGCAAGAAAATCCAACCACGTTTGGTCAGTTATTTGGGCAACGTGCAAGATGGTTCAGAGGATGTGCTGATGTTGCTTTCAAGTATGGAAAGTTGCTGAAACGTTTAGATAGGAAAAGCTTAGATGCTGAGGTCTGCTTCGCAAGTCCATTTGCGATGATGCTAGTTTTAGTAACATATATTTTAAGTGTGTATATGCTTTTTGCTCCATTCAACGTAGGGACATATGCGGCCATTCTAACACAGTTTATGTCGCTTTTAACATTGTTCACCTTGTTTATTCTTGGAGTAGGATTGGCTTCCGTAACAAGACCTAGAAAGATTAGCAATGTTAAGTGGTTGCCTTTTATATATCTTTACTGGATGACACAGGTCTTCGTTGCTTTCTATGCACTCTTGGAGATTGTCTTCAGGAGACCACGGAAATGGACTAAAACGCCGCGCACTGGAGTTATAACCAATCAAGAGCTTACGCAAATTTCATATTCTAGCTAAGACCCAGAACACTTACCAAAAGCATTCACAGAGTGTTATGACCCGCTTACAGCTCAAATTCTCAAGGACGCAAGCATTGATGGGCCTTTTTATTCTAGGCTTTATTGTGCGATTAATCCCTGAAATTTTGGCATACCCGTATCCAATCAGTTGGGATATGGTGCATTATGCATACTTCATGAAAACAGGGATTATTTGGGAACACTGGAGCACTTTCTTCACATCGCCATGGCTTCTTTACGCTTTAATTTTTCCAATTCACAATCAATTTGGAGTAGACTCATTTTTGTTGCTTAAAATTACTGGACCTATATTGTTTGGTTTCAATACTTGTGGAGTCTATTGGTTTGCCAAATCACTTTTGAACTGGGAAACGAAAAAGTCTTTTTTGGCTGGAGGCCTCTTTTCTATTCAGCTCGCTTCTTTAAGGATTTCTTCCGAATTTTTAAAGAACACTTTAGGTCTTGGCTTGCTGCTGTTTACCTTGCCTTTAATTAAACGATTGAATTCTAAGCGAGGCTTTGCTACTTTTGTGTTGCTTTCCTTGTTAACTGTTTTTGCTCATGAATATGCAGCTGTAACCTTGCTTGCGATAAGTTTAGTGTTAGTGCTTTCTGGTTTACTCAATCGAGAAGAAAAGAGAATTAGGTTCGCGAAAAAGTTAATTGTTGCAATTTTGCCTGCTTCGATGATCTTTCTTGCTGGCGTATACTTGAGAATGTTTCCGGTTTCTTATGCATACTCACCAGCGGTTGGGCCGAATCTAGTCTGGGTTAACGACACAACTCTTCAGAATTATGGTCCACTCTTTTTCTTTGTCAACTACCTCGGGATGAACACAGGCTTAGACATTTACCCAAATTATCTATTTCTAGTCTTAAGCGTCTTAGCCCTTTTTGCTCTTCTCTATCTACCATATTTCTACTTGGTTTGGAAAGGTTTCTTCAGAAACGAAATCATAGATGTATGGACCGGTTTGCTGATTGTAGGTTCGTTTGGTTGTTTGATAACCCCGTTCTTTGCTTTGGATCTCTGGCATCGCTGGATGTTCATGCTAGCTTATCCTTTCACGTTTTACGCTGTCAACGGGGCAGAAATCTTGCTAAGTCGAATATCTCAATGCAAAACGACGCTCGGAAAAATCAGAAATAAAGTATCTGTAATGGTTTCGGCTACGGTTTTGCTAGCAGTCATCTATTTAGCTACACCATTTCTAATGGTTCACGCTGGATTCGGAATCTATTCACTATACCCAACTTCCAGATACTTCTCCTCTGCTCCAACAGTGCCCTATCAAGACATAGATGGAACAATCAGTGCAATGCAATGGCTTAAGGATAATATGCACAATGATTCGTGTGCAGTTTTACAAAATGCCTTCGCCACATGGGCAAAACTTTACCTTAAAAACTCGCAGAATGTTATAGCCTACATTAATGATGTTGATTTAGCGGTGAATTTAGCTTTGCAAAAGAATTACCAAAACATTTATTTTGTTTGCTGGAACAAAGAGATAGGCTGGTATGGGACCTATGTGCCCGAAAACTTCAAAGAAGAACTGCAAAGTTTCGACAGGATATCGGTTTTTGAATATGTTAGGTGATAGAGTTGGTTGAAGTTGAAAATGGCAAAATGGTTTTAAACAAGGTTGGGATTGCTGAAGGCAAACCTTTCATCGTTGTTGGTATACCAGCATATAATGAGGAAAAAACTATTGCAAAGGTGGTTTTGCAGGCGAAGAAGTATGCAGACGAAGTTGTGATTTGCGATGATGGCTCATCGGATTTGACTGGCGAGATTGCTTGGCAGATGGGTGCGGTTGTTGTCATGCATGCACGGAATTTGGGGTATGGGGCGGCGATTCAGTCATTATTTAAGCATGCTAAGGAGTTGGACGCTGATGTTTTTGTAACCTTGGATGCTGATGGACAACACGATCCAAGCGAGATTCCATTGTTGGTTGAGCCGGTTTTGGATAGGAAGGCGGATGTTGTTATTGGGTCACGTTTTCTGGGTGATTGGGGGAAGAGAAATAGTGTTCCTAGGCATAGGCGGGTCGGTATAAAGGTGATTACCAAGTTAACAGGTGCTGCTTCTAATCATAGGTTGAGTGATGCTCAGAGTGGCTTTCGGGTGTATGGTCGAAAGGCTTTGGAGAGCTTGAGTCTTAATGAGAACGGGATGGGTGTGAGTGTGGAGATTTTAATGGAGGCTGAAAAGCATGGTTTAAATGTTGTGGAGGTCCCAACTGGATGTAAGTATCACGGGTTAGATAGGGCATCGACACATGGTCCGTTAAGGCATGGAACCAGCGTGGTTATGTCTCTGGTTCGGTTAGTGGTCGAGAAGCGTCCGCTTGTTTTTTTGGGTATACCTGGAGTGGCGTCTATTCTTTTAGGGATTTTCTTTGGCTTTTGGATGTTCCAAATATACACCATAGAGCGGAGAATAGTGACCAATGTAGCGTTGGCATCATTAGCTTTCATACTGATTGGATCTTTCACCGTTTTCACCGCTATAACCCTCTATGCCGTAACAAGGTTAGCAGAAAAAATGACGAAGTAGTTAACGAAACAAATCTTGATTAGAATGGTTTGCTTAAGTGTTTGCTGATTATCGAGGCTTTATTACAATGTCCGAGCATCCATTGGTTTCAGTGGTTATAACGGGTTTAAACGAAGAATACAATATAAAAAATTGTATCCACTCCATACTTTTCAGCCAGTCTTACCCAAATTATGAAGTGACATATGTGGATGGTGGTTCTTCAGATCGAACGTTGGAAATAATTGAAAGCATAATGAAAAATGCGCCAGGACCCGCGGCTTCCAAAATTAAAATTGCCAAAGATATAAGAAGCACTCCGGCAAAGGCTAGAAACACAGGAATAACATGTTCTAATGGCGACATAATCGCATTCCTTGATGCAGACTGCGTGGCTCCAAACAATTGGTTACAGCGACTTGTGGAGACATTCAAAAAAACTGGAGACGAAATTGGAGGAATTGGAGGTCCATACGCAATCCCAGAACAAGCAACTAAGAAGACATTTATTATTTTTAGGGCTCTTGACACTCCCTTCGGAGGCAACGTTTTGACAGTTCAATTTGCCCATGAAACTCCCGGAACAAAAATCGTCAATGCTGTGCCGGCGGGAAACTCTGCCTATTGGAGAAAAATATTAGAAAAGGTCGGTGGCTTCAACCCAGATTTGAGGTATTGCGAAGATCATGATTTATGCAGAAGGATTATTGCAGAACATAGAAAAGCAATTCTATTCAACCCTAAGCTCTATGTATTTCATTATTCCAAAGTTACGGATTTCTCTTCGCTGTTTAGACTCATGTATAATTATGGAGCTGGAAGAGTCGATGCGTATTTTACTGAAAGAAAATTATTTTCTGGAACAAGGATGTTGCCTGCCTTTTCCATATCGTTATTTTTTTCCCTGATTTTTGCTGGTGCCTTTTCCAGCATTTTTCTAACAGTTGTTTTCTACTTGATCTTGATCTATATTGCAATTGCACTTGCAAGCAGCGTCTACTTGGTCATGAAAAGAAAAGACATAAGCTATATGCTGGCGTTCTTTGTTTATCCCACGGCGCATATATCCTATGGGCTAGGCACCATTGTTAGTCTTATAAAGAATGTTGTGCTTTATGCAAAGAGAAAACTCCAAAAATAACTCACAAATCATGAAAAGGGTAAGAGGAACTATGAAAGTTTGTATGTTAAACCCTCCTTTTCTTCCGCATTTTATACGTTCAGCTAGATGGCAAGAGGTGGGAAGAGGAGGATCCCTATACTATCCCATCTGGTTAGCTTACGCGACTGGAATTTTGGAAAAAGAGGGTCATCAGGTGAAACTAATTGACGCTCCAGCCAAAGAATGGGATATCGAGACCACACAGAAAAACGTCGAGCAAATGAGCCCAGACCTAATTGTCCTAGATACCAGTTTTCCAAGTTTAAAAAACGATATAAAAGTTGCAGAGGTTCTAAAAAAAACCACTACGGCAACCATAGTTGTAACAGGACCTCCAGCTTCTGTGTTTGAGGAAGAAATTCTGCGCACCGATGGCGTTGATATTGTGGCTCGAGGCGAATACGACCTAACAATAAAAGATGTTGCTAATGCTTTAGACGCAGAAAGCGATCTCAGAGGTATTAAAGGCATTTCATATAAACAGAAAGGAAAAATCATCAAAAACGAAAATCGGTCTTTAATGACTCCTAAAGAGCTGGATGAGGAACCTTTCGTTTCATCCGTATATAAGAAGCATCTAGACGTTAAGCAATATTTCTTGAGTTCCTCTCTATATCCTGAAGTGCAGATTTTCACTGGCCGCGGATGCCCCTTTCATTGCACTTTTTGCCTGTGGCCGCAAACCTTTACAGGAAGAACATACAGGACTAGAAGCGTCCGAAACATTGTTGAAGAGTTTAAGTATGTTGAGCAGAATCTTCCAGAAGTAAAAGAAATTGTAATAGAAGATGACACTTTCACCATCAACGCCAAACATGTACAAAAATTTTGCACAGAAATCATAAAAGAAAGTATAACTATTCCATGGAATTGTCAGGTTAGAGCTACTCTTGATTGTGAGACGTTGAGGCTCATGAAAAAAGCTGGATGTAGGCTCGTAATAGTGGGTTTCGAGTCCAGCGACGAAAAAATACTTAAAAACATTAAGAAAGGAATTTCGCTTCAAAACATAGAAGATTTCTCCAAAAATGCAAACAGGGTTGGTCTCTTAGTTCACGCCGATTTCATTATTGGGTTGCCGGGTGAAACCAGAGAGACCATAGCCGAGACTAAAAGCTTGATTAAACTATTGAAACCAAGCATTCTACAAGTTTCTGTCGCAACTCCTTTTCCAGGTACAGAATTTTATGATTGGGCCAAAAACAATGGATATTTGGTGACAAATGATTTAAACGAATATTTAGATGAGTATGGGCGTCAAAAGTCGGTGGTTTCTTACCCTTGGTTGTCTGCGGAGGAAATTACCAACGCGGTGGATGATATCTTGCGAGACTATTACTTATCCATAAGCTATGTTCCAGTTGCGTTGAAGCAAGTTTTTCGTAGAAATGGTTTTTCTGAGTTCAAAAGGCTTCTTTATTCGGTGAGGGCATTTACTAAGAGAGGGTCCCACAAATCTACAAGTTGCGATGCCTAATGAAAGAACCAGAAGTTGCAGTGCTCGTCATAAATTACAACGGCAAACATTTTCTTAAGGTGTGTTTGGAGTCTCTCGAAAAGCAGACTTATAAAAACTATCAAGTATACATTGTTGATAACGCGTCCACAGATGGCTCAATAGAATATGTCACACAACATTTTCCTTGGGTCAAAAACATTGTTTTCAGTGAAAACCTAGGGTTCGCCAAAGCATATAATGAAGCCACCCGAATGATCAATGCGGATTATGCGGTTTTTCTGAACAATGATACAAAAGTCGATTCAGACTGGCTAAGCGAATTAGTAAAGAGTGTCCTCGACGATGAATCCGTTGTTGCAGTTGGGAGCAAAATTCTATTTTATGCACGGCCTGACATCTTGCAGCATGCTGGAGCAAAAATCACTCCGACAGGCGGCGGGATGGATATTGGTCAGTGTGAATCAGACGATGAAAAATACAATAAGCGTGGGTTTGTTGGGGCGGTTTGCGGAGGCTCTATGCTAGTTAGGAAAGATGAGTTTTTAAGGCTGGGAGGTTTTGATGATGACTTCTTTGCATATTTTGAGGATACGGATTTCTGCTGGAGAGCTTGGCTACATGGTTACAAAGTGATTTACGTCCCGACTTCTGTCGTATACCATAAATTTGGCGGCTCATGGGGACCTGTGGAATCACCGCGCAGAATTTTTTTGGCCCAAAAGAATCAAGCGATGAGCATGATTAAGAATTTCGAATTGAAAAATTTGGTTCAGGGATTGATTCTTTTACTCGCCTACAGTGGGGTGAAGGCTCTCGTTTTCTTGAGGCATAAATCCTACAGGAGCGTCTTTGCTATGATTAGTGCGAGTCACTGGGTCTTACAAAACCTAAGAAAAGTGGTGTACAAACGATTTGTCGTTCAAAACTCACGTATTCTGTCAGATAAGTCTTTGAAAGATAAGGGTTTGATTACAGGCTTAAAGGAAAGCATTTTGGAATTTCTTAGACTACAAAGGCTCCGTTAAAGGGATTCTTTTGAAGAACTTACTTAATCGGGCGAAAAGGAATCATAGTTTTCTACCGAGCTTGTTGCTCATTATCGGCATAGTTCTTAATCTCTATTTAATCGGTTCCATGCTTATTGGAATCATTCTTTTACTCCTCTACCTTCTAGCTGTGGGGAAAGAGACAGGCGAGATTTTTTTTGGGGATCATGTCCCACTAAAGTTTCTAATAGGGCTCTTCTTGTTCTTGGGGTGGCTGATAATTTCTGAAGGAGCAATTTTGTACTTCGGAATGTTGAAGATGCCTTGGATACTCATCCCAGCACTGGCTCCTCCATTCATTCTTCAAACACTGCAACGTCGGAAGAATCAAATAAAGGCAGACTCTCCAATCAGTGTTAAGCAAGATGTCCAAATTTTGACTAAGAAAAACATTCTTCTGCTTGCCGGTTTCGCCGTTTTATGGGGATTATCCTTTTTTATCCTTTTAGCATCACGTACGGGGTCGATGATTTTTTCTGTGTGGGACGTTCTGCCATTCTATTTTGTGATTTTACTTGCCGGACTCGTATTGCTCTGCGTTCTTATTTCGCATTCACTAGTCCAAAATA
>Ga0315288_10010809_pt1 | contig 11509 bp, 7 predicted proteins | sample YL17G11_20_MG_FD_203454 | JGI IMG/M metagenome (GOLD analysis project Ga0315288, IMG submission 203454) | Sediment microbial communities from Yellowstone Lake, YNP, Wyoming, USA - YL17G11_20 | ecosystem: Environmental > Aquatic > Freshwater > Lake > Sediment | place: USA: Wyoming | collected... | reverse complement strand
GCCTCCAATTCCGCCAGCATGGGACCGCTGCCCACCACCACCAGGCGCACCTCGGGAAAAGCCGGCCGCAGCATGGCGCAGGCTTCTAATAGCGTGCCCACCGACTTTTCCGGCCGTAGCACGCACAGGGTCCCGATGGTGAGGCCCCCGGCGCGCCCGGCTGGGGGATAAAACAAGTCGGTCCGGATGCCGTTGGGACACAGATGGATGCGCCCGGGCGGAACCCGGTCTTGCTCGATCAGCTCCCGCCGCAGCGCGCGCGAGTTCACCACAATGCCGTCCACCATCTGGTCCGTGATGCGAAGCAGATGATGGTAGATGCCGGGAGTCAGCCCGCGGCAGGCGCGCTGGCTCGAAAGCACCAGGGGCACGCGGCAGGCCGCCGCCGTGGGCACGCCGAACAGGTTGGCCGGCACATCGAAGCTGTGCAGGATGTCAATGGCGTGCCGCTCCAGGTAACGCCGCAATTCGAGCGCCGCGCGCAGCAGGGAGGGAGAGGCGAAAGAGCGCACCGGGAACTCGGTCACCGGCACACCCGCCTCGCGCAGTTCCTGGTGGCGCGGCCCGCCGCCGTGGAATGTCCCCACGTGGGGCTCAAACCGCGACCGGTCCAGCCCCATCGCCGTGTTGGCCAGTTGCCGCTCGGTGCCCCCGGCGTCAAGACAGTAGCTCATGAGCAGCACGCGCAACCGGTCCGGCATGTCAATCCAGGATAACTAAGCCGCCCGCCGCCTCACAGCCCCAGTTTTCCCGCCGCGTTGCCGCCGAACAACGAGTTGTCGCGGATGTAGCGGCGCACGGTGGCCAGCGAGCGGTGCCCGGTCTGGCGCATGATGGCCAGCTCGGTTGAGCCGTTCAGATAGGACTGCGTCGCCAGGCCCGCCCGCAAACTGTGGCCGGCGTATTGGGCCGGGTCGAGGCCAATGCGCCCTACCGCCCGCTTGACGATCAGCCCGACGGAGTCCTTGTGCAACGCCCGGGCCTCGATCCGGCCATGCCGGTTAATGCCGCGGAACACCGGGCCCGTAACTATTCCCGACGCCTGGAGCCACTCCCGCAATGCGCCCACCGGGCAGGTTAAGGGCTGAGAGCCGCGGGGCAGGGCCACGCGCCTTCCCTCCCCTTCCTGGTCGGTCTTCGACCGCCGCACCAGGATCACCAGCCCTTCCTCGCAAAACGTCACCTCTTCGACCGTCACCGCGGCCAACTCCGAGCGGCGGAATCCTCCCGCGAAACCCACCAGCAACAGCGCCCGGTCGCGCCGGCCTTGGAGTGTCGCCGGCAAGGCCTCGATGGCGGCGCGCACCTGCGCGGTCAGCAGCGGCTGTTTGCCCGTTTGCGCCGTTCCCACGGTGCGGCGGATACCCTTCAGCGTCTCGCTCACCACCGCCTGCCGCATGTTGGCCGGCGAGACGTAACCGGCCGCCTCATGCGCCTTGGCGATCACCGTCAGACGGCGGCGAAGCGACGCGGGCTTGTGCGTCGCAGCCAGGGCGGCCAGATAAAGCGCCACCGTTTCCGGACCGGCCGGAAGCGGCGCCAGGCCGTACCCTCCGCACCAGGCTGTGAAGTGGTTCCAGTCGGCCTGGTAGGCGCGACGCGTGTTGCCGGCCTTGGCGGCGGCGATGAATTCGCGGGCCCGCACGGCGAGCGCCACCAGCGCCGGTGAACCCAGTTCCCTGCCCTGCATTCCGAAATCAGGATATCACAATCTGGCATCTGATAATATTCTTTTATCAGATGTCACAATGGCCCGCATTTTACGCGATCGCGCATAATCGCTCCCGGCTGTGCTATCCTGGTGCGCGGCCCATCATGCCCGATAAACCCACCTGGTGCGGAGACTTAGAGGGAATTTCCGTGCGCTTGCGCGCGCTTGCCTGCCCCTGGGTCGACCGCCAAACGGTCCAGGAGTTGCTCGGCGTCGGCCGCCGGCGCGCTCAGCAGATTCTGGCCTCCTGCTCCAGCCGCCGCATCGGTTCGAGCTTGGTGGCCGATCGTGACGCGCTGGTTGCGCATCTGGACCGCCTGGCCCGAGGCGAAGCCCGTTACTACGAACACCGCCGCCGCCTGCGCCTCGCGCGTACCCTGACCGAATTGAACCAGGCCTGGTGCCAGGGGCCGCGGCTACTGCTGGAGGCTCCGGCCGCACTCGCCGGCCGAGGCCTCGGCGAGTTGCCCGCGGGAGTGCGAGTGGCCCCGGGAGAGATCACCGTGCGTTTCGAGACGGTTCCCGAGGCGCTCGAGAAATTGCTGGCCCTGGGACTTGCGATAGGCAATGATCTGGAATCGTTCGAACAACTTACAGTCACTGACCGGCAATCCAGCCGGGAGCTTTGACAGCCGCACGCCTAAACCGCTTCACATTATGCTGTGTTGCTGTATTTCTGTATTAACAGGTCCAGGGCTTCCTGTACCAGGTCCGACTTGTCGGGCCTGACGCCGGTCCGGCGCCGCTCGGCCAACTGGATCTCTTCCAGGCCCGTCACCTGGTCCGGCCGCACATAAAGAGTCACCTTGGCCAGTTTCCCGGCGCGCCTGGCCGGAGCGGTGATGGCGTCCGGGATGAGCGCGTCGATGCCGCGCCGGTCCTGAAGCCGGCGTTCACTCAGGGAAACTCGTTTCTGGCTCATGCCCCCTCCAATTCCGCCGCCAACTGCCGATAGGCCTCGGCGGCCGGCGACGACGGGGCAAACTTCTGAATGGCCTGCGCCGCCACCTGCGCGTCCGCGAATTTGATGGTTTGCGGTATTACTGTTTTGCAGACTTGCTGTGCATATGTATTTCGAAGCTCCTCCAGCGCCTCGCGGCAGTGGATGGTCCGGCTGTCTACCATGGTGGGCAGAATGCCCCGAATCACCAGCGCCGGGTTGATGCGCGCCTTCACCTTCTCGATGGTGCCGAACAGCAGGTCCAGCCCGCGCAGAGCGAAGTACTGGGTTTGCACGGGAACCAAAACATCGGTGGCCGCAGTCAAGGCGTTCAACGTGAGCAGCCCGAGCGAGGGCGGGCAATCGATCAGAACATAGCGGTAGATTCCGGCCACCGCCGCCAGTTTCTCGGCCAGGATGCGTTCCCGGCCCGGTTCGCTGCTCAACTCGATCTCGGCGGCCGCCAGGTCGATATTGGCGGGTGCCAGATCCACACCCGCGTCGGTGGCGGCCACGATATCGGCGAATCCTAGGCGCTCCTCGCGCAACACGTCGTAGACCGTGCGCAAAAGAGCCAGGGGGTTCAGGCCCAGGCCCGCGGTAAGCGCGCCCTGCGGGTCCAGATCCACAACCAGGACCCGGTGCCCGCGCTCGGCGAAGGCCACACTCAGGTTGATGGTAGTGGTGGTCTTGCCCACGCCGCCTTTCTGCTGCGCGATGGCGTAAATCTGTGTTTCCGGCATGATGTTTATACAGCAATACAGAATAACAGATAGACGCTTTCCCTTCCAGCAGTATATACGTCAGGGCACGTACTTTCGAGAGACGATGGTGCTCTTCTGTCGGCCCTGCGCCGTCCCAACCCTTGCGCTGGCGGCGCTCCGGGCTCTCTCGACCCCGTTTCCCGGTTCCGGAAGAAACGGCCGGCCACCCCTAGATTTCAAGCTGGTTTCCACCCCTTGCTCGCTCGCATACCCTTTGCCAGGCCCCTGAGGCACGGTGGCCCATGCCTGGTTACAGCGAGTTGCACGGCCCTTGCCTGGTCGCCAGGAGGCCGTGGTAAAGTTCGATCGAGTGGTTGTGGAATCCGATTTCCCAGTGTCCGAGCCGTTCATTTTCATGGTCCGGGGTGGCGCATCGCGCCATGGCGCCGACTGTCCCTGGAATTGCCCGGCCGGGTACTGTCATCACGGGCTGCCAGTCTCGCTCCATTGAGAATCGCCGTCAAGCCGCATGGATCCCGAAGGGGAGGCGTCTTTGCGTTGCCGGTAACGCCCCACCGCTTCCCTATTCTCTTTCCGCATACGAGTCATCGGTCGTGGCAGCCAACGGTCCGGATCGTACCCGGGCCCGGAGCGGCTGGTCGATCAGTTCGACCGCCCGCCATTCTTAGACTCCAACGGTTTATGTTTGAAAGAGTTACGTGCAGTACGCGAACGGAACCAGCAATCGAGAAGGGCATCTGGAAAGATCGCTTGACAGGAGGCCCGGAAGGGCATAGACTTGAGCCAGAAGCACACCGTGTTTGGTGTGCGTATTCTCCGTCCCCAAGGAAGGGAGAAAGCCTTAAATCGGAGGCATAATCGTGAAGAGAAACATTGTTGCAATGGTTCTGGTGTTGTTTTGTTCGACGGCCGGATGGGCCACAAACATTACCAACGGCGGGTTTGAGAACGGCAACTTTACGGGTTGGACTCTGGGCGGTGTTTGCCCAGGAAGCGACCCTGCTGGGTCCCCGTGTTGGAGTGCTGTTGTCACATCACCCGTGCATGCTGGAGTCTATTCCGGCAAGTTCGGCGCTTACCCCGGCTCGATGACGCTTACGCAATCGGTCACTGTTCCCGCCGGCTCGTATACCCTCAGCTTCTGGCTGGCACTCACAACGGGTAATCCGCTGGACAATTCCTTCGATGTGAGCTGGGGGGGGGCATCCGTGGGATCTTTCTCCGACCTGAGTGCCGCAACCTGGGCGCAACGCAGCTTCCTGATCAATTCCACTGGCGCCGCCACACCTCTCGTGTTCACTATGGCCCAGGACATCACCGGTGATTTTTTCCTTGATGACATCTCAGTTGACCTGGTCCCTGAACCTGCCACCCTCTGGCTGATGGGCCTCGGACTCGCCTGCGTTGGTCTGACCAGGCGCAAGAAGGCCTGAGAATCCGCGCCCCGCTAGTCCCGGCCGCCGGTGACTAGTACGGAATGATCCACGCCGCCGACATCCTCCGTCGCGGTGCGATGTTTTTTTTCGCCCTCTTAACGCCACCCTTTCGTGCCAACCTGTACCGCTTTTCACGACGCCGCAACGATGTTGCGGCCGCGCCCGCAAAGACCGGTTCTCCGCCAGGTGGCAGGTTCCACCGGCCGACGACCCCAAGGCTGTACTGGAAACACCGGCGGGACCGTACTTTCGAGAGACGACCCCCCGTACTTACGAGAGACGACCCCCGTACTTACGGGAGACGAACCACGTACTTACGAGAGACGACCCCCGTACTTACGGGAGACGAACCACGTACTTACGAGAGACGATTTGCCGCGTAAAATATTGAAAGAAAACCCTTTACTCTTCCTAGACTTTGTATAGACTTATAGTAAGAGTATTAGACAACAACACGGCCTGTTGTTGCGCCTCGAAACCAGCGGCCAGAACATGCAATCCGACATCCGAGCCAACCCGCTTGCAATCGCCGTGGAACTGGGCGAAGGTCTCGATTCCAGGCCCATCAGCGTGATTCGGACCGAGACGGTTCTGTCGAAGTTGCCGATTCACAACCTGTCGAAATCCGGCAAGGTCGATATCAGCATCGTCCGGCGCAATGAACACGGCAGGGTTCAGTTGCAGTGGGAGGTGTCCTACAACTCGAAATACGGCCAACCCCGCCAGTTGGCCTACAAGCTGGACACTCTGATCATCAACCGGCATATCGACGAAGAACGCCGGCCGGTGCCCAAAATGCTGCGTCTGGGGTCCTTATCGCAAATCTGTGCCGACTTCGACATGCCGGCCAGCGGCAAGAACGTGAACAATCTTAAAAAGGCCATTTTGCAGAATGCCGGCGTCATGATCACCGCCAAATTGAGTTACCGGGGTGTGGATGGAAGCGATCGGAAAGTGGAAGCCGCTTTTACGCGCTATAGCGTAATCTTCACCGGCGAACGACTGCCCGACGGTCGCGAGGCCGACGGTGTTTATCTGATTTTCAACGACCCGTATTGGGACGTTCTGAACAACGCCCCGGTGCGCCCGCTCAACTACAGCTACCTGAAGCAGCTTCCTCCGGCGCCCCAGCGCTGCTACGAGATTCTGAGCTACCGCATGTACGTCGCTCTAAAGTACGGCCACACACATGCCAGGCTGGCCTATAGCGACTATTGCACCTATTCGGCGCAGAGGCGCTACTTCGACTACGAACACTTCAAAAAGCAGATGTACAAGCTCCACCGGCCGCACTTGCAGGCGGGCTACATTTCCTCCGTTTTCTCCGAACCGGCCGTGGACCACGAAGGCCAGCCGGACTGGATTTTGTACTATGAGCCCGGGCCCAAGGCGCGCGCCGAGTACACCGTATTCACCAACCGCCAGCGCTCGGCCGAGGACATGCAGATGGAGTTGTTCTCGGGCGCCAGCGCGGAATCCAAGGAGGAGGCCGACGCTCCCGGTCATCCGCTGTTCGACGAACTGGTACACCGCGGCATCAACTCCTCACAAGCTCGAAAAGCGCTGCGCGAGGCGGGGAACTCACCGCGCATCCTCGATCAACTGGAGTGGGGGGACTATCTGTTGGGGCGGATGCCGGCCGGCCGTTTCTACAATCCGCCCGGATTCTATGTATACCTGATTCGCGAGAACATCCTGCCGCCGGCGAGCTTTCAGACCACACGCTCGCGGGCGGCCGGCGATGCCGTGCGGGACAGGGAACAGGCGGCGGCGCAGGAAACGCTCCGCCGTGAGATGGCGTACGAAGCTTTTGTGCGGCGCCGGATGGAGCAGCACGCCGAGCGGTCGGAGAACCACGCCGAATACCAGCGCCTGGTCGAGGGCAAGCGCAAAGAACTACTCAAGCACTACCGCTCGCTGGAGCTATGCGACGCCGAATCGCTGGCCCAATTGACGCGCAGCGCCGCGCTGGCCGAACTAGCGCGCCGCGTGCCGGTTCCCAGCTTTACGGAGTTCTGTCAAAGCGTCCCGGCGGGTTGACGTATTGCTGTATTTACGTTTTGCCGGAGAGATAGGGGCAGGTCGCGCGGCAGCCTGCCCCTCCGGGTTCTTGACGCACTGGTGGACACCATGCCGGCGAGCCTGGCCGCGGCGCCGGCGCGGCCCGTATAGGCGTTACTGGACACCTGGGCCGGCTGGCGCTGGATGGGGTAGGGGGCGGATATATCCCACTCCTACTCCGGCAACGGAAGCCGGGAGAGTGGCCGAAAGTGGTTCGGCGGATGCGTGGGGAATATTAGTTGGCGGCCGCGGATTCGACGGCTGGCCGGATGGGCAGCCAGGAGGCGACGCCGGAGATCCAGGCGGCGAATTCGATCTCGCTCAATCCCATGTGGTCGACCAGCCGCGGCAGCAGAAGCAGCGGACTGTCGCGGGCGGCCAATCCGGGCTCGCAGGTGACCGCGGAGCGAATTCCGGCGCTGGCCAGCCAGGGCAACGCCTCCGGAAAGTGATCGCCGCTGGGGTAGCAAAAATGGCGCAGAGATCCCTTTGCATCGGGCAGCATCTTTTCGATCGCCGACCGGTTGTCTTCAAGCTCTTTGAGGAACAGATCGCGATCCCGCGGAGTTCGATGCCGGTGCGTGTGTAATTGCACGTCGATTCCCGCGGCCGCCACGCCGGCCAGTTCCTCCTCCGTCAGCAGATGCAAGATTCGTTTCCGGCAAAGTTCTCCATAGTCGATATGCAGGCGCGCGGCGAGCGAGGCCAGCAGGGCGTCTTTCTGAACGGCGGAGAAGCCTTTGGAGCGGACATAGGATTGCAGCGCCTTCCAGCCGAACGCCCGTCCGGCGTCGTCCAGCGCCAGGCGATCCTTCGCTATCTCGGGTACGGCAAGCTCCCCGCCGCGCCCTTTCCAGAGAAGGTAGGAAAGCATCACGTTGAAGACCGGACGCTGGAATCGGGAGTAGTACGTAGTCAGATACAGCGTCGCCGGGAATCCGAACCGGTTGAGCTCCGGCAGCGCCTGGCGGAAGAAATCGGAAGCTCCGTCGTCGAAGGTAATCGCGACGCTTCGTTCCGGGAGCGTCGCCGAACGCAGCCGCTCCAACGCCTGGTTCAACGGCAGCACCGTGCATTCCCGGGAGCGCAGAATCTCGAGGCGGCGCCGGAAGAACTCCGCGCTCATGTAGAGCTGGGGATTCCACAGGTGCTCGTCGCCTAAAGATACGCCGTGATAGCAGAGAATCAGCAGCCGTCGTTTTCGCCAGCCGCTGTTCAGGAGTAAGCGCCCGCCGCCGAGCGCCTCAACCGAGCGAAGCAATCCGAGTTTTAGCTGTTTCAACACGTCCGGACCAACCGTTTCCCGCAATGGATAGCACATTGCCGGAAAGGATTCAATTTCACCCTTGATGTGGTACGGCGGCTTCCTATGTGATTGCCCGGGAAAAACGGGAAGTCTTTCCGTTGGCGGACTACGGTCTTGCGCGGATCGGGTGTGCCGCGGCAATGTTCCTGGCTGCGGCCTGTTTTGCCGGTCTATACGACCGGATTCGAGCCCGGTCCCGGATCCTGCTGATCCAGCAGGTTTGCCTGGCCATGGGGGCTGCTCCGTCGGCGTAGGGGTCGGATATATCCGACCCCTACCGGCTCGCGTTGGGGTTGCCGCGGATGATGATGTTGTTGAGCTCGCCGGCGTGCTTGTTCCCGCTGCCCGCCTGGCGGTTTCTTTACAAGCGAGCTGATTCTCGGGAGTCTGCCGGCCGAACGGGTCCCGTTTTTGGGTGTCGGTTCCACCGCGCGGGAACTGGAGTACGATCCGCACTGCATCAAGAACGTATCGCCCGGGCTGGACTTCCACGTCCTGTTGCGCACCGCCCGGATCATGCCGACCAGGCCGGGAGCGCCATAGAATGTTCCGCTCTCGGCTGTAAACGGTTCTTCCGGGAGCCGATATGCGTCTGTATGGAGGGTAGTTTTGCAAACTACGTAGACGAGCTAACGTTTTTCAAGTGATACCCTTGTTTTTCAATAAGGTACAGATGCATGGCATCGGAAGAGTCCGCAAAACTGCAATCTTCGCAGCACTACCATCCGCTCCGCCACAGCCCTTCGGCGGGCCTCTTTGGGAGTTCCCCGCAAGGCGCTTCTGGAGGCAACCCTCAAGTGTATACTGATGGTAAGCGGTCGCAGGGTTCTAAAATGCTGCGAATCCATTCCGTTATGGAGCGAGGGTTTCGTCTCCTCATTCTGTCGTTCGGCTTAATTTCAACGGTTTGGGCCGGACGGCAGTTTCCCGCGCAACCCGGTGAACAGGTGGTTCCCGGTGAATACCTGGTTCGCCTGTTCTCGCGGGTATCCTCCGTCGCGTCCGCTCTCGGACTTCCGGCCGGTTCCACGGTCAGTGACCTTCGCCTCTCGAACATTCACCTGGTGAAGCTCCCCTCCGCCGTTTTCGCGGCGCAGGCCTCGCTGCTGGCCAACCATCCGCTGGTGGACTTCATCGAGCCGAACCGGCTGCGCAGGATCAGCCTGCAAACGCCGAACGACACCAGCTACGCGCAGCAATGGGCGTTGCAGAACATTCAGGCGCAGGCGGCCTGGAGCCTGCTGCCCGGGCGCTACCTGACTTCCTCCACCGTTTCCATGACGCGCATCCGGGTGGCGGTGCTGGACACCGGGATCGACTGCACGCACCCCGACTTCAAGACGGTCGGCGGGACCTCCACCGACTCGGCGCTGGGAGGCCAGATTTCTTTCGGCCTGAGCCGGGCCTACGTCGCCACGACCATCGCGTCGCCGGCTTGCAGCTTTCAGGACGACCACGGTCATGGAACGCATACCGCGGGCACCGTGGCGGCCGCGACCAACAACGCCCTGGGGGTGGCCTCCCTGGCTTACCCGATCGATCTGATCGTCTACAAGGTGCTGGACTCCGCCGGATCCGGCTACGACTCGGTCATCGCCACGGCGATTATGGACGCGGCCGACGCGGGGGCCAAGGTGATCTCTCTCAGCCTGGGCGGGGCCGGCTATTCCCAGACTCTTCAGACCGCGGTCACCTACGCCTGGCAGCACGGCTCTCTGGTAGTTGCCGCGGCAGGGAACGAAAACACTTCGAGCCCGATCCGTTTCCCCTCCGGCGCGAATCACGCGGTGAGCGTTGCCGCTACCGACTCCAACAATCAGAAGGCTAGTTTCTCCAACTTTGGAACCTCCATCGACATCGCGGCGCCGGGCGTGAGCGTCCTGTCGACTCTGCCGACGTATTCCAACCCCACCGGCATCCTGAACTACGGCTACGCGTCGGGCACCTCCATGGCGACTCCGCACGTGGCCGCGCTGGCCGGGATGCTCGCTCTCGGCACCCCCAGCCTGTCGCCGGACGCCATCCTCCAACGCATTCAGCAGTCGGCAGCTTCCAGCATCGCCAACGGGGGCTGGGACCAGAACTTCGGCTATGGCATTCTCCGGGCCGGCAACGCGCTGGGCGGCGCGTTGCGCACCGCGACGCGGGGGAGCATCGTCGGACAAGTGGTCGATGCGTCGCAGTTTCCCCTGGGCGGAATCCTGCTCACGGTGAATTCGTCGTCTCTGACCACCGACAGCACGGGGCTTTTCCGTATTTCGAACCTTTCGGCCGGAACTTATACGCTGACCGCGTCGGGCGCCTCGTTCGCAACGCAAAACCGCAGCGTGGTTGTCCCCGCCGGCGCCGATACAACCGTTACCGTCACCATGGGCATCACTCCGGGGACTTTTGTCGGGTCGGTGACCCGCGCCGGAGTCCCGGTCCCGGGCGTTTCGGTTCAGGCTCTGGCCGCCGGCCTGGTCCAAGCGGCCGCATTCACCGGCCAACTCGGCCAATACACACTGTCGGTCCCCGCCGGCGCCTACGATCTCCAGGCGAACGGCCTGTCCAAAGCGACCACTACGGTGAGCGGCCAGGTTGTGGCCGGCGGCGGCACGCAGACGGTCAACCTGACGCTGCCGAACATGGGTTCGGTCGCCGGGTCTGTGAAGGATTCCAACCAGAATCCGATCCTGGGCGCCGCGATTGTGGTGGTCGGCGGCGGCTATTCCGTCGGGGCGGTCACCGATGCCAACGGCGCATACTCCACCATCGGCCTGCCGTCGGGATTGTACACGGTGACAGCCTCGGCGAACGGATATTCCAGTTCAACCGCGAACAGTATCCCGGTGGCCGTGGATGCGGTTACCACGGTCGACCTGGCACTTACCGGCCTTCCGGCCGGCGCGGGGACCAACGCGGACATAGGCGGCCCGGCGCCGGCGGGCGGCGGGAGCGTGAACGGGGGCGTCTATACGGTGAGCGGATCGGGGAGCGACATCTGGGGTACCTCGGACCAGTTTCACTATTACTACTGGAGCATGAGCGGCGACGGCGTGATGACGGCGCGGGTGGCCAGCCAGAGCAACACCGACGAGTGGGCCAAGGCCGGGGTGATGATCCGGGAGACGTTGAGCGCCAGCTCGGCGTACGCCATCGCGGCGTTGACGCCGGCTAACGGGCTGATCATGCAGTACCGGGCGGGCACGGGCGCCTCGGCGTCGTCGGGCGGGCAGGTTGCCGGCGGCGCGCCCGTGTGGGTACGGCTGGCGCGGACGGGAAACAGCGTGCAGGCCTACACGTCGGCGAATGGAACAAGCTGGAATGCGCTGGGGGGGGCGGTGGCCA
>Ga0315288_10010808_pt1 | contig 11509 bp, 9 predicted proteins | sample YL17G11_20_MG_FD_203454 | JGI IMG/M metagenome (GOLD analysis project Ga0315288, IMG submission 203454) | Sediment microbial communities from Yellowstone Lake, YNP, Wyoming, USA - YL17G11_20 | ecosystem: Environmental > Aquatic > Freshwater > Lake > Sediment | place: USA: Wyoming | collected... | reverse complement strand
CGGTCCGCGCCCGCCACCTGATCCCCGATGCCGGTGACGTCCTGGACACCGACGAGCATCTGGTCGAAATCGTGATCGGCGCCGACCCCGAGGCGGCTGAGGACCTGCGGCGTCGCGCCCTGGCCCCTCTGCAGGACCTGCGCTCCAGCACCGCCGATCGGCTCACCGAGACGCTGCGTTCCTGGCTGCTGCATCAGGGACAGCGCGACGCCGTCGCCGCGGATCTCTTCGTGCACGCCCAGACCGTGCGCTACCGGATGGGCCAGTTGCGCGAGCTGTACGGAGAGCGTCTCCAGGATCCCCTGACGATCCTGGAGCTCACCGTGGCGCTTGGGTTGCCGAATGCGATCAGCGGGCCGGGCTGATCGGCTGAGCCGTCGGTCGTCATTGGTCGTCATCGGTGGCCGGGGCATGTGCGCAATTGCCCACCTCGTAGCGACAACGCGGTCGCGTGCGGTGGGCGGCCGCTTCCGGTGAGGTGGTTGTCGCTACGAGGTGGACAAAAGTCCTATCCACCCTGGCGCCGGGGCAGTTGGGACGGCTGGGGTTAGCCGGTCCGGCATAAGATCCAGAGCTCGATGGACCCCATTGCTCAGAGGTCCAGAGCGATGTCGGAGGAGCCCATTGCGCGTGCGCTGGATCATTGCGCACCGGGCTCCGATTCACCACCTATTCGCTCATGTCGCGTGTCGACGATTCGGCGGAGGCCGGCGACCCCAGAGTTGCTAACGGCCCGCCTCGATGCCCGCGACGATCTGGGCCGCCGCCGGTCCACAGACCGGTGTCAATTCGAACCCGGAAGTGACCAGGCCGTCGATCCGGCGTCGCAGGTCACCTGAAACCATGTGCGCCTCGAGGCTCCGGCCCGGGCAGGACGTCACCGGCGTGACCTCCTGGTGACTTGCCAGGGTGTTTGTCCCGATGCCGAATTGCCTTGTAGCCCAAGCGCATACAAGTGCAGCTCCATCGAGCTGTGCTTCGGTGACCGCTTCCTCGTCGAAGTTTCCCTCGCACAGCACAAGGAAATGGCCGGTGGTGTCGTAATCGGTTGCCGTATCGCCCGCGATGTCGGGGTCGCGGAGTTGAAAAATGTTTCCGTCGCGGTCCACGGCGACGTGGTAGGCGATGTCAATCCAGCCCTTATCGTCCTGGTGATAGCGCTGGTGCTGTCGCAGGCGGGCAGCGATCTCGCCGTTGTCGGGCAGCGCGACTGCCGAGTGATGGATGGTCATCCGGTTGATTGTGTGCACCCGGCCTCCGGGTCTGGCCGGCCGGGCGCCCCAGGCGTCGCGGCACAGCATGACCCCGGATGCGACCGCCGGTTCAGGGGGAGAAACCGGTGGGGGAGTGACGGCCGGAAGAGTCGCTGAGACCGGGCTGACCGCGATCGTCTGCAGTAGGGATGTGCTCGCGTGCCGGGCTGACGTCGCGCAACCGCTGGACAGTGACGCCAAACCGATCCCGCCGGCCCACTGGAGAATCCGCCGTCGGCTGACGCCATCACCGTCGCCACCGTGTCGAAATTGCGGGAGTCTCACGTCGACGCGGCGCCAGCCGGGATCACCAGCGCGGCGATGACGTTCATGCGGCCAGCCATAACGGCCAGGATAGAGGCTTTCCCGGAGGTGGGACGACCCGCCGCACGGGTTGCCCCGACATAGGCCTGGCGCTCCCTACGATCACCGGGTGGCTGACCGCTATGGCACCGACGTGCTTGCCGACGACCCGCACCAGTCCCGCAAGGTCCGTTCCGCGCAGTGTTGCGCGGAGATCGGGATGGTTGCCGAGGACCCGCAATCGGGATTCGTCGGCGCCGTCGTCCGGATCGAGGGCGGTCGCGTCGAACTCGAGGACCGCCGCGGGCGCACCAGGGTGTTCCCGCTGGGGCCGGGCTTCCTGGTGGAGGGCCGGCCGGTGATCCTGACCGCCCCGAGTCGCGCGGCCGCGCCGCAGGCGCAGCGAACGGCCTCCGGTTCGGTGAAGGTGGCCGACGCCCGGGCCCGGGTGGCGCTGGCCGGACGCATCTACGTCGAAGGCCGCCACGACGCCGAACTGGTCGAACAGGTCTGGGGTGACGACCTGCGGGTGGAAGGTGTCGTCGTCGAGTACCTCGGTGGCGTCGACGACCTGGTCGGCATCGTCGAATCCTTCCGGCCGGGCCCCGGCCGGCGCCTGGGCGTATTGGTCGACCACCTGGTCACCGGGTCCAAAGAGGCCCGCATCGCCGAGGCGGTGCGCCGTGGGCCGGGCGGCGAGAACACCCTCGTGGTCGGCCACCCCCACATCGACATCTGGCAGGCCGTCAAGCCGGGCCGGGTGGGACTGCCGGCGTGGCCGACAGTGCCGCGCAGTGTCGAATGGAAGGTCGGCACCTGCCAGGCGCTCGGCTGGCCGCACCGCAATCAGGCCGACATCGCCCGGGCGTGGCAGCGAATCCGCGGCTCGGTGCGCGACTGGACCGACCTGGAACCGGAGCTCATCGGCCGAGTCGAAGAGCTGATCGACTTTGTGACACAACCGAATTGAGTCACCGGGCGCTCAGCGCTGGATTGACTTGAGGTAGAAGAACTCCTCGAGGCCGTAGGCGCCCAACTCCCGGCCGTGGCCGGATGCGCCCACCCCGCCGAACGGCGCGCACGGGTTGAATGCGCCGCCGTTGACATCGATCTGCCCGGTGCGGATCCGGCGCGCGACCCTCAGCGCGTGGTCTTCGTCGCCCGACCACACCGCGCCGGAGAGCCCGAACCGCGAGTCGTTGGCGATCCGGATCGCGTCCTCCTCGTCGTCGTAGGCGATGATCGCCAGCACCGGCCCGAAGATCTCCTCCTGGGCCAGGGCCATCTCGGTGCGCACATCGGAGAACACCGTCGGCGCGACGAAGTAACCGTGATCCAGGCCCTTGGGCGGTTCGGTTCCGCCGGTCACCAGGCGCGCACCCTCCTCGGCGCCGCGCCGGATGCTCTCGCGCACCCGGTCTCTCTGCAGCGCGGACACCAGTGGCCCGAGCAGGGTGGCGGGGTCGAACGGATCGCCCATCGTGTGGGCCTGCGCCACCGCGGCGGCGATCGCCTCGGCTTCGGCGAGCTTTGATCGGGGGACCAGCAGACGGGTCTGCGCGATGCAGGTCTGGCCGGAGTTCAGCATGCACCGGGTGACGCCGGCGGTGATCGCCAACTGCAGGTCTGCGTCGTCGAGGACGATGCAGGCGGACTTGCCGCCCAGTTCGAGGGCGGCGGGAACCAGGTTGCGCCCGGAGACCTCGCCGATGTGGCGGCCCACCCCCTCCGACCCGGTGAAGGTCACCATGTCCACTCCCGGATGGCCGATCATCGCCTCACCGATGACGGTTCCGTGGCCGGTCACCATGTTGACCACACCCGGCGGAAGTCCCACCTCGTCGAAGATCTCGGTCAGAGCGAAGGCCGACAGCGGCGTGACCTCGGAGGGCTTGAGGACCACCGTGCAACCGGCGGCGAGGGCCGGCGCCACCTTCGCGGCGATCTGGTGCAGGGGGTAATTCCACGGCGCAATGGCCGCGACGACACCGAGCGGCTCGCGGACAACCAGCGAGTTGCCGACCTCCTCCTCCATCGTCATGCCGCCCAGGAGTCCCCGCATGGAACCGAAGGTCATGGTGGGCAGCCCCACCTGGATCAGCCGGGACAGCGTGATCGGTGTGCCGACCTCGCTGGTGATGGTTGCGGCCAACTCGTCACCGCGGTCGGAGAGCCGTGCGGCGATCGCGTCGAGCAGGGCCGCACGCTCCTCGACCGGAGTGGCCGCCCAGCCCGGGAAGGCCTCGCGGGCCGCCGCCACCGCACGGTCCACGTCGGAGGCGTCGCCGGCCGGGATGTCGGCGATCACCTCCTCGGTGTAGGGATTGTCGACGGCGATGGTGTCCGTCCCACTGGCCTGGACCCACTGGCCGCCGATGTAGAGGCGGTCGTGGACGGGAGTGGGAATCGTTGTTGTCATATCTTCCTCAGGCGTGGACGGCGGGACGGGCGGCCGCGGCGATCGCCTCGGCGGTGCGGTGCGCGAGTGACATGGCCGAGATCATCGGATTGGCGCCGCTGGCGGTCGGCATCGCGCTGGCGTCACCGACGTAAACCCCTGGGGTGTCGTGCAATTCACCGGACGGGTTGGCGACCGAGGTCTCCGGGTCGGTCCCCATCCGGCAGCTGCTCATCTGGTGTGCCGAGAAGATCCGCATGCCGCCGGCCCGCAATGGAATCTTGTGCATCTCCGCGATGAACGCCTCGAGGTCGTCACCGCGGCGCCAGCGCAGCGAGATCGGGGCGAACGGGACGATCTGCTCCGCGCCCGCGGCGTGATGCAGCCGGATCTGCTTCTCGATGGAGGCCCGGGCCACCCGGATGTCGACCTCGTCGGTCAGCGCGTAGTTCACCACAGCGTTGCCGTTGTCGTCGATCGTCACGCTGCCGTGCCCGCGGTCGCGGGGTATTCCGATGAGCCACGCCGCATTTCCCAGCCGGGCGATCGTCTCCTTGTGTTCCGCACCGGACGCACGGGCGATTCCGGCCGCGATGATGGAAGGCGCCCACTGCGCGTTCTGGATCAGGAAGCCGTACCCGTCCTCGATGTTGGCGAATTCGTCCACCATCGCCGTCATGGGGGCGCCCCACCAGGGATTGGTCTCCTCGGGGTAGATGCCGAGAAACGCGACCACCGGGTGCAGGTGCAGGTAGCGCCCGACCGCGGGGCCGCCGATGCCGGACCGCAGCAGCAGGGCCGGCGACTCGAGCGACCCGCAGGCGACCACGACCTGCGGTGCCTTGACGGTCAGGGCCGTCCTGGCGCCGGTCTGCGGGTCGGTGTAGGTGGCCTGCACCCCGGCCGCGCGACCCCCTTCGACGAGGACCCGTTCGGCGGCGCAGTTCGCGATCACCCGTCCGCCGGCCTCGACGGCGTCGCGCAGATAGGTCCGACGGACGTCGATTTTGGCACCGGAACGGTCACCGAATCCGATGTGGCCGGCCGACTCCGGTGAGTAGACGCTGGGATCGGCGTTGCGGCTCAACGTCGTGAACGACCATCCCAACGCCTCGGCCCCGTCCCGCATGCGCAGATGTGGGCCGTTCAGATCCGAGCAGCGGTCGTTGACCCCCAGGCGGGCCCATACCGCGTCGATGTGCTCGTCGAAGTCCGGGGTGGCGACGTCCTTCAGTCCGAACTCGCCGGCCCAGTGATCGCGCACCCACTCCGGCGTACGAAGACAGTTGGACCAGTTGACCGTGGGGCCGCCGCCGAGTGTCGCCGCAGCCAGCATGCTGACGTTCATGTCGGCGGTGGTGGTCACCCCGCCGCGCCAGAACATGTCCTGGAAGGCCGGCAGTTCGTAGCCGAGGAAGTCGGACTCGTTGCGACTCGGGCCGGCCTCCAGCACAACAACATTGAGGCCCGCGTCGGCGAGGACACCGGCGATCAGGCCGCCGCCCGCACCGGAGCCGACGATGCACGCATCAGCCTCGAGAACCTGATCGGAGCCCTCCGGAACGAAGAGGGGGAGCGGCTCGCCACCACCGGGACTCACGTCCGGTGGCCCGTCGTAGCCGAAGGCCTTCCATGTCGGGTTCACCCCGGTGGTCGGGTCCGGTGCGCAGTAGGCCAGCGCGGTCGTCAGCGACGTCAGCGCGTTCATGCCGGCCGCCGGCGCTGCACCCATCAGCGCGACATTGCGCATCAGCTGCTCGCGGGAGCGTTGCGAGCCGGTGGCGAATCCGAGCACGTGCAGGCCGTCCAGCAGGCTGAGCAGGCCGGTTCTCTGCTCGTCGGGGAGCCCGGCCAGCACGTGTGCGACACCGACGTCGGCGCCGAGGTCACTGCCGCTGGCGGCCCAGAACCCGGTGGGATCCTCGTCGCGCTGCAGGGACGGGACCACGGTGTCGGCCAAGGCGCGCAGTACGGCGCGCTGGCTGTCAGTGAGTTGGGTTGTCATTCGCTACTCCTTAAGCGCGGCCGGTCACACCGGTGCCCCAAGATCTGCACCCGCTTCGGTCACTTGAGGGCGTTTGCCGAAAACGCGCTTCGCCAGAAACGAAACAAATCGCCACAGCACGGTAGACCCAGTCTGGCAGACGCCGGAATTATAGGACGGCAAATCCGAACATGGGATTGATTGCGCCCCTGGACTGGAGCTCTTCTCATCCAGGAAGCCCGTGAACATCCGATGTATGTCGGCGGTTTGCAGCTCTTCCACCTGCCGGCCGGTGCGGATGAGGACTACGTCGGGGACCTGTACCGAGAGTTGCTGACGTACCGTGATGTGGCCCCGATGTTCGCCCGGCGACCCCGCGACCCGGTCGAGTCGGCAACTTCTGGTGGACGACCGAGGCCGACGTCGACATCGAGTACCACGGGCGCCGCTCGGCATTGCCGAGGCCGGGCCGGATCCGCGAATTGCTGGAATTGGTCTCCCGGCTGCACGGCAGCCTGCTCGACCGTCACCGGCCACTCTGGGAGTACCACCTCATCGAGGGTTTGCCCGACTCCCGGTTCGCGACGTACGCCAAGTGTCATCACGCATTGGCCGACGGCATCACCCTGACCCGAAAGGTGTTGCAGTCGTGCAGCATCGTCGAGCAAGCGGGCACCCCGCGGCCGCAGTCCGAACCGCCCCGGGACCGCTACGTCTACTACCCGGACACGGCCCCGGTTCCCGAAGGTGTGGCGGTCAGCATCCGTGGACGCAACTACAAGATCGTGAGCAACGTCGACCTCGCGGCCGATGCCGACGGCGTGATCTTTGCGCACGGCTCGCGGTTCGGTGGGCACACCATGTTCATCAAGGACGGACGGGTGCATTACGTCTACAACTTCCTGGGCATCAAGCCGGAGCAGGATTTCGTCTCCCCGCCACTGGCGCCGGGCAAGCACTCCCTCGGCACGGAGTTCAAGCGCGAGAAAGCCGGCGAGCACGGCGAGTCGATCGGCACCACAACGCTCTACGTCGACGGCAAAGAGGTGACCAGCGGACCGATGCGCGCCCAGATCGGCAAGTTCACCCTGGCCGGCGACGGCTTGTGCGTGGGCTACGACAGCGGCGACAACGTCTCCCAGCAGTACAAGAATCCCGGCAAGTTCACCGGCGGGACCATCCAGGGCGTCGCTTTCGATGTCAGCGACAAGGCCTACGTCGACCTGAACAGGGACGCGGAGGCGGCCTTCGCCACCGATTAGCACGCCGGACAGCGGAAGCCGCAACGTAATCCCGCTCAGACCGACGGAAAGATCGCCTTCTTCGGCCACAGCATGGGCGCCCGGTGGGCTTCGAGGTCGCCCGCCGATTCGAGGGTCGGGTCTGAGTACATCCCGGAGTCCGACCGCGGGCTACTCGAGGCGGTGGCCAAGATGACCGGGGGCCTACGAGGGACTTTCGGTTCCGGCGTTCCCGAATTTCCTGTCGTCGAGCCCGTACGCGTGGGTTGGCATGTCGTGGTTCGATACCGTCGAGTGTCAGATGCGTCATATGAACCGACTCTTCACAGAGTTGCAGAGTCGCGGCGCAAACACATTCGAGGTCACCGAGCAGGCCAATGCGCGCTTCCTGGATCGGATGACCGATCTGCTCGAGGACTCCGTCTTCGTGTTCGGCAACTGCGCCGGTTCCCGCTCGTACTGGTTCAACGAGTCCGGGGAGGCGCCGCTGTTGCGGCCGACGTCGATCCGCAGTGCGGTGAAGGAGCAGGACCGGTTCCCGTTGGGGGACTAAGCGATAGCGTGACTACGGCCAGCTGCCTGCTGGTGACGAAAACTCAAGTACCCGGTTCGGTGCGCACCTCGACGAGGGTCTCCTCATCGCACAGGCCCTGTTCGTGGGCGAGTCCCGCGGCTTGCGCTGCGTCCGGCACCAGATGCAGCGGGATCCCCTCGCCGCGTAGCGAGGTTGCGTGTGAACGCAATTCGGCGTTGCGCTCGTCATCGTCGCCGCCGACCTGCCGGATGAGGATCAGCGCGACCCGACCGGGGTACTCGCGGGCCATCTCCTCATAGGTCAGCGGATCGCGCTGGCCGCTGTCGCCGACGAGTACGAACTGCATGCCCGGGTACGCCTCGAACAGCCGGCGGATCGCCGTTCTCTTGTGTTCGGCGCCGCTGCGCCGTAGGTAACGCTCGGTTGGGCCCCAGTCGGTGAGGAACATCGGTCCCTGCGGGAACCCGCGCAATTGGATGAACTCCTGCAGCGTCGGATAGAACGACCAGCTTCCGGTCGATACGTAGAAGAAGGTGGGCTCCGGCTTTCGGTTGCCCGAGCGGCTCGGAATGCCTCGCATCAACCCGCGGTACAGCGACGCCATGCCCGGAATGGCAGTCCGCTGGTCCGCTTCGTGCAGCACCGTCCGGGCCACCATCGCCACACCCTCGGTCAGCCCCGTCAGCAGGATCGTGTCATCGATATCGGAGACCACCAGAAATGGCGCCTTGAGGGACGGTTTGACAACCCGTCCGGTGCCCGACGCCGACTCGCCGTCCTCGATGGGTGTGGTCACCGCATGGGCGTCGTGCCAGCCGAGCCGCAGGTTGGGCACCGGCAGCGAGAAGTTGGCGAACCCGTGGCTGTCGGTGACTTCGGTGGCGCTGTGCTTTCCGATGCGCAACTCGACCTCGGCGCCGACGATGCGCAGCGCGGCGTGCCGTTGCAGATTCGACTGGGCGACCTCCCAGTACGGGATACGGCTGTCGCCGGGCAGTTCCGGGGCCTCCAGCACCCGAACCCGGACCTTGGCCACGTCGTCCGCCACGAAGCCGCGGTAGACGATCACATGCATGCCGCGGAACGCCCCGGACTTCATCTTCTGTTCGCGCCGGCGTTGGGTGAGGCTGCTTTCGACCCCCGCCACGAAGGCGGCCGTTTCCGGACTGCGCAGCTTGGAGTTCAGTTCCGACGCGATCCGGCGGGGAAGGCTTGCCATGTCACCAGCATCCCAAACACCTGCCTGTCTCCGCCGTTGAACTCGGGCAGATTTCGTATTTCGTTGGGCGCCAGCTTAAGGATCTCAGCCGGGTCGGCCTCGCCGGTCAGCTTCGACAGGACCGCGACGATCGACGGGGGATCGGACTTGACGGCCGGGTCGGTGTCGATGATTGCCCCGTACGCGAACGGCGGGGTTCAGGCGTCGGCGTCCTGCCACCCCGGCAGTGCCGGCAGGGTGATGGTCGGCGCATTGGGATCGCCGGGCTTCACCTGCGCTTCGGTGATGCCGTGTTGCTTGATGTAGTCACCGACCGTCGGCTGCCGTCCCAGGCCCTGCGCCTTGGTGTCGGAACTCTGCTTAGAACACCCGGACGACGACGTTGCCAGGACAATGCCAGACCGCGGCGATCGACAACCACGTGAATCGGCCATCCGACATCGCAACTCCTCAAGGTCATGGCGCAGTTGACGGTTGCGATCATGCCCGACGGTCACCGCGCCGCCGGGAGCGCACCGGTCGGTGACGAGCTCAGGACAGGTACCCGGCGAACCAGTCCTGGAGCCGCTGCCAGGCGTCGGCCGCGGCCGCCGCGTTGTACCGCGGGCCGCTGTCGTTGAAGAAGGCGTGGTCGGCGCCGGGCTCCACCACCAACTCGCTGGCCAGTCCGGCACGGTCGAGCGCTGCCTGGGCGGCGGGCTCCGATGAGGTCACGCGCTCGTCGAGCGCACCGTAGAAGCCCAGAACCGCGGCGTCCTTCGATCCGCTGAAGTCAGGTGCATCGGGCAGCGGCCCGTAGAACGGCACGGCTGCGGCCAGCCGCGGTTCGCCGGCGGCCAGCAACCGCCAGACCAGTCCGCCGCCGAAGCAGAAGCCGACCACGCCGAGCTTCTGCCCGGGCGCCCGGCTCTGCAATTCACCGAGCCCCGACTTGAGGTCAGCGACTAAGCGTTGCGGATCGATCGCCGCCAGCGCCGCCGTCGCGGCCGCCGGGTCGGTGAACCTGGCCGATCCGCCTTCGGCGGAGAGCAGGTCGATCGCCAGCGCCGAATAGCCGATCCCGGCCAGCCGGGCGGCCACCGAGCGCACCCAGTCGTTGAGGCCCTTGTTCTCGTGAATGACCAGAACCGCTCCGCGTGGATTTTCTGCCGGGGCCCAACTGCCTTGTAAAGGCCCTTGCGGCCCGGGCCAGGAAATCGGCTCGGTCGGCCGCGCGCTCGCCATTCCGGGCGGCAATCCCGGGGAGGTGGCCTCTGGCGCCGACGGTGACGTGGGCGGCTGCGCCGGGCGCCGGTCGCCGCAGGCAGCGATCAACGCGGTGCCGGCGGCGGTGCCCACGCCCAGCAACGAGAGCCGGCGCAGCGCCTCGCGGCGCGACAGCAGGCCGTCCACATGGTCGGTCGCGATCTCTTCGGCGATGTAACGGTGCAGCGGCTCCACATCAGCCAGTATGCGCGCGTCCGGTCGATTGATGCTCAGGTGCACTGCGGCACGCCACGTCTTGTGGTGGGATGAGGCGCTGTGGGAATCAAAGTGGCGCTGGAGCATCGGACCAGCTATACCTTCGACCGGTTGGTCGAGGTGTTCCCGCATGTGGTCAGACTGCGGCCGGCGCCGCACACCCGGACTACGATCGAGGCCTACTCGATGGATGTCGAACCGGCCGACCATTTCGTCAACTGGCAGCAGGACGCTTTCGGCAATTTCCTTGCCCGCCTGGTGTTTCCGAATCCGACCCGCTCCCTGACCATCACCGTCGGCCTGATCGCCGACTTGAAGGTCATCAACCCGTTCGACTTCTTCATCGAGGAGTTCGCCGAGGCCGTCCCGTTCAGCTACCCCAAGGAACTCCGCGAGGATCTGGACGCCTACCTCAGGCCGGTCGACGACGCAGCGGAAGGGTCGGGGCCCGGCGAGCCACTGCGGGCGTGGGTGCATGAGCACCCCATCATTCCCGGAACCCGAACCATCGACTTCCTGGTCGGGGTCAACAGTGCCGTGAACGCCGACGTGAACTACAGCGTGCGGATGGAGCCCGGGGTGCAGACCCCCGAGCACACCCTGCGGACCGGTATCGGATCATGCCGTGATTCGGCCTGGCTTCTGGTGTCGATCCTGCGGCAGTTCGGCCTGGCCGCCCGATTCGTATCCGGCTACCTGGTGCAACTCACCTCCGACGTGGAAGCCATCGACGGTCCGTCCGGTCCGCTGGCCGATTTCACCGACCTGCACGCCTGGACCGAGGTCTACATCCCCGGGGCGGGGTGGATCGGTCTGGATCCCACCTCCGGGTTGTTCGCCGGAGAGGGGCACATACCGCTGGCCGCCACGCCGCAGCCGTCCTCGGCCGCGCCGATCACCGGTGCCACCGGGCCGGCCGGAACCACCTTCGAGTTCTCCAACACCGTCACCCGCATCCACGAGGACCCCCGCGTCACGCTGCCCTACACCGACGCCGCGTGGGAATCGATCACCTCGCTGGGGGAGCAGGTCGACGCTCGCCTCGACGCCGCCGATGCCCGGCTGACGATGGGCGGGGAGCCGACGTTCGTCTCGATCGACAACCAGGTCGACCC
>Ga0315288_10010807_pt1 | contig 11510 bp, 6 predicted proteins | sample YL17G11_20_MG_FD_203454 | JGI IMG/M metagenome (GOLD analysis project Ga0315288, IMG submission 203454) | Sediment microbial communities from Yellowstone Lake, YNP, Wyoming, USA - YL17G11_20 | ecosystem: Environmental > Aquatic > Freshwater > Lake > Sediment | place: USA: Wyoming | collected... | reverse complement strand
GTTTTAAGGTTGGGTTTTTAAAGAGATTACCCACCGTGTTGTTGAAAAAGACCGCGTCAAAGGTTTTGAGATTCTCGGCCTTGAAGACGGAGGGGTCTTTGCTGATTACCGTCTCGAAGGCGCCCGTCTTTTCGCCCATCAGCGTAAAGGCCAGATTGGCCGTGGGGATGGAGCCGTGCCCGCCGTAACCGACGTTGAGGTCAAAGATAAGCAGCCTGCGCTTCCTGCGAGGCTTAACGAACCCCGTCGTCGGAATCGCCGCGGTGATCTTTTCTCGCTCGTCAGCTCCGACTGCAGCCAGGGTCGCGCCCGGTCCGAGCGTCAGGTGCGAGACCGTAACTATCCCGGCAGTCCCGATTGCGCCGCTGAGGAAATCACGCCGAGTAAGTATGCTTGTTGGTGTTGTTGGTCTTTGCATAGGACTTAATTCCCCGTTTCTTTCTTCATTGTCCCGCGCTGCACGTGCTTCACATCGTTCAATACAATAGGTTCATCCGCCTGGTCCGCTTCTGGAAAGCTCAAATCCTGCAGCGTCAGCCGACCCACACGGTCGCAGATTATCACCGGTCGCAGGTCTTCCTTTTCGTACCGCAGGCGAACGTTGTCGAACATCAAATCCTGCACATTTCGCGCATAGAACCCCCAGGCCGGCAGCCCTCGGGCATCGACGCCGGGCGACTTGACTTCTTCTCTCGCCTTCTGCCTTTTGCCCCCACCATTGTATGATATTGTCACATCCCGGAAGACCACGTTCTCGAAGGGTTCCTCGGCCCAGCTTTCGACCGAGGCCGCCGCGCGATATACACCGGTTGCCGTGACCCGATCGAGAGTAATGCTGCCCGCGGTATTGCCAGGCTTGAGCGAAAAGTGAAACGGCGTCGCGACGTTGTGCATAGTAATATCGCTTATCAGCACGTCGTCGAGTTCACCTTTGGTCGCGTCCCATGCGCCGGGCTGGAGGTTGATCCCCGCCAGCATGTTGCGGCGGTTCGACGTGCGATGCGGGTGGACGCCGGGACCGTAGAAAAGGCAACCGTGGATGATCAAATGCTTGGCCGGGCCGATCAGGCGGATGCCGTTGCACGAGGAGTTGACGATGCAATCGGAAATCAGCGTGTTTTCCCAATACCTGCCCGCAATGGAGTCGTCGCCTGTATAAAACTCGCAGCCGATGATGCTGACATTTCGACAGTCGCGGTCGGGCGAGCCTCTAAAATGCACCCCGTCCCAGCCGCCAGTGAATGTCACGTTGCGAATACTCACATCGTCGCTGGCCATAAAGAAAATCGCATAGTTGGCCGAATCGATGAACGAGACGTCGCGGACCGTGACGTTCTTACAATTGACGAAGACAAACGTATGCGGCCCGCGCATCTTTTCCTCGCCCGTTGCGTCGAAGACCTTGTTGCCGTCGATCACGCCGTCTCCTGCAATGGCGATATTCTCGACCCCGTCGCCGAGTATCAGCGCCCGATGCCACTTGCCCCACTTAGCTTCCGGCATCGACGCGGGCGGTATCGGATGCTTGTATTCATCGAGCTTCGTGGTCCCTATCAACCTCGCGCCTGCTTCAAGAAAGAGCGTGACATTGCTTTTAAGATGCACCGTCCCCGACAGGTATTTGCCCGGCGGCATCACGACCCGCCCTCCCCCGGCCGTTGCGCAGGCGTCTATCGCTTTTTGAATCGCAGCCGTATCGAGCGTCTCACCGTCGCCCGCCGCGCCGTAGTCCCGAACATTGAAGACCCCCGCCGCAACGGCAATTGCTGCTTGACCCAGTGTGATTAAACCGACGGTTAGAAATACCTTTCGGGCCGCTCCTGAGAGAATGAAACGTTCATTTAATACGGAGGGCATAAGATTGCCACCCATTCGACTGCTCCCTCGACGTCGCTCGGGACATGGCTCAGGGCAGGCTTCCTCACAATGGCGTCGTGTGATTTTTGAATATTGTCTTTCCATGGCGAAATAATACCATAAATGCCGCGGCGATGATAGAGCAGATTCTGCGGATTCTCTACACAGCAAACGGAATGTTTGCGGCGGACCGGTTTTTACAGGCTATTTACAAAACCCAGAGGCGTTTTCGCGTTATATTCTATGTAGGCGATTTGATTCATCAACGCAAATTAAGGAGACTTGAAATGGGTCGTTCGATTAGAAAGATGATTGGTTGTTTGGGCGTGTTGTTTTTGTTCGCGGCGGGGCCGGCTTTGGCGAGTATGGAGCATATCAGTGTTCGGCCGTTGGCGTCAAATGTCATTGTGCCGCAGAGCAGGGCGATTGCCTTTGCCCCGGAGCGCCGCGGCGCGATCGAGATAACCGACGTCAGCGTGTTAGTCGATATCTTGGAGGGCACCGCGACCACCACGATTGAGATTCGGCTGCAAAATACGAGCAACAGCCGGCAGGAGGCCGAATTGATTGTGCCCGTGCCCGATGGGGCGGTTGTGCGGGGCTTTGCCTACGATGGGCCGGGCGGAATGATAACTGCGCAGGTGTTGGCCAAAGAAGAGGCCAGGAGAATTTACCAGCAGCTTGTCTCGAAGATACGCGACCCGGCCTTGGTGGAGTTCATCGGGTATAACCTTATTCGCTCCAGCGTGTTCCCCGTTGAGGCGCAGGGCAAGCAGAAGATCCGCCTGACTTACGAGCATCTCCTGGAGGTTGACGGCAACCGCGTGGATTACGTCCTGCCGAGGACCGAGTCGCTGCAATACGCGGTGCCGTGGAAGGTCACGGCCAATATCCGGGCGAAGCGCCCCATATCGACGGTCTATTCGGCCAGCCACAAACTTGAGATTGAGCGCCAGAGCGATAAGCAGATGACGGTCAAGATTGCAGTGGACGCCGAGAGGGAGCCGGGGGCGTTTCGGCTCTCGTATTTGGTCCAGGAAGACGGCGTGACGGCTTCGCTGTTCGCGTATCCCGAAAAGAAGGTCGGCGGAGGGTACTTCCTTCTGCTTGCCGGACTGCCCGCGGAATTGGCCGGCGCAGGCGATGCGCCTGCAATCAAGAGGGAGCTGACCCTGGTTCTTGACCGTTCGGGCAGCATGCGGAACGAGAAGATTGAGCAGGTCAAGGAGGCTGCGCTGCAGATTATCGCCGCGCTCGAAAACGGCGAGGCGTTCAATATCATTATCTACAACAATACGGTGGAGTGGTTCTCGGCCAAGCCTGTGACAAAGAACAAGGAAAACGAGGCGGCGGCGCGGGCGTATATCGAGGGCATAACGGCCACAGGCGGGACCAATATACACGATGCGCTGAAAGCGGCCCTCGAACAGGAGCCGGCCGAGGGGATGCTGCCGATAGTGCTGTTTCTTACGGACGGCCTGCCGACCGTCGGGAATACATCCGAGATTGCCATTCGCGAGCTGGCGGTAAAGTCGAATCCCCACAAGCGCAGGGTGTTCACCTTTGGCGTGGGCGTGGATGTGAATGCGCCTCTTTTGGAGAAAATCGCAGACGAGTCGCGGGCGAAGGCGGAGTTTGTCCTGCCGAATGAGGATGTCGAGGTAAAGATAGGCAGAGTTTTCAAGCGATTGACAGGGCCGGTCCTGGCCGATGCGCAGTTGGATGTGCTCGGAAGGGACGGCGAGCCTGCGGTTGGCCGGACGCGCGACATTATGCCTCAAAAGCTGCCGGACCTCTTCGAGGCGGACCAGTTCGTTCTGTTGGGCCAGTACGTCGGCGAGGAGCCGATTACATTCAAGATTAGCGGCAACTATATGGGCAAGGAGCGGAAATTCAAGTTCACCTTTGATTTCGACAAGGCCGATACGCGCAACGGCTTTGTGCCTCGGCTCTGGGCGAGCAGGAAAATTGCCGAGCTGATTGACGCGGTTCGCCAGATGGGGGCCGATGCCGCCATCTCAAAGAACGACCCAAAGGTCAAGGAGCTTGTCGATGAGATTGTGCGCCTCTCAACGGAGTTCGGGATATTGACTGAGTACACCGCCTTTCTCGCCAGGGAAGGCACCGATCTGGCCGACAGGGTCGAGGTGCTGCGGGAAGCATCGAGTTCGCTCGAGAGTCGGGCGATGCGGTCGCGGTCCGGCGCCGACGCCGTCAGTCAGAGTTTCAACATAATGGGCCAGAAGAGCCAGGCGACTTTGAACATGCGAAACGAGTACTACAACGGCCGGATGGAGCGGGTCTCGATCGCGAACATCCAGCAGATAAACGACCGGGCGTACTATCGTCGCGGCAATCGCTGGGTCGATAGCGGTCTGGTCGAAAAAGAAGCACAGCTCGCCCCCGCCAGGGTCATCGAATTCGGATCGAGCGAGTTCATCGAATTGGCCGAAAAGCTGGCAAGGGAAAATCGCCAGGGCAGCATCGCCCTTCGCGGCGACATACTGCTGATGGTCGATGGCGAGCCGGTGCTCGTGCGGAATACGAATTAGACTTACGGTTGATACTATGAAAGGGCACGAAAATGAAAAAGGCGACGTTGACAATTAGTCTGATTGGGATGGTGATTGGGTTGTGTGCTGCGGCCTGGACGGCTTGCGGTGAGGAGAGGGTGGCGATAACAAAGGTGCGCCCTGAGACCGCCCCGGCGATAGCGGTTGAGCGAATCGTCGAGAAGAAGCCGTTGGTTCAAATTGCGGTGCTATTGGATACCAGCAGCAGTATGTCAGGGCTGATCGACCAGGCCAGGGCGGAGCTTTGGGCGATTGTGAATGAGTTCATATTCGCCAAGAGGGGCGGCGTCAAGCCGGAGGTGCAGGTCGCGCTTTATGAGTACGGCAAGAGCGCACTGGCGGTGACGGATGGGTACATCAGGCAGATAGTGCCCTTCACAACCGATTTGGACAAGGTCTCGGAAGAGCTGTTTGCCCTGCAGACCAACGGCGGAGATGAGTACTGCGGCTGGGTGATAAAAGAGGCGACGGCGAAGCTCAAGTGGAGCGACTCGCCAGACGATTTGAAGGTGATTTTCATTGCGGGCAATGAGCCTTTTACGCAGGGGCCGGTGGACTATAAGGAATCCTGCAAGGCCGCGATAGCGAAAAACATCGTAGTCAATACGATTCACTGCGGCTCAGAGGGCGAGGGTCTCAACGGCAAATGGAAAGACGGCGCTGTGCTGGCGGACGGCAGATACCTCAATATCGACCAGAATAGGCAGATAGTGCACATCGCCGCCCCGCAGGATAAGGATATTACAGAGCTTAGCGTAAAATTGAACGATACATACATAGCTTATGGCTCGTATGGCGGGGTCGCGAGCCAGAGGCAGGAAGCCGCGGATAGCAGCGCCGCCGGTCTTTCCAAGGAGGCCGCCGTTCAAAGGTCCGTGGCCAAGGCGTCGGCCAATTACAGAAACGACGGTTGGGACCTCGTCGATGCACTTGCTATCCAAAAGGTGAAATTGGAGGACGTCAAGAATGAAGACCTGCCCGAAAATATGCGAAAGATGAGCGTTGAAGAGAAAAAGGCCTACATCCAGAGCAAGCAGAAGGAGCGGACCGATATTCAGGCCAAGGTTCAGCAGCTTAACGAACAGCGAAAGAAATACGTCGCCGCAGAAATGAATAAGCAGCAGAAGGAAGGCCAGACTTTAGGCTCAGCCGTTATCCAGGCCGTCCGCGAACAGGCCCAAAAGCGAAACTTCAAATTCGACCAACCGAAAGAATCGAACGATAATGCCGAGAAATAGTGCCTCGGAACAGGTATAAGCCGGTGTCATTGCGAGGAGTCCCGCACCAAATAGGCTGCGGCCGTCATTTGGTGCGGGACGACGAAGCAATCTCGTTTTGATATTTGTGCTTAGGTTATTGGAGCTTGTTTCGGATTTCGTACTTAGGATTTCGGGTTTAGTGACTTTCCATCCAGTGCAGCGCGACAAAGAAGAAGTCTTTGAAGTCAATCAGGCAATCTCCATTCACATCTCCCGCCACTATCGTCTCACACACCGGCCCGCCGAAATACGACTTACTCGCCTCCGCCGTCCCGCCGTAGGCGCCCATGTTAATGACCCCGCCGTTGGGGAAAGGCTCGTGCATTATTGGGGCCATCGGGTCACCCGCATCAATACAAGGACTCGTCACATCGTCTGTCATCCATCGTCCCTCGTTCGGCTCCCATCTGCCCGCCTGCGATTTCAGGTGGTAGTCGCCATCAACCCAGAAATCGTCGTTGGCGTCTTGCGGCGTGCCGTTCGGGTCCCAATAGCCACGCTTTGCAAAAAAGGGTCTGCAAAAAATGTTACCCTTCCCCCCCCTATATGGAATGCAGCAATAGTTAATGGGTATCATGTCTGCATCTTTGAGGTAAATTTGTGAGTCTAAACGCATTTGCCCATCACTGTCGGAGTTGCCCAAGACAATACTATTAATCAGGCCGCGGTACGCATATCCACAAGAGCCCGATTCGTAACAGATTCCTCCACCCTTGCCGGAAACTATGTTATCAGCTATTGTGCAATTAACCAGAGAAGTGCCGGCATCTGGTGCATCGTAAATTGCCCCACCATTTCCTCTGGTTCGGTTACCTATAAATAAGCAATTTCTAAGCTGGGTGCCGAGGTATCCTGAGCTGAATAGCCCGCCGCCATCACTAATAGATTGGTTACCAATAAATCTACACTGATTAAACGTTATGTAACTTTGGCATGTACACGCATTATTACTAACTGCGCCTCCTCCACCTTTTGATGAGTTGCTGGTAAATGTACAACGCGTGAATACAAATCCACATTCATAGCCGGACCAGATAGCACCACCACTTGCATTGGCCGAATTGCTACTGATGACACAGTCGGTTATCGTAGCGCCACAAGCGCCACTGAAAAGTATTCCGCCACCGCTACCTCCTACAGTCGAATTACCATTAATGGTGCAACTAATTATTTCAGTACCTATTTCCTCACAATAGTAAATACCCCCACCCTCACCAGCAGCATTATAGCTAACAATACTATCTTGTAAAGAAGCACCTCCGAAGATTCCGCCACCAACACCAGAGGCAGAATTGGCTATAATCTTGCAGTGGCCAACTTTCGGTCCACCACCATATATTCCTCCACCTGCCAATATTGAACCATTGGCGTTGCCTGCGGTGATTGTAAAACCATCTATAATAGCAGTTATATTACAATCTGTAGCAGTAACAACATTACAACTATTTTCACCTCGAGTCAGCTCAGTTAATAAATCGTAAGGGTCATTGACATCGACATCGTTACCATCGAGGTCGCCACTGAGCACCGTTTCGTATAGCTTAACATCCCGTACATTAGGGTCCACCTCGCCAAATCCGGCGTAGCCGCCTTTCAGGGTGACGCCGTTAATGAGTTGGAAGGTCTCTTCGCGGCCTCTGCTCGGCCGGTCGCTCAGGACGAAATCGTCGGGTTTATAGACGCCCTGCGCCACCCGAATCTCATCGTCGGCGACAGCGAACATCAACCCATCCTGCAGGTAAAAATACGCATTCTCCCAGCTTGTGCCGTCATTAGCTCTGGGTGCATCGGTATCGACGTATATCACCTTGCCCCAAGCGGCAACTGAGGCGAAGAGCGCTGCTGCAAGAAGAAAGATGCCCCGGAATTTTCTCGAAAAGCCCGCCTTGCCCATTTTTCTAACCTCCAATCGCCCAACTCGGCCAAACGAAAGCCAATGCCTTTGAATCAACAACTGCCCATCGTTTTTAGCGGTGAGATTCCCTGCAAAGGTGTTCTGAAAGGTTACTATAGCACAATCCGGGCGCTTTGACCAGTCTTTTCTGCCCGAATTTTGCGGTTTTCCTGGCAGTATATCGCGTTTCCGGGAGAAAAACGAGGACAGCATCGGTAAAAAAAGTCTCTACCGGGCTTGACTGTCAAGAAATTTTGAGTACACTTATATACTCAGACTGACCGGTTCGCCTTGTCATACCTGCGAAAGCAGGTATCCAGTAGTCTGCCGGCTGAGTGGATTCCCGCTTTTGCGGGAATGACACACTGTGTTATATTGCTGTCGCATAGGGACTTATCGTCCCTTTTGCTTGACCGGTCAGTTTGAGTTATATAAACCCCGTCACAGCGGGGTCTGTCTTGAACGGGCGGCTAACTTGTGGGCTTGGTTTATTGGAGCTGCGTATGTCAGTGATAGAGGTCAAGGAACTCCGCCGGAGTTTCGGGTCGGTCGTTGCTGTCGATGGGGTATCATTCAACGTTGAGAAGGGCCAGGTTCTTGGGCTGCTTGGGCCGAACGGCGCAGGCAAGACCACTGCGATGCGGATGCTGGCCTGCTTCATCACGCCCGACAGCGGCACGGCTTCGGTCTGCGGGTACGATATTCTCAAGAATCCGATTGAGGTGCGCCGGTCGCTTGGTTATCTGGCGGAGAACTCCCCGGCGTACCCGGAAATGACCGTGGGGGGATTTCTGGACTTTGTCTGCGACGTCAGGCAAATCAAGGGCGCGGACCGCAAGCGTGCGCTCGACCGGATTGTCCCGATGTGTTCGATTGATTCGGTATATCATCAGACGATTGAGACTCTCTCGAAGGGGTACAAACGGCGGGTCGGCCTGGCCCAGGCGCTCATTCACGACCCGGAGGTCCTCATCCTCGATGAGCCGACCGACGGCCTTGACCCGAATCAAAAATTCGAGGTCAGAAAACTCATCGCAAAGATGGGCAAGGACAAGTGCATTATCGTCTCAACGCATATCCTGGATGAAGTGGATGCAGTCTGCTCGCGGACGATAATCATTGCCAGAGGACGGGTCCTGGTGGATTCGACGCCCGCACAGTTGAAGGTCGAGCACGGGTGCGGTCTTGACGCAGTATTCCGGAGGATTACCAAGACAGACGGTTCAAAGGATGCAAAAAACAATTAGGGTGGGGCTTGCCCGCCCAGACAATGGCGGGCTTGCCCCACCGAACTGGTGGGCTGAAGCCCACCCTACGTGATACAATGAACAATGAACACACAGAGGTACGCAAATGAATAGTTTTATGGCCGTTTTCAAGAGGGAGCTGAAGAGCTACTTTACGACGCCTCTTGCTTACGTTTTTCTTGTGATATTCCTGTTTTTCGCGGGCTACCTGACGTTCAAGGAAGGCTTCTACGAGATGCGCCAGGCCGATATGCGGACGTTCTTTATGAATCTGCCGCTGCTTTTTGTCTTTATGGTGCCGTCGGCGGCGATGCGTCTTTGGGCCGAGGAGCGCAAGGTCGGCTCGATTGAGCTGCTCTTCACCCTGCCGATTACGATCAGGCAGGCGGTTTTAGGCAAGTTCTTTGCAGCGTGGCTCTTCTTAACCATAGCGCTGGCGCTGACTTTTCCGATGGTGATTACCGTGTGCTACCTTGGCGACCCGGATATCGGGCTGATAATCACCGGTTATATCGGCAGCCTTCTGATGGCGGGCGGGTTTCTCGCCATCGGCTGCTTCTTCTCGGCGGTGAGCAAGAACCAGGTCATCAGCTTTGTCCTATCGGTGGTTGCCTGTGCCGTGTTTGTCTTTGCAGGTATGCCGACGACGCTGAACTACCTGTCGAGTTTTATGCCGGCGGGCCTGGTTGCGGCTGTCGAGGGGATGAGCTTCCAGATACACTTTGATTCTATGCAGAGGGGAGTCCTCGAATTCAAGGACCTTGCATATTTTGTGTTGATAATCGTCGGCTGGATCGCCGCCTGCACGATTATTCTCGATGAAAGGAAGGCCGGGTAGGGTGGGCTTTAGCCCGCCAGTTCGGTGGGGCAAGCCCCACCCTACGCAAACTCTCTGTCATTCCCGCGAAACTTGTCCTCGACCTGATCGGGGAGCGGGAATCCGGAACTGCGGCGTTAATTATAACCTCATTTTGTTGGAGTTTTCTTAATAGGAAATTCGAAGATGACGCAAAAACAGAGGATTTCAAGTGGAATGAACCGAAGCGTAAAAGCGATAATCGGGGCGGTTCTCGTCCTGGTGATTACATTGGCCGCGATAAGCATCTGCCAGAACATCGCAAAGGGCCTCAAGGTCGATATTACGGACCAGCGGCTCTATTCGCTCAGCGCCGGCACCAGGTCGATCTTAGGCAAGCTGAACCAGCCGGTCACGGCGAAACTCTACTATGCCAGAACCGCGGCGCTGAAGGGGCCGGACCAGATTCGGTTCTTCAACAACTACTATGAGTTCGTCCGGGCGCTTTTGGAGGAATATGTTGCCGCATCGAAGGGGATGGTGACGTTGGAGGTGATCGACCCGCGGCCCTTCTCCGAGGAAGAGGCCGAGGCGATGCGCTACGGACTTCAAAAGTTCCCAATAACGCAGGAGGAGAACTTCTTCTTCGGCCTGGTCGTGCAGACACAGTTCGGCGTCGAGAAGGTGATACAGTTCTTCTCTCCAGACCGCCAGAACTTTGTTGAATATGACATAAGCTACCTGATAGATACGGCGATTACCCGCCAGAAGAGGAAGATCGGCGTATTGAGTTCGATTGGCGTGATGGGCGACGATATGAGCGGGTATATGGCCCAGATGATGCGGATGCAGGGCCAGCAGCCCAGAAGCCCCTGGACGATCATCGAGCAGTTGCGAAAGCAGTATGAAGTCGCTGAGGTTCCCGCGGATACCAACGACATTAACGACGTCGATATTCTGCTGGTCGTCCACCCCAAGAACCTCTCGGAGCAGACTCTCTTTGCGATAGACCAGTTCGTCCTCAAGGGCGGCAGGACGATTGTATGCGTTGACCCTTATTGCCTTGCCGACAGGCCGATGATGAGGCCTCAGATGGGGCAGCCGCCGCCCGAGCAGAACTCGGATTTGAACGTTCTTATGCGGAGTTGGGGCGTTGAAATGCCCGCGAATACCTTCGCCGGCGATGCGAGCCTGGCCCTGCCCGCGCAGTTCGGCGCAGAGCCGGTCATTGGTTTTCTCGGGCTAAGGCCGGGCTGCTTCAATCCCGACAGCGTCGTAACCGCCGAGCTTAACCAGGTGATAACCTTGTTCAGCGGCGTCCTCAATGAGGTTGCCGCTTCGAGCGACCCGAACCAGCCGGGTCCTGAGATTAAACGCACGCCCCTCGTTATGACGACGGACAGGGGCAATTCGTTTTCCATCGGCAGCCCATACGAGCTGATGTTTATGGACCCGGCGAGTCTGAGAAAAAAATTCCGCGACGGCGCAAAGCCCGTAACGATGGGCTATCTGCTTACCGGTCGATTCAAGAGCAGCTTTCCCAACGGCATTGCAATCGAAGTCAAGCCGCAGGGCGACGAGGAATCATCGGACAAACCGCAGGACAAAAAGGCCGACGAGGACAAGAAGGCCGATGAGGACAAGAAGGCCGATGAGGACAAGAAGGCCGATGAGGACAAGACGACGACCAAGCATATTACAGGTCTGACCGAGGCCGCCGAGGATTGCACGGTGGCGGTCTTTGCGGACGTGGATTTCCTCTGCGACAATGTCGCCTACCGTGACGCCTTCTTCGGCAAAATGGTCGTCGGTGACAATAGCGCCCTGCTTCTCAATACGATTGAGGACTTGAGCGGTTCGAGCGACCTGGTTTCAATCAGGTCG
>Ga0315288_10010805_pt1 | contig 11513 bp, 7 predicted proteins | sample YL17G11_20_MG_FD_203454 | JGI IMG/M metagenome (GOLD analysis project Ga0315288, IMG submission 203454) | Sediment microbial communities from Yellowstone Lake, YNP, Wyoming, USA - YL17G11_20 | ecosystem: Environmental > Aquatic > Freshwater > Lake > Sediment | place: USA: Wyoming | collected... | reverse complement strand
GCCAGTCCCCGGTTCCTACTATGCTTGATATAAGTGATATTATTGTTTTTATTGAGCGAAGAGATAATGTTCTCAGCATCTGTCCCGCAGTCGTTCACAACGATTATCTCCAGGTTATTATAAGCCTGTGCCAAGATGCTCTTCAACGCGGCAATAAGCTGATCTGGTCTGTTATACGTAGGCACAATGACAGAAACTAAAGGTGACGGTGTTTCAATTGATTCAGGGGCTGCATTAAGTGGTTTTTTTAACGGCGTTAGACTAATTTCGGATTCCTCCGTATCCCACTGCATAATGTGTGACCTGATATCGTTTGGACTAATTGTGTTTGCACAGCACTTGCATTCTGCAATCAGGCACGCTTCACCCTGTTGAGAAGATGTCCTTAGTGCCCTATATAACTCGCTATTCCAAAATGCATCAACCGGGCTCTGGAGCGCGTTCCCAAAATCGTAGCTGCCGTTTTCAACCTTTTCCTTGAAGTGGACCTCCGACCCACCACAGGGGTATATCTCGCCGTCAAACCCCACCATAAGCTGGGTCATCGGCCAGGTACAGGTGCAGGGAGGGGCGTGTTCCATGAACAGTGGTTCATGAGTAAGGTTGATTCCATATTGCCGGGCCAGCATTTTGGCCTTCAGGACCATTTCGTCGGAGAGCTGCTGATGGAAGAACAGTGACGCATCGTTTTCAAGACGGTTCGCCGGATTATCGATGTTCATATGGCGGATCCGTTCCGGATAAAAACGGGTATAGAAGAGATTGATACTGTTGATCCCGATCTCCTTTCCCAGTTCAACCAGACGAGGGAGCTCCTCGATGTTCAGTCTGTTTATGGCGGCTGAGAACTGCAATGCAATCGGTTTACCGGACTTGCTTCTCTGTTCAACAAACGCCTTTGCGTTTTTACAGACGGCGTCGAACCCGTCCACCTGCATAATGCGCTTGTAGGAAGCGCGGGTTGCCGAGTTGATCGAGATGTTTACCAGGGCAACTCCACTTTCAAGCAGGTGTCCGGAAAGCTTTGCTGAAAGGGCGAGGCCGTTGGTTGTGACCGAGATGATGATATGCGGATAGGTCTGCTTTACAAACTGGATAATCTGCTCAAGATCTCTGTTCAGCAGGGGATCACCCGCGCCGGCAAGAACTATGGCACGGACATTTTCGAGCTTCAGGTTCGTGGCCATGGTCTTGAACTTTTCGAGCGTGATCATTCTGCCGCTTTTGCTTTTGAAATAATCCCCGCCGCACATGATGCACTTCACGTTGCACTTGTCGATCATCAAAAAGTGGACCTGGGCCGGATAGCTGTCGAGATAGACGTTTCCCGTCCCAATATTGCTCTGGATCTTCGAGAGATTATGGTCGCATATGTTATTTTCCATTGTGGCTCCTGTTGTGAGCGTCGAATTCCTTGGCCATGAATAATGCAAGATCCTTAAATTCCTGCCTCGTCATGCTCCCGCCGGTAAAAAAGTTTTCTGTGCTTGACTGTGAGTGTTGTGAAAAATCAAGATCGCTGCTGACGAGGCCTTGTGCCTCCAGTTCGTCCCAGATCTTGGTCCCGGGCAGTGGGTTGAATATATTGATCTCCGCATAGCTCGGGTCCAGATTCTTCATAAATGCGAGCGTCTCCAGGACCTGTTCCTTTGTTTCGCCCGGATACCCCATGATAAAGAATCCCAGCCAGGGAATTCCGGCAGCATTGACCAGCTCAGTTTTCTGCTGAATCATCTCACTGGTCATTTTCTTGTCAATCTTCCGCAGTATCTCGTTACTCCCCGATTCTATGCCGAAGAGGATGACGGAGCAACCCGCTGCCTTGAGCTGGTCCAACGTTTCCCGGTCAATAACGTCGAGCCGGGTGATGCAACTGAACGTCAGGCCATTGAACTTCTTAAGCGCGGTCATCAGCTCAACGACATAGCGCCGGTCCCCGGTAAAGGTGTCGTCCCAGAAGTTAACATTGCGTGACGGTCCACGTTGAAACAAGTACTCGATCTCCCGAATGATGTTGGGTACGCTCCTTCGCCTCACCCTACGCTTCCAGATGACATGGGCGCCGCAATAACTGCAATTGAACGGGCATCCGCGGCTGGCCATAATGTTGTTTTCCGAGACATACCCCTCGTTGATCATCAGCTCGCGGTCCGCTATGGGTAGGACATCCAGATTACTCAGCAGTTCTCTGGGATTGTTAGTGACGATACGCGCTCCCTCTTTGTAAATCAGGCCGTTGATGCGGGAAAAGTCGGGCCGTGGATCGCATAGCTGATTTATCAGTTCCAGAAAGGTCATTTCGCCCTCGCCGATGACGGCGAAGTCGATGTTCGCGTCCTGCACCAGTTTTGGGCCGAATATCGAGGAGTGGTGCCCCCCGATCACAACCCTGATGTCCCGATTGATCGATTTTGCCATCTCCGCCATGCGAAGGGCCATGGGGTACTTGCTGGTCATTGTTGTTATACCGATTACATCAGGGTTAAACTTTTGTATTGTTCGATCTATCTCTTTCCAGACGAAATGGTCCCTGTCCTGAAGTGCCGCCTGGATCTTATGCTGGTTCGAGAAGGTATATTCATAGGTATCTGTTTTTCCGATCAAGTCCCTGTCGAAATCTGCATCATAGATGGCGACAGCATGACCGTTCATTGACAACATCGTGCCAAGGGCGCCGAAGCTGAGCGGGAATCTGCAATTTCCCAAACCAAGGAACCGGGCATAGGGCGGGCTGATGAGCAGGATACGCAGTTTCTGGGTGGGTTTCTTCGGGGGGATGACTTTTGGCTGTTGGTTAAGATATCCGCGTTCGATCAAATACTTTGTCATAACCTTCGTTTCACTCAACCTGCCCCGCTGTATGAGATTGTTGGCATGTACGCCGATTTCCTGATAGTAGGATTGAGGTTCATATTCAAAGGTTTGCGTATCGCCTTTAAAGAAGTTACCAAAGAGTTTCTTTAGACTATCCGGACAAGAAGACTGAAAGATACTCGAAAGATGCTCTTTTGCACAGTGCAGAAGAGATGCCCTGTTTTCATAAGGGCACTCACTTGTTAGCCATTCAAAAAGACGGGCCAGCAGCGCCGAGTTGTAGCACGGCTGATTATAATATGACGAATTGGTCTGATAGATACCAAAGACTGCGGCAATTGCACGTTTGGCATGCGCTTCTTTGGTAATATCCAGGAAGGGGAAAAGTTCAGGGAAGCGATGCGTGTTCAGCAGATCTACGCATGCCTTTACGCAATCAAAGAGGCCGGCCTCAGGGAATCGAAATGTTTCCTGCCCAGAATGCACTCTCGACACACAGGTCGGCATATCGATGTATTTCAAAGGATGCTTCAGGCTGATACGCAACCACATTTCAAAATCCTGCGCATTTCGATAGTCACTTTCGTTGAACCAGCCCATTTCCTGAAAAATTGACCGATTGGCTGCCCAACTGTTTCCATGTACCCAACAAGATGAAAAAAACCACAATACTTGAAGTCCGCAATCCTCGCCTATGTTGAGTCGCGTGGTTTCTTTGCGGCCAGTCACATTGTTGAGCATAGAGTACGCGCTGTGAAAGAACTTTACCCTAGGATGCTCTTTGATGGCATTCTTGTGTATTTCCAGTTTATCCGATTCAAACAGGTCATCCGAAGAGAGCCAGCAAATCCATTCTCCACGGGCCTGCCGCAATCCCGTGTTCAGCGCTGCGGCGACACCTCCGTTTTGCTGGTTGAAGACACGGATGCGAGGGTCTCGATCAGCATAAGATGCGGCAACCTGTGCGGTATCATCCGTAGATCCATCGTTGATAACGACGGCTTCCCAGTTGGAATAGGTTTGCGCTAAAAGGCTGTCGAGAGCTGCGGGCAGATAGCGAGCCTGATTGTAGCTGGGAACCAGAACCGAGAAAAGTGGCGCATCTGAGTCAGTTACCTGGTTAATGATTTTGTCTTTCTGATCCGCACGCAGCTGCTGTAATATGGCGAATACTCTTTGCGCTACTTCTTGAGGGTTCACAGTAAACACTCCCTATAATAATTGAATCAATCAAGCCATGCCAGCGTTTTACAATCAGGCGCATCCAATGCTTGAATGTTTTGCGGGTCAATGAATTTCATGGCTTCCGCCAAATCACTTAGCATAGTTTCAACCGTTTGCTGTTTGAAGCGAAAGTATTGGTTTGGTGCGGCAAAGCCAAAAACGGCTTTGTCTTGATCAACAATCCTGAATGAATCTCCATAGAGTGATAAATGAGGGATCATCCCTTGACTGTTATACACGATATATGGTTTATTATTGAGTACAGCCATAGTACTCGGGCCTGATGCGGAGCCAAGGTGCAGTTGAGCATAGTATATAAGAGCAAGGTCCTGAATAATGGAAGTCATGAAAGTCTTTGCCACAATCACATTTGAAAGATTTAAAAGCCGATCGTCAATGTCTGATTTAGAACAAATGATAATAAATTTTATCGGTACATCTTGGGTCAATCGGAACAATTCAAGTAGTTGATCAATATCCGAATTTCTTTCCATATGAAACTGTTTGTTGTTGCGAATGTTTATGGTTACAGGGATGCAATTACCGACATGGGTTTTGAATAATTTCAAGACCCATTGTTGTATTTCGCCGGGTATTGCAAAAATTTGAGGTAACGCTTGGTGAGCACGGTGATAAGAAGTCAATAACTTCCAGATGTCGTAATACATGTATTTCTTGGCAGCTATTTCTTGGGAAGACGGCCAGAGTATGCTTAGGGATTGATTATCGTGGTAGTACTTCTTAAAAGCTTCGAATGAATTCAAGACAAGTAATGAGCCAATTTTGTCGAACAATAAGGCGATTGGTGACAGCTTGGTGGCATTCAATAAATGATTGTTGTTGCTCCGTATGTCCTTAAAGATTGGATCTTGAGGTTGTATTGTCGGATCACTAATAAAAATGAAGTCCATCTCTGTGCATTGGTAATTATGGGCCATGGCTGTGGCGCCAGCAACAAAGATGAGTATATCCCCAACGCTGAATGGTTGTGTTGCGAGATCATAAACTGCAAGTAGTTTTTTGTTTCCTGTGATTTGATTAGACAATTCTACAGTCATAAGAAGATCCCCTGCAAAAAGTCACATTTAAATTTTCATTTCAATTCTAGAACCTGCAGCCAGTAAAAGTTTGTCTGCATAACCTGATTACACAGGGTCTTGCCAATGATCAAGAGATTTCGTCAAAGACTTTGGTAATTGCTTCCACCAAATCATGCCGGTCTAATAATTTCGCAACCGCAATAAAATAGGCCAAACCGATTCCACACTTTGGGATATAGTCTTTGCTCCAACCCCTGTTCGATTTGATAATATTCAGTTCGGATTTCCCCTTTTCCGTAACATTATCAATCACACGGGCAACCGTTTGATCCATCGGAACGAAGTATTCCTCGATTTCAATCTGTTTATGGTCTTGCGGACACCTCCAACTTTTCTTGACAATATCAATAGCCCCTTTGCGTTCTGAGGGAGAACCTGGATAAACGTTCATTCTTTGATTCACCCTGACATCGGCCCCCTTGCGTATATATTCAACTGCCTGCTGGATGGATTCCAACAACTCGGCAGGAGAGCTTTCAGGGATCCCCAGAATGATATATATGATTGGAGTGATTTTATTTTCCAGCAATGCATCCAGAACATTGCGGCAATCATTTACGGAAATGCCAACCTTGTTAATAGATGGCACATGCAGCAGTCTTTCGCAGAAGGTTTCCACGCCTAATCCTATGTTGTCGAAGCCGGCTTTACTCATGGCGTCGATTAAATCTAATCGCACCTGGTGATTCATGAGAAAATCGGCAATTCTCGCCTGGCAAAAAAATTGCGTGTCATGTGGTATTTCTCCGAACTTCTTCGCATTGATGACGTGTTCGCAAAATGTGATGACTCTTGATATACCCTGCTTTGTGCCGATCGGGAAATCATCGTCACTCAAGAGAAACCCTTTGGCCCCATAAGATTGTATATCATGCTTAATGAGAGAAATAACTTCGCCTGCGGAAAGCATCAAGGGCGGTGAATGGTTTTTTTGGGAGCTGGGCAAGAAAGCCTGGGAACTGCAAAAGCCACATTTTCTTGGGCAATGGCTGGAGGTGTATAAGCGGGCGGTTTCAACAATGAATGTCGCATGGCTGGCGCCGGAAACAAGGTTTTCCCGGACTTTACTCCAATATCTTTGATATGGGATGTGAGATGAAATGACGTTTTCGTATGATAAAGTGCGAAAGCGCTCAGCAGTGAGCTGTTTAGCTGGGCGGTAATAGCATGCGCCGTTGTTATCCCGAAAAGCGACGCCGTCGAGTTGTTGCGCAATGCTGGCGGCATTTGGGTAAGTTCCATTCTCATATTTCAACATGAAATCAACTAAACTGTCCTCAGCGAACCCAAGAAAGACGACGTCGAGCATTCCGGTAGAAAGCATGTTTTTGTAATTGAGTGTCGCTTCTTGTCCTCCCGCTACAAAGATTACCTTCTTTCCGGAGGAAGCGGCAATTTGCCGGAATTTGAAAAGTGTATTCAGGTCTTCTTCCAGGTTAACGTGGGTTAGACTCATCCCGATGACATCATATAATCCCTTGGTGACCTTTTGCTCATAATCGGTCTCATTGTCAATATCAAAATCAAGGATATCGCAAATCATTCCCACGCGATTGAGGCAGGTTTTCAGTCTGTAAAGCCCGATAGCCGGTGCCGCATTCATCCATTGCCAGGATTTTGATGTCATTAGCAAGACGGAACTCTGATGTGTCATTACTACTCCTTGCTCAGATTATTTTTGCCAAACCACGCGATTTACGTAATCCGTGTAGCTCAGGATGATCCTCACAACTTTCTCCGAGACGTTTGGAACATCATAATCCTGTATCAGTCGGAGGGAGCGATCCGCGCCCCGGGTTTGGCCTTCGAGGATGGCGAGGCCTTCCTGAATTCTCGGCCAGGATAAGCCGACCATCATCACGGCCCCTTCTTCCATCCCCTCTGGCCGCTCATGAGCCTGGCGGATATTGAGGGCGGGGAAATTCAGAATTGACGATTCTTCGGTGATCGTACCGCTGTCCGATAGGACAGCACGGGCGTTCATCTGGAGCTTCACGTAATCGATCAGCCCAAAGGGCTTGTGCAGTTCCACGAGATGCGGCAGTTCGATGCCTTCCTGCTCGATGCGCTTTCTCGTGCGGGGATGGGTGGTCATAATGATGCGCTTGCCGTAAGAGGCGACCAACCCCTGCAATACCGCAATAAGTCCCCGGAAATTGCCTTCATCATCGATACTTTCTTCCCGGTGGCAGCTCACGACAAAATAATCCAGGGGCTCCAATCTCAGTGTCTCAAGCACAAAAGATCGTTCGATCTTCGGCAGGTAGTAATGCAGCACCTCGTACATGGGGCTGCCCGTCTTGATCACACGATCCGGCGGCAATCCCTCGCGCAGGAGATACTCGCGACCGATGGCACTATAGGGCATGTTTACATCGCTTATATGATCTACGATCTTACGGTTGATTTCCTCCGGGACGCGCTGATCGAAGCAACGGTTGCCCGCCTCCATGTGAAAGACAGGAATCTTGCGCCGTTTCGCCGGGTAGGCCGCCAGACAACTGTTTGTATCCCCGAGAATCAGGACAGCATCGGGCTTTTCAGCCGTAAGAGCCTCATCTACCTTCGCGATGACGAGGCCGACGGTTTCCGCCGGGGTTTTCCCGGCTGCCGCCAGAAAGTGATCGGGCGCCCGTAGCTCCAGATCATCGAAAAAAACCTGGTTTAGCTCATAGTCGTAATTCTGTCCCGTATGGATGAGGACGTGGTCGGTATAACGCACTAGCGCGGCGATCACACGGCTCAAGCGGATGATTTCCGGCCGGGTGCCAACAATGGTCATAACTTTCATAGAGGCTCCTTCATAATCCTTCACACCGCCATCCCAAAGGTGTCCGGAATATCCGGATTAAAAATTTCAGCCGCCCAGAAGAGCACAATCAGATCGTTTTGGCCGCTGTTCTCGATGGAATGGGTGTATCCTGGCGGGATATCGATCACGCGGAACTCGCGACCGGAAACGGGGTATTCAATAACATCCCCGCCCAAGACATGGCGAAAGCGGACCACCGCATCTCCTTCCAGGACTAAAAACTTCTCGACCTTTGTATCGTGATAATGGTTGCCCCTCGTAATGCCCGGCCGTGTGCGCGACACGAAAATCTGTCCGATGTAAGGCGATTTCAGCAGCTCGGCCAATTCTCCCCGGAGATCGGTTTTCTGTGTCAATGCATAGCCGAAAGAATCCGTGGGAAGATATGAAAGATAGGTCGAATAAAGAGAGCGGACAAAAGGGTCGTTAATGGCCGGCAGGGCAAGGCTGACCCTGCTGTCCCTAAAGCCCTGTATAGTTTCAGCCAAGGCGCCCAAGGATACTCTATGCGTCGGTTCCACCAGGCAATACCTACCATCTGAAACAGGCTGGCGGCTATCCATGACACCGATGAAGGCACAAACCACATCATCAATATAAACCAGTTCAATTTCTCTTGCCGGATCGGAGATGGCGATGGGCAGATCGCGGGCGATGTTATGGCAGAAGGTGGCCACAACGGAATTGTAATTGGGCCGGCACCATTTGCCGAAAACACTGGGCAGGCGAAAGACAAAGACCGAGGCCCCAGTATTCCCGCCGAAGTCAAACGCAGCCACTTCCGCCTGGAGCTTGGAAAGCCCGTAGGGATTGTCCAAGGCTGCCTGGATGGATGAGGACAGCAACAAAAGGGGCGTGCGGCCCAACCGCTGCAAAGCATCACAGATTTGCCGCGTCAACTCAAAATTGCCTGACCTGAACTCCTCAACCCGCTCCGGCCGATTCACCCCGGCCAAGTGACAGATCACATCTGTCTTGGCCAACCCTTCCTCCAAGAGACCTGCCGGGGAATCAAGATCGTATTCGATGACATCAACGTCGGCCCGTCGCTTGAGGGCGACAACCATGTTCTTCCCAATGAAACCCTCCGCGCCGGTCACTAATATTTTCATTTCACTTGCCACTCAGTTACTCATCGCTGCTTCATCGCTTCATTCACGCACTCAAGCTTTAACAATAACTCAATCAGTCCATCCTCACCCAGCCGGCGCGTATTGTGGGAATTGTAATCCTCATGGCCAGCAACCTTCATCTCTCCCTCGGTGAAATAGCAGGCGTAGTTCATGTCGCGGATATCCGCGGGGATCCGATAATAGTCGCCCATATCCTCGGCCTTGGCCATTTCCTCACGGGTCAATAGGGTTTCATATAACTTTTCACCATGCCTGGTGCCAATGATCCGGATCTCATTCTTTGCGGTAAATAGCCGTTTCAGCGCATTGGCCAGAGTCTCGATGGTTGCCGCAGGCGCCTTCTGCACAAATATATCTCCGGGATTCCCATGTTGGAACGCGTAAACCACCAAATCCACAGCATCATCGATTAACATCATGAAGCGCGTCATATTCGGGTCGGTCACTGTAATGGGGGCTCCGGACAGAATCTGGTTGATGAAGAATGGAATCACGGAGCCGCGCGAGCCCATTACGTTCCCATAGCGGGTACCACAGAAGATAGTGCACAAATCCCCCTGTGCGGCCCGTGCCTTGGCAACCATCATCTTCTCCATGAGAGCCTTGGACATGCCCATGGCATTGATGGGATAGACAGCCTTATCCGTACTCAAGACGATCATATTCTTGACCCCGTAAGTCAATGCGGAATTCATGACATTTTCCGCACCCAGTGTATTCGTGCGAACAGCTTCCAATGGGAAGAATTCACAGGAAGGCACTTGCTTGAGCGCAGCAGCATGAAAAACAAGATCAACCTTTCTCATTGCGGAAACGATGCTATCAGGCTCCCTTACATTTCCCAAATAGAACTTTACCTTGGGATTATGTACGGAATTACGCATCTCATCCTGTTTCTTTTCATCACGGGAAAAGATGCGGATTTCATTGATGTCTGTTTCCAAGAAGCGGTTTAAAACAGCATTTCCAAAGGTGCCGGTGCCGCCTGTAATCAGTATGATTTTGTGCCTGAAAATCTCTTTTACATGTTCAGTATTCAATTATTGCCCTCCCGATATTTCCCTCCTCTAAGGATTTTACAGCCAGATTAATTTGTGCAAGCCCGAAAAAACTGACAGGAATCAAGTGCAAGTTTAATTCATAGCTACCAAGCATCGCCCTGCAATTTCACCACGCCGCATTTTCTCAATGGCAATATTTATTTCTTGTAGAGCAAATTCATCACTTATTAAACCTACTAATTTCAACAGGCCCGCTTTATAAAGGCGGAGGTAATTGGGAATATCAACAGTTGGATTACATTCCCCGCCATGCGAGCCGGTTATAATCTTGCCAAAATGGAGAGGCAATGAATTGATCGTGATTTCTTCGCCTTTTTTGGGTACACCGACAAGTATCGTTTTCCCTTGAGATTTTGTGAGTTTGTAAGCAAGAGCTATGGCATTAGTATCCCCCGTATTATCAATGGCAACATCAGTTCCCTCATTTCCAATAATATTCAGGATTTGACCTTCAACGTTAGCGGACGTTTTGGAATTTATTAAATGAGATGCCCCAAATCTTTTTGCCATTTCGAGCTTGTTATCATAAATGTCAACAACTATTATGGGATATGTAGACACCATAGACGCGGCTTGTATTTCGCTCAATCCCACACCACCAGCGCCAAAGATTACTACTGATTCTCCTATTTTCAAATTGGCATTGTTTGATATTACACCAAACCCCGTAGTTAAGGCACAACCAAAAAGAGTGGCAAGCTTCATGTCAAAATCTTTCGGAATGGCTGTCAGGCGATTTTCAGATACAATGGCGTAATCGTTAAAAGTAGTCACATAACCAGCATTTAAAGGCTTACTTTTCCACTGATACACGGGTGGTGCCGCATCGATTCCTTGACCCTTTCTCCAGTGAAGAACGACGTGATCACCGAGCTTTAAATATTTCACACCTTTCCCGATTTCTATCACGATTCCAGAGCCTTCATGTCCAAGCAAATGCGGCAGATATGTATCTTCTCCCTTAACGCCATCAATTTCACCGATTTGCGACCCGCAGATACCGCTGTAAAATAATTTAACTAATACCTGTCCGTAATCAAGATGTTGGGGTATCTCAACCGTATCCATAACCAGATCGCTATTTTGCCTTACCAAGATTGCTGCTTTCATGTTTAACATCATACCATTATCTTTTCTTATCAAAACAAATTATTGATTGTTTCATGATATCAGGCATATGTAAGTTTTTGATTTGCGGAAATGAAAACGTTTTCGCACTCTGACCTTCCTTAAGTGAATGATTTAGCCATACCAAACTTACATCTGATTTGAAAAACCAACTGCGGATTTCTTTTTTTTCAAAAGTAGCATAGTGATCTATATACCAGAGTAGCTGAAAATCTGCTGGCTCTATTAACAGCTCTTCATA
>Ga0315288_10010802_pt1 | contig 11515 bp, 11 predicted proteins | sample YL17G11_20_MG_FD_203454 | JGI IMG/M metagenome (GOLD analysis project Ga0315288, IMG submission 203454) | Sediment microbial communities from Yellowstone Lake, YNP, Wyoming, USA - YL17G11_20 | ecosystem: Environmental > Aquatic > Freshwater > Lake > Sediment | place: USA: Wyoming | collected... | reverse complement strand
CGCGCCTGTGAACTCATGGAGGTATCGCGCTCCAGTCTCTACAAAGCCCGGCAGCCCCGTCGCGACCGTGACGAGCAACTCCGCGCCGCCATGGACCCGATCGTCGAGCACTTCGCCGGCTATGGCTACCGCCGAGTCGCCAGAGAGCTCGTCAACCAGGGCTTCGTCGCCAATCACAAGAGAGTGCTGCGGATCATGCGTCAGAACGGATGGCTCTGCCGGCTCCGCAGTGGGAGGATCCATACGACGCAGTCCAACCACGGCCTGGGGGTCTTCCCCAACCTGGCCAGAGACCTCCAGGTCACGAAGATCAACCAGCTCTTTGTCGCCGATCTCACCTACATCCGGCTTCGCAACGAGTTCATCTTCCTGGCCGCGATCCTCGATGCCCACTCCCGACGGGTGCTGGGCTGGGAGCTGGGACGCCGTCTGGATACGCGACTGACCCTGGCAGCTCTGGACCGGGCGTTCGCGGCGTGATTCACCATTCCGATCAAGGCGTCCAGTATGCCGCCCATGAGTATGTGCAGAGAGCCCAAGCTGCGGGCCTGGTGCTGAGCATGAGTCGGCGCGCGCAGCCCCAGGATAACGCCCGGATGGAGTCGTTCTTCGCGACCCTCGAAGCCGAGGAAGTCCGTCTGACGGAGTATCGCGACCTGGAGGATGCCCGGGCCAGCCTCGCCCCGTTCATCGACGACGTCTACAACACGAAGCGCCTGCATTCGGCCCTGGGATACGTGCCACCCCTCGAGTTCGAGTCGGCAGAACGAAGCACCCCCCTTTTGCGGAGTGGAGCCGACTCGAACTCGGCCTCGCCAGAAGGCTTCGCCGACGCGGCGCCGAACCTAAGCCTACCTCCCGCATTGCGGGATGCTCTGCATCTGCCCGAGCCCACTAACCCAATGCCCGCCACTGTCTACCAAACGGGGTTCAGTCCAATTGGCAGCCCGGATCCGGAGTATGAGCGAAAAAGGGGGCAATCGAAGCGGTGGTAGCGGATGTGCCGGAAGACACGGTGGTTCTGTATGAGGATGAGCGCGATTTCGGATGTTATTCCTCCACGGCCAGCGATTGGAGTCTGCAGAACTGCCAGGAGAAAGTCCGGACCCGGGGCCAGAACCGCAAACGCTATCTCTTCGGGGCGCGGGACGCCCAGACCGGGCAGTTGTACCTGCGATGGGCGGGTCGCAAGAACGGGGCGACCTTCGTTCTGTTCCTCAAGTCCCTACGGGAGCGCTTGGGCGCCCGGAAGCTGCTCCTGATCCTGGATAACTTCGCCGTGCACAAGTGCCGACGAGTCCAGGACTGGTTGGCCGAGACGCACGCCAACATCCAGTTGCTGTTCCTACCCACCTATTCTCCTTGGCTGAACGCCATCGAGAACGACTGGCGCATCATCAAACGGCGAGCTCACAACAACACGTGGAGCGATGCAACCGGCCTCGTCATCCGTCGGATCTCCCTCGCTCTGCTCCACATGGGGGCTGTCCTACTCCGTCCCCGTCTAGGACAAGGTTCTACTTCATCTAGGATAAGGTTCTACTTAGTGGGGGAGCGCTGCTAGCATGGCAGGAACGCGCGTCGCGTCCAGACAAGCGATCCACGCCGCGGCGGTGCCCTGGGGCACGCTGCGCCCCGCGCTCGCGGTGCTGTTCTTCGCCCAGTTCGCTCTCGGAGGGCTGCTTTTCTCGCTTCTCCCCAGCTACGGCGTGGATCGTCTGGGCATGACGATGGCGGCCATCGGGCCGATCGTGCTCTGCTTCTTTCTCGCGGAGATGACGCTCAAGATCCCGGCAGGATCGGCGGTGGACCGCATCGGCCAGAAGCCGCTGATGCTTGCGGGTCTTCTCGGGGCGACCCTCACGCTCATCGCCCTGCCGTTCCTACGGCACCCGGTCGCGCTGGCCGTGGTGCTGTTCCTGCATGGCACGTCCGTGGCGCCGCTGTGGCCCGTGGTGCTCTCGTACACGGCGGACCGTGTCGAGGAGCCGCACCGCGGGACCGCGATGGGCGCGGTGTTCACAACATGGCTCAGCGGGCTCGGCCTTGGTTACCTCACCAGCGTTGTCCTCACGGACCATCCCGTGCCCCTCCGGTTCGGCGTGCTCGCCGTGTCATGGTGCGTCGCCCTGCTCACGGCGCTGTTCACCTTGCCGCGCCGCTCCGTGCGCCTCTCGCGACAGGAGCTCATCCCCTTCTCCCCCGTTCGCACCACGGTGGAGATCGCTCGGTCGCTCATCGGTACGCCGCGGCTGACGCTCGGTCTGTTCTGCCAGAACTGGGCCCCTGCGATGTTCATGTTCGTGTTGAAGGAGTACCTCGAGAAGGAGCGGGGGTTCTCCCCCACCCACATCTCCGAGCTGCTGGTCGGTGGCGGGTGCATGGCTCTCGTGATGATGCTGCCCATGGGCCGCCTTGGCGACCGTTTCGCGAAACGCGTTCTCGTGTCCGGCGGCATGGCCTTCGCGGGGCTTCTCGTCGGCGTGTTCCCCTACGTGCACCACCCGGCATGCCTCGCAGCTCTGGTCGGGCTTGCCGGAGTCGCTTACGCCACCGTCCTGCCCACGATGAACGCGGTGCTGGTCCTTCACTCGCCGCCCAGCCGACGAGCCTTGCAGCTCGCCGCGTTCATGGCCATCGAGCAGTGCGGTTGGGCCCTCGGGCCACCGGCGTCGGGGGTGCTCTGGGTCCGGACCGGCCCTTCCAGCCCATTCTTCATCGGGGCGGCCGTCCTCCTCGTAGTGGCCGGCGTCTATGCCGTCAGCCCGGCCATCTTCACCGGCAGCAGAGAGGCGCGGGCTCCATGAGCGGCGAGGCGATCGCGATTGCCGCGACAGCGGGTGGGCTGTGGGCGGGCAACACCGTTCTCGCCGACCTCGCCATCCACGCCTGGCCGGGCGCGGCGGTCTACCGGCGCGACCACCCGACACACCTGTGCCTCACGTTCGACGATGGCCCTCACCCCGAGTTTACCCCGCGGATACTTGACATTCTTGATGCGCACGGTGCAAAGGGCACGTTTTTCATGGTCGCCATGCGTGCGGCGGACTACCTCGATATCGTCTATGACCTCGAGCGCCGCGGCCACGAGATCGCGCTGCATGGATTCGAGCACCGCCACCTGTGGTCGGTCTTCCCAGGTCGCGCGGGGGAGTGGGTGCGCGCCGGCCTCGAGCTGCTGGCGGAGCTGCTCGAGACCGTCCCGAGGCTCTTCCGGCCCCCGTGGGGGAAGACGACGCTGGAGGCGCATCTTGCCGCGCGTCGGCTCGGGCTGACGACTGTGTTCTGGTCGGTGTGCCCCGAGGGGTTCCTCCGGCGGCCGACCGCCGAGCAGATGGCCGAGCGCATGGCTCGGCGGTGCCGCGGCGGGGACATCGTCTGCCTGCACGATAACGGCGGGTTCCCCGACACTCCGGTCCGTGTGATCCAGGCCCTGGAGCAGGCTCTCCCGCGGCTCTGCGACTCGGGCTTGGAGGCCGTGACGGTCTCTGAGCTGCTCGCCACGCGGTAGAAGACCAGGCGCACTCCGAGGGTCGAGCTACTCCCCCATGAGTTCGGTGTACAGCTCCTCGAGCTGCGCCACCATTCGCTCAACGGAGTACCCGCAGATCTCTCGGCGCGCGCCACTGACGAGCCGCTCAGCGAGCTCGGGTTCGGCCCGAATGCGAAGGATGCCGTCGGCGAGCTGCGCCGGCTCGCCCGGCTGGGTGAGCAGACCCGTCTGCTCTTCGACCACGATCTCGCACACACCGTCTACGGCGGTCGCAACGACGGGGACGCCAACGCTCATCGCCTCGATGAGCGTGCGCGGCAGCCCCTCCCAGAGCGACGCCGAGGCGAGGACGTCGAATGCCGGCAGGATGTCCTCGACATCGCGCCGCACGCCGGTGAGCACCGACGACGCTGCGAGCCCGGAATGAGCCAGCGCCTCCTCCACCTGCGGCCGCATCGGGCCGTCGCCGACGAGCACCAGCTTGAGCGGCTCCCGCGCGTGGGCGATCGACACGGCGCGGACCAGGTCCAGCGGCGCCTTCTGGGACGCGAGGCGCCCGACGCTGCCGACGACGAAGTCCGCGTCCGCGAGCCCCAGGCGCTGGCGGGCGGCCCTGCGGCGCTCCGGTGTCGATGGTGGGAAACGGGACAGGTCCACCGCGGCGCGGATGACCCGGTATTGGTCGCGCCGGCCGATCCCTGCGCCCAGCCCCTTGCCAATGTCGCGGTCGGTGACGGCCACCAGCGCTCGCGTGTGCCTCGCCGCGCGCCGCTCCGCTGCGATGTAGAGACGGCGCTTCAGCCCTGTGGAGCCGCTGAAGCTCCAGCCATGGAGGTGGTGCACCACCCGACGAGCGCCCACGTGGGCGGCCGCCTCCCGGCCGAGGATACCGGCCTTCGCGGCGTGCGTGTGGATGATATCGAAGCCGCTGTCTCGAATTGCGTGAGCGATCTGCCGCAAGGCCCGCACGTCGCGCCACGGGGCCACCTCGCGTACAAGGTCATGAACGATGGTGACGGGGATCCCCGCGGCATCGAACTCCTCGCGCAGACTGCCCTCGAGCCCGGTCTCCGGACCCGCGATGACATGGCTGTGGAACCGCGCAGGGTCGACGCCGCGGGCAGCCAGAAGAACCATCTCCTGGGCGCCGCCGACGATCAGCCGCGTGATGATGTGGGCGACCTTGGCCCGCTCTGGCATCCAACCATCCCTCGCCCCGTGCGGGGCCCGAACTCACGTTCCACTGTAGCCGACGCACTCCTCCGGGAAGGGGGGCGACGATGGGGCTGCGAACCCCACTGTGCTCCACGCGTACAGCCCTATGCCCAGGAGGACCCCATGCTCGCCGCTGTTCTCAAGGACTCCGACCAACTCGTGCTGGAGGAGGTGCCGACGCCTGTTCCGGGCCCGGGCGAAGCGCTCGTGCGCATCCGCTCGTGCGGGTTCTGCCAGACGGACTACAAGGCCATCAAGGGCATCCGCCGGAACGTGAGCTTCCCTGCGATCGTTGGACACGAGCCTGCCGGGGTTGTGGCGGCAGTGGGCCGCGACGTGCGCGGGATCGCCGAGGGCGATGAGGTGATCGTGCAGCCCAGCGGGTTCTGCGGCCGGTGCGCGGCCTGTCGCGTCGGGAACACCCACTATTGCCCGACGAGCTATGGCACCGGTGGCGACGGCCCTGAGGACATCCGGAACGGCAGCTTCGCCGAATACCTGCTCACGGGCGCTGAGACGCTCTACCACAAGCCCGCCGGCATCGGCTTCGACGCCGCGTGCCAGACGGAGCCCGTGAGCGGCGCGTGGAAGGGCGTGATCCAGAACTCCGAGATGCGGATCGGCGACGATGTGGTGGTCATCGGCACCGGGGGCATCGGGATGTACTGCCTCATGATCGCCAAGGCCGCGGGCGCGGGCCGGCTCATTGCCGTGGACATCAGCGACTTCGCTCTCGAGACAGCGCGCCGGCTGGGGGCGACGCATTGTGTGAACCCTTGGCAGTGCGACGGGAAGACGGCGATCCTCGACATCCTGCCCGACGGCCCCGACCTGGTCGTCGAGGCCGCAGGCCCCATCGAGGCTGTCGAGCTGATGGTAAGCCTGCTGCGCCGGGGAACGCGCTGGAATGTGTTTGGGATCACCACCCATGAGACGTTCGAGCTCGACGGCGGCCTCATGCACTTCCTCGAGGCGCGCATGGACGCCAGCTTCGGCACGAACCCGACGGCCATGCAGAATGCTATCCGTCTCATCGAGCGCGGCGTGGTGGACCCCGCCCAGGCGATCTCCCACCGTTTCCCGCTCACGGAGATCCACCAGGCCGTCGAGCTAATGGGCGGGCCTGAACGCAACAAGGTCGTAGTCAACCCATAGGCGCGAGGTCTTCCTCGGCGTCCCGGATCGCGCGGAGGGGCGAATGGCAATGGGCTCTCTGGCACTGGTGACACCGATCGCACTTGCCATGGCGGCTGTCGGCGCCGATCCGCCGGTCGGGCAGGTCGTGACCGTCAGCGGACCGATCGCTCCGGAGGCCATGGGCCGCACGCTCTCGCACGAGCATGTGCTCGTGGACTTCATCGGCGCCGACCAGGTGTCGCCCGATCGGTACGACGCCGACGAGGTGTTCGAGGTGATGCTCCCGCACCTCACCCGGCTGCGCGAGGCAGGCATCGAGACCCTCGTCGAGTGCACGCCGAACTACTTGGGGCGCGACCCCGCTCTCCTGCGGCGGCTCAGCGAGGCCAGTGGCGTCCGGCTCGTGACGAACACCGGGCTCTACAAGGACCCGTTCCTTCCACAGTGGGCACACCAGGCAACTGCGGAGGAGATCGCCGCGGAGTGGGTCAGGGAAGCCAGGGAAGGCATTGGGCCGGAGGGCATTCGGCCCGGGTTCATCAAGATCGCCGTCAATGAAGGCGACCTCTCCGAGATCCAGCGGAAGATCGTGCGCGCCGCCGCGCTGACCTCGAAAACAACCGGTCTCGTCATCGCCTCACACACTACCCAGAGCGTCTCCGCATTGCAGGAGCTGGACATCCTGGATGAGGTGGGCTGTCCGGCCTCGCACCTCATCGTCGTTCACTGCGACGCCGAGCCGAACGTGGAGCTGCACTACCGGGTGGCCGAACGCGGCGCGTTCATCTCCTACGACGGCATCCGGGAGGAGAACGCGGACCAGCGCGCCGGGCTGATCATGGGGACGCTTCGCCGCTACCCCACCCAGCTTCTCATCAGCCAGGACGCGGGATGGTACAACGTTGGGCAGCCGCGGGGAGGACAGGTCGTGCCATGGGACTGGTTGCCGCATGAGTTCGTCCCCATTCTGCAGCGGGCGGGCGCGACCGAAGAGGACGTCCGACGGCTTCTGGTCACCAACCCCGCTCGGGCCTTCACCATCCGCGAGCCACTCCTCATGGAATGATGTCGAGCAGCCGGTCGACGTCGAACTCCGTCTGCGCGATGAACGCGGGCAGCGTGCCGACATGCACCAGCCGTTCGGTCTCCTCGATGGCGAGGTCGGGGCCGGCTCTCCGCAGCAGGGCGGCGAGTGACAGGGAGTAGGTCTCGACGACGGGCAGCATCCGATGGCGCTGACCGTGTGCATCGCCGTTCTTACCGGCGGGCAGCCGGCGGAAGAGCAGATCGCAAAGGTTCAGGCGGCCCGATGCGAACCGCGTGCGCCCGAACAGGCGACAGGGCGTTGGGCGTGCGGGGTACACACGACAACGGCCCCGCAGGAGCAGGGGGCAGGCCTGGTACTGCGCGATGTCGACTCGTTCGTCGCTGCTCTCCAGGCGGATCGCCAGGTCCGTGCCCCATTCCTCGTACTGCGGGCGAGCCAGTCCCACGACCTCCGACGCCTCGTCCGGCGAGAAGTGCTCGGCCACATGGCGGCACAGGTACGCGAAGTCCAGCGCTGTGATCAGGAAGATGCTGCCTCGGCAACAGTCGCAGCAGTCGGGCGGGCAGACCAGCTCGGGGCACGCGGTCTCCTGCTGCTGGGTGCGCGCATCGACCAGGTCGTGGAACCGGGTCACTGCAGCGTAAATGGACTCGGCAATACGCACGTCCCATCCCCCGGGCCGTACAGCCCCCGCAGGGGCACGTGATCGACGTCACCGGTGTTTTCGCCATCAGCCGAGTGGAGCCCTCCCGCGATCCGGGGCGCGTCGGCGGAGCCGGCCGATCGAGGGTGGCCTACTCCACGTGGGGCGCATTACGCGCAGGGTCGCTATGTGGTATACTTCGCCGATTCTGGCGCCGGAAGCATGAGGCGCCCGCGGAGCTTGAGCCATCCCGAATCAGAGGACCCTGAGTTCGCCCACCGCACTCGAGGGGGTCGGTCTACACTCGGGCGTCTTCACGCGGGTGCGCATCGATCCCGCGGGCCCGGGGGCCGGCATCGTGTTCCGTACGTGGCCGTGCGGCGGTCAGAGCATGGACATCCCGGCAACGATCGCATTTGCGCGCGACAGCGCACGCAGCACGGGCATTGAGCGCGACGGCGTCATCCTGGACACGGTCGAGCACATTCTGGCAGCGCTGTACGGGCTCGGGATCGACAACACCGTCGTCACCTGCGACGGTCCGGAGCTGCCGATCCTGGACGGTTCTGCTTGCTGCGTCGTCGAGAGCCTTGAAGCCGCGGGCATCGAGGAGCAGGATGCGCCGGCACGGGTCTGCGTCCTGAGGGAGCCGGTGTTCGTATCGCTCGGCGAGGCCCATGCCATGGCGGTGCCGTCGGACTGCCTGCGGATAACGGTCGCGTCCGAGTTCCGGGCGCCGGTGGGGCGATCGTGTATTCGCGTGGTCGTGGACCCCACCACCTTCAAGCGGGAGCTGGCCGGGGCGCGAACGCCGGGCTTCATCGAGGAGTGGCAGCCGCTCAAGGATGCCGGGCTCGTCAAAGGCGCCGATCGCACGAATGTACTGCTCGTGCTGGAGAGCGACTTTGGTGTGACGCCGCGCTGGCCGGACGAAGCCGGCCGGCACAAGGCACTGGACCTCGTGGGCGATCTCGCCCTCATCGGAGCCCGTCTGAAGGCCGACGTGACCACCGTGTTTGGCGGCCACGGACTCAACCGCAAGCTTGTCAGAACACTGCAAGGGCTGGTGGCAATCGGTGAGCGAGACGACGGAGACCACGCAGACTGAAACGACCCACGCTCTTGGGCCACAGGACATCTCGAGAATCCTCAAGATGCTGCCACACCGCTATCCGTTCCTGCTCATCGACCGCGTTCTGGAGCTGGAGCCACTGAAGCGGTGCGTGGCCGTGAAGAACGTCAGCGTCAACGAGCCGCAGTTCGCCGGCCACTTCCCCGAGGTGCCGATCATGCCCGGCGTGCTGATCCTGGAGGCCATGGCGCAGGCCGGCATCCTCATGATCAAGTGCGTGCCCAGGTACGCAGATAGCCTTGGCGTCTTCACCGGCATCGACAATGTGAAGTTCCGAAAGCCGGTGCTGCCGGGGGATCAGCTCGTTATCGAGGTCACCATGACCAAGCTCCGCCGCATCGTGGGGCGCGTCGAGGCCACGGCGCGCGTGGACGGAGAGATCGTCTGCACGGCCGAGTTCGGCTTCGCCCTCGCGAACGCCGGGTTCCCCTACGAGACGGGGACGAGCGGAGACGAGTGATGACCCGCATCCATCCGTCCGCCATCGTCGACAAAGGCGCCGAGATCGGCAACGATGTCGAGATTGGCCCGTTCTGTGTGGTGGAGCGCGATGTCGTTATCCAGCCGGGTGTCAAGCTGCACCCGCAGGTGTTTGTGCGCTCCCACACGCGGATCGGCGAGGGCACGGAGGTCTTCAGCGGCACGGTCCTCGGCGGCGAACCCCAGTCCACGGGTTTCCGGGGCGAGAAATCCTACCTCATCATCGGACGCAACAACCTCATCCGCGAGTTCTGCACGCTCCATCGCGCCACCGGGGAGGGCAACGCCACCCGCATCGGCGACAACAACATGATCATGGCCTACTGCCATGTCGCGCATGACTCGCAGCTCGGGGACAACATCGTCATGGCCAGTCACTCCGGTATGGCCGGGCACGCGATCATCGAGGACCGTGTGACCTTCGGCGCACTCTCCGGGGTGCACCAGTACTGCCGCGTGGGCACCCTCGCGATGATCGGCGGCTATGCGAAGGTCGTCCAGGATGTGCCGCCCTACATGATGGTGGACGGCCAACCCGCCCGGGTCGTAGGTCCCAACACGATGGGGCTGCGCCGGGCGAGCATCTCGCCGGAAGCCCGAAGCGCCGTCAAAGCCGTTTTCCGTATGGTCTGGCGCTCGGATCTGAACATGACGCAGGCCATCGAGCGCATCGAGCGGGAAGTGCCGGAGTTCGAAGAGGTCACACGCTTGGTCGAGGCCATCAAGCGCATGCGTGAGGGCTCGCTGGGCCGCTCGGCACACGAACACGAATGATCGGAGTTGGCGCTCGTGGTCGCTGCGCTGCTGATGTTCACCTCGCTCCTCGCTCCCCCGGCGCCGAGCGACTTCCCCATCGGCTTCGTCTGCCACTATCCCATGGTGCATCACGAGGACGACTCCCTGGACGATACAGGGGCCAACGTCGTCATCGTACGGGCGCCCTGGGCGCTCATCGAGCCGGAGAACGACCGGTATGACTTCGCGATGCTGGATGACCAGCTCGAGTGGGCCGATCGGAACGACCTGCTCCTGGTCTATGTCATGGAGGCCGGGCCGGCGCATGCCGCTGGGGTGAAGTGGCTCGTCGAGGAGCTACAGGCAGCGGGCGATACCATGGCCGACCGCGCCGGCCACGCCGTGCCCGATCCATCCATCTTCTCGGAGCGCTACCGCCGGCATCTCTCCGACTACCTGCGGGCCGTCACTCACTACCTCGCGAGCCACAAGCTGTCTGACCGAGTGCTCGGGTATGACAACGGCTGCGAGTGGTGGTATCTCAACCATCTGGCCTATGGCCCCCTCGACCAGGCCGCATTCCGGCGCCATCTGCAAGAGCGCCACGGATCCATCCGGTCGCTCAACGACCGTTGGGGAACGCAGCTCGCGAACTTCGGCGAGGTCACAGCGCCCGAGTTGGACTGGGATAACATGGGCTTCGCGCCCCAGGGCGTGCTCGTCCCGCAGAGCGCGACGCTCGATGCCTGCTACTGCACTCAGGAGGGCACACATGTGCCGGTTCGGCCAGGGCAGGCGGTGCGCCTCGAGGTCGACTACACAACCCGCGGCGTGCGTGCGGGGAGGGTGTCGGCCGAGCTGGCCTGGCTCGATGGGAAGAACCCCCCACCAGTGAAGATCGACCGCGCGTTCGTGTCCGTGAGCGGAGACAGCCAGGGGACGGTCACGCTTGAAGCGACCGCGCCGGAGAACGCGGCGCTCGCGTGGCTGCTGCCCAAGAGCCTGGCCGTGGGCACTGTGACGCTGACGGGCGTCCGCCTCATCGACGACCAGGGCAACCAGCTCGCAACGAACCCGACGCTGGACCCCGCCGCCGGCGGGTGGCAGTTCATCCTTTGGAGCGCGGGCTCGCCCGATCGGGTCTCGCATGGCTGGGACGGGCCCGGCGACGCCTGGATCCGCTACGAGCCTGACGCCAGGCTTGCGGGGGACCCGGCGTTCCCGCTGGCGGTAGTCTACGACTGGCTCCGCTTTCGCGACACCGAGCACGCGCGGTTCATCGACTGGATGGCCGAGGAGATCAAAGGTGCCGACCCGGACCGGCCCATCGTCACCTATCTCACGTTCGCATTCGCCAATGCCTTCGAGTGGGACTACGCCGAGCACACCGCCATGCGGCTCGATGACATCGCCCACCTGGGTAAGCACCTCGATGTCCTCGGGATGCAGCTCGCCTCGGCCGAGGGGGACTACGACTCGGTGACCGGGGGGTTTGACCTCGTGCGGAAGTACGGCAAGCCGATGTGGGCGGTGGACCTGCTGGACTTCACTCGGGGCGTTGCGCTCGGCGCCGATGGGAACACGCGCCTGTCGAGCTCGGTGGTACAGCACGGCGGGTCGGGCATCCAATAC
>Ga0315288_10010798_pt1 | contig 11518 bp, 13 predicted proteins | sample YL17G11_20_MG_FD_203454 | JGI IMG/M metagenome (GOLD analysis project Ga0315288, IMG submission 203454) | Sediment microbial communities from Yellowstone Lake, YNP, Wyoming, USA - YL17G11_20 | ecosystem: Environmental > Aquatic > Freshwater > Lake > Sediment | place: USA: Wyoming | collected... | reverse complement strand
GAAAAAAGGTTAGTGCCTCTCCACGATCGCGATTTCCGTCGGTTTCAGGGAGAAAAGCATAGTAGGGGATAAAATATGGGTAATGAGCGTCCGAAAGCACGTCTTGGACGAGCGTAGATTTGCCGATGCCAGCGGGTCCTATAACGGCGATATAACCTCCGGCCGTCGTTTCTATCAAATATTTAAGCTGATCAGCTGACACCCGGTTTTTCGAATAGGGAATTTTGGGAGGAGGGAATCTTTGGATCAACTCTGGACGATAGCCACGGAACCCGAGTGCGGATAGTAAGAAGTCGCGGTCAATGAAGTCACCGTGTGGGTTGTTCGTAAGCCATGTTGCGATGGCTTTATGCAGGTTATCAAACTGCTTCTTATAGTGCCGCCAATCCTGTGAGTCGGGTCCATTTCCGGGTGGCTCAGGGTATCCAAGGGAGAATGTGCAGGCTTTGGCGAACTCTGAGAGAGCGGCGCCGGTTAGACCTACGTGTTCAGAGATTGTTAACCATACGGCATTACCTGGACAGAGTCATCAACTGTGGGCCCCGAAGACCAGTGATCCCGCACAAATTCAGTAACGCTGAACGTAGGAATGAGCTGCGCGTGATGCTTTTCAGATGAGGGGGGCCTATTTGACTGAAGACGGACAAAAACAGCTTTGCCTGGCCATCGATCCTTAAGACGCTGGTATCCATCTGCCAATTCTTTAAGCAGGCCACTCGCGCCGATGAGCTCTCCCCAGTTGAGGGGGGTGGCTTCACGGGTCCATTTGATCGAATTTCCCTCGACCTCCTTTTCCCAGACAAGGACGAAATCGTCTACGCGCCCAGCATCGAGGTCTGCAAGGCGTACACCCTCGAAAAGGGTACCACCTGCCCGAAAGTTTTCTCTCAGAAGGTTGAGGATACGCTCTGTGGCGATCTTGTCCTGATAACCATAACCCCAGCGGGCACGGCGTTCCCCCATCGCCGAAGATTCCTGTAGCTTTGGTTGAGGTGGAACTTGATTCATGTTATAACTCGCCTGGGGCCAAGCCAACGCCAACCATTCTAAAGGTCAGGGGCAGAGAAGGGGAACATGCGGAACGTGCGTGGAGAAATCCAATCCCTGTTTTGAGAAAACCAATTTGGTAACGATGTCCCCTCTTTCCATAGCTTCCCACACCCGAGTAAATTACGGATTAGACCACTTCAAAGAAAGCTGCGGCGGCTGGAGTGACCTGTTTGCTTCTCATCCCTCATGGAGCTCATCCCGAAGGCTTTGCGGAAGGGCTTCTTCGAACTCCGGGTAGGCTTCTATTATCCTCAATATATCGGCCAAGTCCTTCTGCCTTTTGCTCCTCCTCCGCTCCTTATCCATGTAGGCCCAAATTTTTCCCCGCAGAACATCTCCAAGCTTTGCCACTTTCATCTTATATCCCAGTACATCCCGTTCTTCTGCATCTGTCATGAAGCCCTGGTAGCGGGAATCTGTCTGCAGCTGGATACGCAAGTCCGACGCCTTGCTGGTGAGATTCACGCTATGCGCGAAATGCTCAACTCGCAAGTCTCGTTCTCTGGCCGCTCTGCTAATGCCCTCGACATCTTCGACTGCCACCACGATATCAAGATCTAGACTTACGACCGGCTCAACAAAAGCGTTCACGGCGAGACCGCCAATCAGGCAGTACCTCGAGCCCGTCTCAGTGAGAATGTCCAGAATCATCTGGATGATATCCAGTTTCCCATTGGCCACCGAGTTAATGAATTCTCTGCTTGTCATCCATTTCATCCTTCGAGCGGACGATTTGCATAGCCTGCGCGGGCAATCAGCCATGCCCAAAACCTGGCGGGGCTCATCCGCTTCAGGTCGATGCGGTGGTTAGCAGGCTAATTCTTTGTCTCTACCAGTTTGCCGTTAACGAATTTATGAATTATGCTGGAAACAAATGTCTGATAGGGCAATCCTTCGCTCACTGCTCTTTTTTGCAGTTCATTCAAGTCTCTCTCAGAAATCCGGATATTCAATCTCTTATCCTTCTTGAAAGTGTTTCGCGCGTATCGGGTTAACTCTCTTTTCCGTTTTGAAAGATCTTTTACTGGAGTCCATTCGCCTCTTTCAAAACTGCCCAATATTTCCTGCTCTTCTTCAGTCAATCTGTTTTTCATTTCTTTTTTCCCCCAAAATAAATCTCAGTAGCCTTCCTACTGGGGATAATAGTTTTCAGGAATATTTCTTCTTCGTCTTCAACATAGGGGACAAGGTAGGCATAGTTATCGACCCCGATCACCATTATTCGTTGTCCTGAATATCTTTTTTGGTTTGGATGCTCATAGTCATGGAGAACGGAACCTTTTTCAATATAATACACTATATCCTCAAAACAAATTCCCCTTAATTCTTTAAGTTTCAGGCTCTTTTCCGTATTCCAATTTATATGCTTCATCTATTTCCAGAGTAACACATTGTGTGCATTTTGGCAACACAAATGGGAATCCTTATTTATTTTCCTGCTAACGAATCCAGCATCTTCGTCCCCCGTCTTTACAAAGTCGCGGTAGCCAGCAAGAGCTCTTGAGTGAATGTCGCAAATATTCATGGGAGTGACTCCGGCCATGCAATAAGGCCGTTGGCCTTTACCGCCTGCCAGAGCTGCCGATCATAGCTCGCCACCGTAATGGCCGCGCCCATCATATCCTGCCAGGAGAGAGCAGACGCCAGGTGAACCGCATCGTAGCCGCGCAAACCGTAATCCCAGGCAAGGGATGCAGCCCGGGACACGAGGCCCTCCGTCATCTGGAGGCGGACAAGGTTTTCCCACTCGCGGTTGAAGACTTTCAAGGCGGAAACCGCCTCGTCCCTGGGCAAAACCTGAATACGCGAAGCCTTGGCCAGGGCTGCGGCCACTTCCGCCCGGCTGATGACCGCCGTACCGACAGCTTCGGCCTGACCGATCAGCTCTACGACCTCGGCAGAACCCGCCTCGGCCACGTATCGCTTGACCAGCGCACTGGCGTCGAGATAGACGATCATTGGCGGTCCTCAATCAGGAGCTCAGCCACGGTTCGTTTTCCGCGGACCCGCGCGACAGGCACCCTGTGCTTCAGTTTGCGCTTGTTCCAGAGCAATAAGCCCGACTGGGACATTGCCTCAATCCGGTCTTGAATCGAAAATGCTGTGGGAATGATCCGGCCTATCGGGGTCCCCCGCTCCAGGATCTCCACCGACTCTCCGGCCTTGGCCAGCCGCAGGTAATGACTCAGCCTGCTCTTGAGCTCGCGTATGTTTACTCTCGTTTGTTTCATCATTACCCCCACATGCCTTGATCTACCTTTTGTAACTACATTATATCATATTGTAGTCACATGTAAAATAGATTATTTCTGCGTTCCCGTCAGCTCGCCCCTTCACACTTGCGCTCTTTACCTTTTTGCCAACTCCGAGTTAAGCGCCAGAAGCCGCCGCGGTAACTCACCCCTCTCCTCCAGCGAAATCGTAAACCGGGCCTGCCCGCGGTGCTTCTGGTAGAAGCCGTGTCGTGGGTCGGGTTTTGCTCAGAGAATTACAGAGGTTTGATTTACCCTCTTGCTCAGCCCCATCTGTTCTTGAAGTTCAGTTTGGGGTGAAGAAAGGAGAGGAGGAAAAATAACAATTCTCAGATATTTTCCCACGGTGCAGGATGGGCCACCAACCTCGCCCCCTGATGCGCCTGTTCGGCGTTAACCGCAAATAGCCCCAAAATTCCAGGGGCGTTTTTTCTTTCCAGGGGGCGCCATTGACTTCGACGCTTCTTCCATTCTTCATCCGGGACTTCCGCATTCAGTGAACGGGCAGGCAGGTTGATGGAAATTATATCTCCATTTTTCAGGAAAGCCAAAGGGCCGCCCACGGCGGCTTCGGGAGAAACCTGGCATACTCCCAGGCCCCGGGCGAACCCGGAGAAGCGGCCGTCGGTAACCACCGCAAGTTTTCCTTCTAACCCCATCCCGACCACGGTTGCCAGCAAAGCATAGATATCCGGCATACCCGGTGCCCCCCGAGGCCCCTCGTGGCGCACCACGATGACTTCTCCTTCCCTGATCCTACCGGATTTCAGCGCGGTGACTGCTTCCTTCTGGGAGTTGAAACAGCGGGCCGGTCCCCGGTGAGAAGGAATGGTGTTATTCAGCATCCGGGCCAGAGAGCTGATGGGAGCCAGATTTCCCTTAAGCACCGCGATCCCTCCATGGGCAAGCAGGGGCTTTTTTAGAGAAAGAATCGACCTCCTCACTTTCTGTAATCGAGGAGCACCTAGCTTGATCCAGTCTTTCAATGTTCTTCCGCCAACGCCCCGGGCCTGCAAGTTCAGGAGAGGCTTTAACTCCGCCATCAATCCCGGCATGCCTCCGTCTTCATGTAGGTCAGGAAGATAATATTTTCCCACCGGCTGAACGTTGGAGATGCAGGGGGTGGTGCGGCTGAATTCGTCAACCCTCCCTATATTCATGTGCTTTTCCAGGCCCAGCTCCCTCGCCAGCGCCAGAATATGGAGAACACCATTCGTCGAGCCCCCCAGGGCCATGCATACCCGGAGCATGTTCTCCAAATTTTTTGGCCCCATGATGGAACGTGCAGTTTCTCCTTTGAAAACCATACGCACAATGGCCTCTCCCGAAGCCTTCCCCAATCTCAATCTTTCGGCGGATACGGCCCGCGCCGTTCCGGCGAAAGGCAAGGTCATGCCCACGGCCTCGGCCAGACACTGCATGGTGTTGGCCGTGCCCATGATCGGGCACGCCCCCGGCGAGGGACATACCGCGTCTTCCAGGAGTTCAATCTTCTTTATATCGGCCCTCCCCTGAGGGAGAGCGCCGAAGATCAGCTCATCCAGGTCGGAGAGGGAAACCTGCTTCCCCTCGCAAAGGCCAACCTCCATGCAGCCGCCTGGAAGGATCAGGCAAGGGAGGTCCAAACGAGCCGCAGCCAAAAGGGCACCCGGCACCACCTTGTCGCAGGAGACCAGGATGACCAGGCCGTCGAAAATCTGCTGCTCTACGATCGCTTCTATGTCGAAAGCCAACAGATCCCGCGTGGGCAGATCGTAACGCATCATGGGCTCCCCCAGGCTGGCTGTTGGGCACTGGGAGATCGCGCAAAATTCTAAGGGGGTTCCCCCGGCTTTCCAGATGCCATCCCGCACCGTGCGCGTCAGGTGATCTAGATGGTAGTGGCCGGGGCAAACTTCTCCCCAGGTATTCACGATGGCAATCAAGGGACGACTCAAATCATCGGTGGTATAGCCCATCGCCTTGTAAACCGCCCGGCGATGCGCCCCAGACGGACCGTGATAATACTTTTGCGTCTTCCACGCCTGTTTACGCATAGATCCTCCTCCGGTAGTAGGGGCGACCGGCCGGTCGCCCCTACGGATCCCGAATCATTTTTTCTTACTTGCCAGGTGCAAAGCTGCGTCCAGCCCCAGGAAGTAAACCTGGATCCCGAGGCCCATAATGATCCCATCGGCCGCTCCCGCGATGACCGAATGAATATCCCGGACAAAGTGGTTGGAAAGGTGCACCTCCACGTAAGGGATCTTCAGCCCTTTGATGGTATCCCCGATGGCCTTGCCATAATAGGTAAATCCTCCCGGGTTCATCACCAGAGCATCCACTTTGTCGTAGTAGGCTTTGATGATCCGGTCAATACACTCGCCTTCGGAGTTGGTGTAGAAAATCTCCAGCTCAAAGCCCTTGGCTTTCGCATAATCGAGCAGCATCCGGTCCAATTCTACGGTCGTCGTCTTCCCGTAAATCTCCGGTTGGCGTATTCCCAAAAGATTCATGTTGCTTCCCTGTATGAGAAGAATTCTGGCCATCCCGCTCTCCTTTCTTTTCCAGGTTTGGGGGCATTATCCCATGGAGAGGCCGAATACTTCAACTCAAATCCAATGCCACAGCTTAAGGGGCGATTCGCGAATCGCCCCTACGGGCGGGGGTGTCCTCTGATCTTCTAGACCTAAATATTCGACCAACTAATTCGAATTTCAGTCGGCTCTTCTGGTCTCCAGGAAAATTTTATGCTATAAATACTCCAACACAGCCAGGTTTCTTTTCGATCTCCGGTAATAAAACTAATAGAGGATGCTCGATGCCCGACTTACGAATTAAAATCAAAGATGTTGTCCTAAAAAATCCGATTATCATCGGCTCCGGGACTCCCACTTACGGGCCCGCCATGGTTAAAAAGTGCATCCGGAGCGAAGCCGCCGCCTTTGTCACCAAGACCCTGTGTTATACGGAATGGCTGCAGAAACAACCCCGGCCCCGGTTTCATATCGAACATCCCGCAGCCATCGATGAGGGTGGCTATTTTTCCCTCTACTCCACCGAGCGCCTTAACCCCACACCCCCCGAGGAATATGCCCGAAAAAAGATGAAGGCCTACGCCCGGGAGGCTCATGATTTCGACGTGCGGGTAATCGCCTCAATCGCCGGAACGGATCCCGACACCTGGTCCAGGCTTGCCGATCTGGTAACGGAGAACGGGGCGGACATGATCGAGCTCAACCTGCAGTGTCCCCACGTGGAGAAAGGGCAGCCCACCGGCATGGTTGCCGGGCGAGACCCGGAGCTCTGTTACTCCATCTTGGAACGAGTGCGCAATCGAACTCCCCTCCCTATTATCGGTAAGGTAGTCGGCGAAGGGGTGGACCCGATTTTGATCGCCCGGTGCATGATCGCCGGAGGGGCCGACGCGGTGGTCCTCACCGGAAGATTCCAGGGGCTCTACCTGGACATTGAAACCGAAAAACCCATCCATTGGGGAGGCATGGGCGGGTACGGGGGATTCTGGCAGGCCCCCATCACCCGTAAGTGGCTCGTTCGTGCTTCCGAGGCTAAACTGGATGCACCCGTGATCGGCGGAGCGGGTATCGGCACTTTTGAGGATATCATTTCCTACATTCTTTGCGGGGCCACTGCCGTCCAGGCCTGCGCAGCGGTTATCGTCCACGGACATAAGATTATCAAACGATGGCTGCGGCAGATCTCCGGCTGGATGGAAGCCAAAGGTTACGATTCAATCGCCGATTTCTCCGGCCGATCCGTGGCCAAGATCATCACCCCGAGCCAGATCCCCGGGGATATTTCCTTTGCCTCCGGGATCGACCCGGAAAAATGCCAGAAATGCCTCAAGTGTCTGGAGGCCTGCCCGTATGAAGCCATTTCCGTTATCGAGAAGAAACTGGTAATCGACCCGGAAAAATGCGACGGATGCCGTCTCTGTGTGGCTCTTTGCCGGCAAGACGCCGCGGAGTTTTATCAAAAATAGGTTGGGACGCAGATCTTCGCAGATGAACGCAGATAACTAGTTCTCATCCGGAAACCTGGGAATTCCCCTCCCCCTCTGAGGGGGGAGGGTCAGGCCCTGCACCACGTAGGGTGCAGGACAAAGCCCTGAACCTAACATGGTTCAGGGGTGGGGGTGACAACAATTGGGATATCAAGACCTTTCATTTCTATTCCCCCTCACCCCGCCCCTCTCCCGCGAGGGGAGAGGGAGTTTCCGGGTGAAGACTAACTAGTTTTATTAAAAAAGCGCGGAGGAACAGCCAAGTGCCCACATCAGTGGCCATCGTCAAAGGAAAAAATGGAAAGGACCTGAACGAGGTCCGGCGCATGATGAGAGAGCTCTTTTCCCTCATCGGGCCGGCCTCCAGGATCATCCCAACCAACAGCCGGGTTCTGATCAAGCCCAACCTCACGGCTGAGGAGAACCTCTGGGAAAAAGGAGCTCTCACCGGGCCGCTTTTTATGCGGGCTCTGGTTGAGGAGGTACAAAAGGCCAATCCAGCCGAGGTGATCATCGCCGAGGCCATCGCCATCGGTTTAAACACCAAGAAGGCTTTCGCTGCAAACGGCTATGAAGAAGTAGCGAAGGCTACGGGCGCCCGTCTTCTGGACCTGTATGACGGGGAATTCGAAGAGATCAAAACTCCCGCAGGAGGCTTACTCCAGAGCGTGCTCGTTTCCAAAACGGTGCTGCAGGCTGATTTTTTCATCAATGCTCCGGTCCTCAAAACTCATTTCGCCAGCACCCTTACGGCCGCCATGAAGAACCTGAAGGGAACCACCCCCTATGACGAGAAAAAAAGATTTCATTATTTAGGCCTCAATAAAGCAGTGGCTGAGCTCAACGCGGTTTTGAAGCCCCATCTGATTGTGGTAGACGGGCTGATTGCCCTGGAAGGAGATGGTCCGGTTGCGGGAACCCCCGTGGGGTTAAACCTTCTCATCGCGGGAACGGACGCCGTCGCCGTAGACACCGTTTGCGCCCGGGTCATGGACATTGATCCCGCAGAAGTGCTTTCCCTTTGCCTGGCCCAAAGTATGGATTATGGCGTCTGGGATGAAAGGGAGATCAAAGTCACCGGAAAATCCATCGCGGAGGTCCGTCATCCCTTTAAACGTGCCTGCGCCCCCTTGGAATTGGATTGGGAGAAAATCCGCTTCCTCGACGGTGAGGCCTGCAACGCCTGCCGCAACGGACTGCGGATTGCCATGGATCGTCTGCGGGCTGTGGGCGTTCCTTTGGATAAATTGCCCAGGCTGGAGATCAGCATGGGGTCCCAAGCCAGGCTCTCAGAATCTTCGGGTTGTATCCAGATTCCCATCGGCAATTGTCAGAAACAATACAAGCATCTTCCCAACTTCGTGCCCGGATGCCCCCCTCAAACTTTTCTCATGGCCGATCAATTGCGGGAGATTCTGGGGGAACCCCGAAAGTTTGGGCCCAAGAAAAATTTTATCATGGAATAGAAAAAGACCGGGATGATGGAAAGATGGAATATTGGGATTGTAAATTATTGATGAAATCGTAAAAAGTCCGTAAATTCGTTTTTCTGTCATTCCCGTGGAAACGGGAATCCAGTCTTTTCAATAGGTTTCGTGGGGCCTGGATTCCCGCCTACGCGGGAATGACGACTTTTTACGAGATCATCAATTATTAGTACTACTACGTTAAGTTATTCTTGACATCTTTATGAGCTTTGGTCTATTATCTTGGGTATGGAAACCCAAGAGATTGATAAACTGAGACAAGAGTTGAAAGCCTTCTTGGCAGACCTTGGACTGCTGATGGGGCGCAAGGAAAGGCAGCAGCATGCCCAAGAATACATTCGGGGGCTCCTCATGGATGGAGAAAGGAAATCCATTGAACCCCTGGCCCGTCGGCTTCCGGATGGAGATGTGCAAGCGTTGCAGCAGTTCGTGAATCAAAGCCCCTGGCCCTTTGGAAAGGTGCGAGCCTCCCTGGCCCGGAAGATGGAGAAGGAAGTTGTACCGGAGGCCTATTGGCTCCTTGATGATGTTTCGTTTCCCAAGCAGGGGGAGCATTCGGTAGGGGTTGATCGTCAGTATTGTGGGGCCTTGGGGAAGGTGGCCAATTGTCAAGTGGCGGTCACCCTGGATTTGGGGACAGAGGAATCCAGTATTCCCTTGGATTGGGCTTTGTACCTTCCGGAGGAGTGGGTAGAGGACCCCCAGCGCCGAAAAGAAGCGGGCATACCGGAGGGAATTTCTTTTAAGACCAAACCAGAGTTGGCTTTGGAGCTGATCGATGAAGTCCTTGGTTGGGGGCTGCAAAAGCGTGTGGTCCTGAGCGATTCTGGGTATGGGGAATCTTATGAATTTCGTCAGGGGTTGCGGGGCCGGGGTTTGGATTATGTTCTCCAGGTGGGAGGGGACCTTACCGCCTGGACGGAGGATCCTCATCCCAAGGAGATGCCCACGAAAAGAGGGGGAGAAATTCCTCGCAAGCGGCTTTATGCGAAAGACCTTCCTCCTTACAAAACCCTGAAACAAATCGCCAAAGATCTGTCTTCCAAAGCCTGGAAAAACGTTACTTGGAGGGAAGGAACGAAAGGGCCCCTTCGGTCCCGATTTGTTCGGATCATCGTTTGGGCCGCCAATGGGTTGCTGCAGGGAAAAACGCTTAGGGTGGAGCCCGAGGAGTTGCTGATCGAATGGCCAGAGGGTTGCGAGGACCCTATGAAATTCTGGTTCTCCAGTCTGGGGCCAAAATGTTCCTTTCGAAGGCTGGTCCGAACGGCGAAGGGGCGATTTCGGATTGACCAGGATTACCGGGAAATGAAGATGGAAGTGGGGTTGGATCATTTCGAAGGCCGTTCCTGGCAAGGCTGGCATCATCATGTGACCCTTGTATCGATGGCCTATTCTTTTTTGGTCCTGGAAAGGTTGGCCAATAAAAAAAACTTCTGGGTGGACCTTGCAAGCTGTCCGCCGGTGGATGCAGAAATTATTGCTGATGTATACAGGCATATGCCCCATCTGCGGTCGGAAAGTTCCCATCAAGAAAATTCACCCGGATGATAATTCTTAATACTTAACGTAGTAGTACTAATAGACAATTTTCAAAAATTGAGGCAAAAAAAAACCCAAAAACCGAAAAAAAGACTTGACAGATTTCTAAAGAAATCGTATACGATATTGTCTACGATTATTAGAAGGATTTTTACCCATGCCTGAAGTCAATGCCCCGAGTGCTTTAGATGAAATCGAGAGGGCCATTCTCTCGGGCCAGTTTAAACCTCGGGAACGTCTGGTGGAAACTGATCTCATGACCCGGTTTGGTTTTGGCCGGGCGAAAATTCGGGAGGCCCTAAAAGAGCTAGAACTCAAAGGACTTGTACGTAACAACTTTTATCGTGGAGCGGTCGTGGCGGACTTGACCGTCGAAGAAGTAGAGGCGATCTATTTTGTTCGGATAATCCTGGAAAAAGCTGCCGCCCGACTGATTCTAAAAGTTATTAAGCAAGCTGACATTCGGAATCTGAAGAAGATATTAAATAATGTAGAAAGTCACATGCAGAGAAAGTCTGAACAGATGTTTGAGAAGGATTCCGAGTTCCACAGAGCGATATTTAGAATTTGCGGAAATGAATGCCTGTATGAAATGATCGATTCCCTCAATAAGAAGGCCCATATCGTCCGATATAATGCCTGGTTTTCCCCACAGAGAATCGAGCAATCCATTCAAGAACATCGAGAGATCATCTCAGCAATAGAAAAAGATGATCGACTTGAATTAGATAGGCTTATCGGAAAACATCTGATGTCTTCTAAGAATACTTATCTATCCAAATGGAAATAAAAACGTCCCAAATTCTATTTTTATCCCATGCTTCTTCTGGCCGAGGGATTATGGAAAACAGAGGAATTGAAACACCGTTCCCCCAGGGGGACTTGGGCTGCGGGAGAATTACTTTTACGGTAGTGGATATTTTTCTCGAAGAAATCTTCCGTAAATATTTCGCTCAAAAATCGAGATTTTAGAAATAGCGATCTTCCGGGGCGGACCAGCAGGGTTCACTATGCTGTGAATCAACAAAAAGAAAGGGAGGGAGGGTGAAATGAAGACAAAATGGTTTTGTGGAGGCTTGGTTTTTTTAATTATGTTCTCTTTTTCTTCAGTTCCAAAGGTGGCGGCCCTCGACTACCCAACCAAACCCATCACCCTGATGGGCGCTTTTGCCGCAGGGGGGAGT
>Ga0315288_10010797_pt1 | contig 11519 bp, 6 predicted proteins | sample YL17G11_20_MG_FD_203454 | JGI IMG/M metagenome (GOLD analysis project Ga0315288, IMG submission 203454) | Sediment microbial communities from Yellowstone Lake, YNP, Wyoming, USA - YL17G11_20 | ecosystem: Environmental > Aquatic > Freshwater > Lake > Sediment | place: USA: Wyoming | collected... | reverse complement strand
ACATATTCTAGTAAATCGTCAACTTCTATTGGTAGTATTAATTGACTTGACATTAATGATATTTGAGGATTTAATATACAATTTGGTTACAAACTTAGTAAAAATATAGAAAAAATTAGTGAAGTATTTGTCAATTGATTTAAACTTCTTCCTTCTGATTTCGCAGAATATAGATACAAGAAGAATAAGGACAGCTATTGTGTTTATAATAACTATCTATTTCTCCCATTCTGAATGGCGGATGGACAAGTTGTTACAGTTGTTTACCTTGGTAAAAATACTACAGTTTATACCGACACAGATATAATCGACTTTGACGGTGACTATCTTCCAGTTATCAAAACATTTGTTCTTTGGAATATGTACCATGATAGGGAAGATGATAGAGAAATAAAAGAACAGGCGAGATACAAAGAAATACTAAAAGAATACAAGAGAGAATTAAGTAAACAATATGAGAATACGTCATGAACTATGCAGACGGCATCGCCTTTAAATAAATGGTAATAACCTAAATAATATGTGATTAAAAGATAAAGGATATCAAACTCTTCGGCTCAATGACTTTTGAGGATGAATAAATGTAAGGAACTCCAACGATAGTATTGATGACAAGCAGTGGCAAATTGGGGTGAATGTTGTAAGTGATGGGAATAAATTAAATACTATTCCTTGATATGTCCAATATGTTGCCCCATGAACCTGAGTAAGTAGATGACAAGCAATCGCACTTTATACGTGATTAATACTTGTATTACATAATCGTAATTTATATATCTATAATACGACATCTTGAGTTACTTATACCAAGACTAATGCCGTAGCTAACGCAGTTGATACATACTCAATTCTTACTACAAAGGCATTTAGTTGACAGATTGCAATAGTTATTATTAATAATAATTTATTGACTACTGAGGATATTGTCGCATATGAATTTGATTGAACAACATTCACAACAAAGACTTTCACATCTCTAGCAGATAAGAATTTTAAATGTGGTATGTTCTACGATTGAAAGCTTCTTCTATGAGGGAATCCTAAGTTTCCATCATCTATTTATGGAAGTAAGACTTGATTAGTTGCCTTGCCTAATAACATTTATGACTTTAGTGCATACGACAGTTCAGCTCAAAATGTATGAGATGGTGAACCAATCGTAGCAATCTTATCAAACCATAATGAACTATTCATAGTAAAAACCAATAGTATATGGAGGTCTCAATGACCGCGCGACTCATGAGCTGATGCCGTAAGTAAATCTTATTCTTATATTCTTCGCCAAGAAACTGCTACTTGAGCCATTAATAGTCAATGTGTTCTTGCCGTTGAACAAGATGTAATTTATTTTGATTGACTTAATCTACGAAGGCTCAGTTATGAAACTAATATTAATGCGCTTAATGATGATAGTATAAGTAAGGAAATAAGTAATTTGTTCCTTGATTTTCCATCTAATCAATCTGGTAACGCAACTATGTATTTTGCCTATCCATTTGTGAAGCTTTGTATTAGGGATAAGTTCTCTACTAATAACTCAGTTGGAATACTTTATAATATTGTTGATAAGTCATATAGTGTACAAACATGAATTGAAGTTGTACAATGAGTTGGTTGATTTGTAAATAATCGTCGAACTGCTTACTTTATCTCCGCTCAAACATCCATGGTATTCCAAGACAATATTGGTTATACATATAACTGAGGTAATATAAATGTTTCCCATAAAAGTAAACGTTATGTTCTTTGAGATTGAGTGGACTATAAGAGAATAAGCCAAGTCGAGCTATATTGAAAGATTAGTCCTTGACTAGAATCGACTATTGACATTTATGTAAATGGGGATATAATTGACTCACGTAAAATCCTCTTCTCCGATATTATTCTTCCAACCACAGGAAGTTCTAACGTTTGAGATACATTACTTGGATGAAACAGTGAGGGGCTGAATAACCCAATGAGAGACTTCGTAGTAAGATACGAATACTTTAATGATGGAAGAGACCTCACATTCTGAATAAGAAGCAATGGACAAGGTAAGCTTGAGCTCCATTGACTTAATTTGATGTACAAAAATATTAAAGCTTACGATATCCATAACTAAAAATAAATATGACTACATATCCAGCTGAGAGTTTTTTCAGAGCTAAGATTAATGCAAGCATTTTGAAGGCTACAGCCTGTCCAATGACAGTTCCACTTAGTAAACTTCCATCAGTTACTAACGGACTTCTAACCATGAGCCCAAACTCTGAGTATGAAGAAATTTGTGAGTACAACAATCCTAATCCGACAACGATGACGATTGATATAATTAAGAGATGAATTAAACCTTCGTCTCTTCTTCTTACAACAAATGGAATTGATTATAATAATACTCTGCACCAATTCGACCATACACAGAATGATATAATCCGAGGTGACGTAAACCATATCCATCTTAATCAAGGAATTGGTAACACAACTCTAGCAACAAACCTTTGAGTTGGTATTAGTAAATTAAGTGTTGCTGCAGTTGCTGCTTGAGACCCTATTGTGGTAGGAGATAATGATACAAGGCTTATAGCAAAAACAGATGCTACTATATCAGTTTCTGATATTACTACTAATAATGTAAGTATATCTGCACACTGATGGGCTCCTAAGCTACCAAATGATGTTACTAAATTCTTAAATGGTATTTGAACATATACTGCACCAAGTGCAATTCAAGTATATTCAGAATATCACGCAGTATGAGCTGTAACCTGAACCTTTTCTGTTACTGCCTGATTTCAGCCAAAGTTAGTAAAGGTTACTTCTACAGCTACAAATTCTACAGCTACATCAATGAGTTATGGAATAAAGACAGCAGCAAGTACTCAAACTATAACTACATTTTATCAAGCTTGAACAACTGGAAATAGTAATACAGATAATGTTAATATTATTTTTAATACATTATCTGGTTCTACATATTCTTATACTTGTACTATAACTTGAACCTGAGCTACTTTTACAATATCCTGATGAAGTGCTTGAAATGGTACTGCATTAATTGAAATGATTTGATAAATTAATAAAATAATAATATGGCAACTACAGTTGATAACTCACCAGAAGCAAGACTTTCTCGCTTACAAGCACAATGACAATGAAATACAGCCACCGCTAAAAACCTTGCATCATCAGTAAGTAATTGAACTACAAATACTTGAACTCCTTTGGTGAGTGTAAACAATCCAGATGGAACTCCAGTTAATGCAGTTAATCCAACTCCTACTAATACAGTTGTTCCTCCAACTCCTACTCAAGCAACTACAAACCAAGTTTCCGCATGAGAGCAAGCAAATGCAAATGTATGAGTCGCAGCTACAAATATAGGTAGTACAGCTGTCCAAGAGGTTGCCTCCCAAGCTAATGTTAATATGGAACTCGGTGCGACTGATAAGCAGCAACTTGCGACTAAGCAAAAAAATGCAACTGACAATCAAACTCAATTTGAAGCTATCCAGAATCAACAAATAATTGATAAGACGGCTAATGAGATTGAGTATCAGAAACAACAACAAGAAGATACTAATGCAGAGCTTGCCGCCACTCGTCTACTCCAAGCAGCTGAGAATGATAAGCAAGCCGCTACAGCTGCAGAGATGAAGATTAAGAACGATAATGCAGAAAAGGAAGCAACTATCACTAATGATGTAGCGGTTCAAACTTCTGCAATCGCATTCGCTAAACTTGGTCTAAGCTTCTCTTGAAGTGCTATTAACACCTCTCAACAAATCTTTGCTCAATGAGCTAGAAATATTTCTGAGTTAAAGTCAAGTAATGCTAAGAATTATGCCGACTTGATGTATAAAATAAACTCTACTGCATTCGACCACCAAACAGTTATTAATAAAATTGTAAGTGACGCCCATGACAATGAGTTCAAATCTAAAGAACGACTTAGAGAATTTATATGAAACACTCAAAATAATATTCTCACTTCTAAGAAACAATCACAAGATTTGGTTCAGAAAGCAATAGACGACTATAAGGTTGAGAGACAAACTCGTGAGGATAAACTCTTCTCTGATATGAACTCAGCTAATGCTCGTCTTCTTACAGCTACTAAAGAAATCCAAGCAACAGTTAATGTGCAAGAAAAGACTTGAAAAGATAATATTGATAGGTTGGTTAAGAATTGACAATGGGCTTCTCTCTCACCTGAACAAAAGGCAGATTATGAACTTAAAGCTTGACTTCCTCCTAATACTACTTCTGCTACAATAAAGGTTGGAATAACTCAAGGAATCAATGATAGATTAAAAGCAGTTGTATGAAAGACAGTTTCCATCCCACCAGTTATTCTTAATAAGATGCACGGAGAAATCCAGCAATATATGGGACTTGGTTATCCTCAAGCAACAGCTATTCAACTCGTTACAGATAAATATAAGAATAGTCTTCCAGACGTTAAGGTTGCTGCCGAGGCTGCCAGAGCAAAAGCCGCTGTTGAAGCCAGTAAGGTTGCACTTAATGAGGCTAGTGCTAAGGCTAAAATAACTACCTCCGAAGCTGCAAAAACAAGGGCTAATAAGGTATCAAGTTCTTCTTGATGAGCTAAATGAGCAAAACCATGAGAAAAATGGAAAGGTACTGCCGATTCTGGATGAGTTTCATACGATATCTATGAGGATGCTGCTACTTGAAAGATTCGCCGTACTCCAGTAGTTATTGATAATAAAATTACTACAACTACCAAACCTTGAACGACAAGCACTACCTCGGCAATTCTAAATTGAATAATGACATGAGTTTGACTTAATCCAAGTATGTTCAAAAACAAAACACCGTAAATAATATAACATAACGTAAAACACACCTATGGCTGATAACTATCTACAAAGCCCAACGGCGTCATTTGCTTCTACACTTAAGGCTCCTACAATTGCCTCACCAGTTACGCAATTTAATGCTCCTGCTAAAGTAACTAAAGCCCCTGCTAAACAAAGCGGGGGTTGAAGTTTTTCTAAAGAAACAGACCCACAAGTTCCAGTTAAACTCTTTTGATTTGACACTTGATTCACAGTTGATAAGCCTAATTCTCAAGCTAGTGAACAGATACAAGAACTCCGAGACGCAAAATCCTCACTTGAATGAAACTCTCTCGTATCAAAAGCAAAGGAAGTTAATCCTAATATGTTTAGTAGTATTGATAATATTTGATACCAAACATCTATTGCTAATATAAAACTTGCTAAGACTAAGGCTATTACAGAAGCACAAGACTTCTTGAGTAATCCATCTTGAGTCCAAGCTACAACTTTCAAAAAGAATACTTCTCCAGAAAAATATAAGCTTTACCAAGAGTTTGCGAATACTTATAATGAGACTCGCGATATTATATTAAGTTGAGATAAAGGATATGCTAAAGACTTTTCATGAGCGAGATGAGTACTTGACCTTCCAGTAATTAACACTATAGCTAATAAGACAAGTAACTATGAAGGGTATTCTTCTGCTATTAAAGATTTAGAAGGAGAAGGAACAACTTGATTAACTGATTGGAATTATACAGCTGCCAATCTTGCAGGATGAGCACTTGAGTTCTGAGCATTTTCTTGAATAGGACGCCAAATCACAGTTAATGGAACTCGCGCACTTTGAATGAAGGTAGGATGAGAAACTGGAAAGCAACTTATATGAGTAGCTACAAAGGTTGAAGCAATGGCAACTAATAGTCCAACTCTTTATGCTATGACGGTTGACAATGGTATGAGCGCTGCTATCCAGTATGGTCTCGATACTTCTTTAGGTGGAACCCATAGTAATTCCGACTTCGTTAATAACTTATTCATGGGAGCTGCTTTCCCAGTTGTTCTGCATTGAGCTTTAAATGTAATTTCATCTTGATATAAATATATTAAAGGTGTAGTGCCTAAAGATTTAAAGAATCTCGAAGCAGCCGTTACTAATGATATGAATGCAAACGGAACAACAGATGTCGGTAGTGCTATGGAAAATATCAAGGATGATTTTAAGTTTGATGATGGAACTACTCTTGCAGCAAAACAAGAGGAATATAAAGCTACAACTACAAGTAACCCAGATGCGAAAGTTAGTAAAGAAGAAGTGAGAACGACTCTTGCTAAAAATGGAGTAGCAGCTAGTGATGAGGCTAGTCGTATCTATGCGGATACTATTAGTAATATTAATAAAGACTTGAAAGGAGAACCTGATGCAACTTGAGCTTACGGTGCCATGGGAAGTGATGATAAACTACAACTAGTTAAGACGAATATAAACAATAAATTCCACGAATCACCAGTTCTTAATTGACCTAATGCGGCTAAGATTATAGAAGATGCGTTCAAAGAACAGGGACTTGTACCACCATCTACTAAGAATACCGAAAATATTATTGACTCAGTGGATGAGATGTTTCATACTACAGAATCTAAGCCAGAACTTATACAGAATGCTAGTAATCTTTCTGAACTAGAGGAAGCATTTACTTGAAAGAAAGGTACAACTAGTAAGAGTGTAGACGGTCTCCGTTTTGCTAATGATAGTTGAGAATTGAAGATTGAGGACTTAAAAGCAGAAGCAGATAAAAATTGAGTTAAGATTGACTCGACTAAACTTTATGATAAGAAAGAGGGTGGTATTCTTAATACTACTCAAAAACTTAACAAGGATTATATCCATAAAGTAATCGATGAGATTGACCTTAAACGTAGTGGATACTCTTCTACTAAATCGTCTATTCTTAGTAACTTTAAACTATGACTTAATAAAAAGATTAGTCAAGTTGAGTCTATGGTGAGATGAGTAACCTGAACACAAGGTAAGCCTAAGTTCGGTAGAGGAGAAGGAACTGTAGGTAGATGAAAGGTAGACTTAAACAAGCTTACTCTTTCCGAAGCAGACAATATGAGTAGAGCACTTGGTGAAACTAATACTCTTGGTAAGAATGTTGACAAAGAAACTTCTCGAATCCGAGGTGTTCTTAATCAAGCTATGAAAGACGCAAGAGAGTTGACTAATAGAATAAAATCGGTAGCAAATGCTAGTGAGAAAATAAAGCTTACACAACTTCGAGATAAGAAAAATGAGGAGATTGCAAATATTAAGTCTAAGATGAAGGGGAAGGCGAAGGAAGTTATTAACTTCTCTCGTTACGTAAAGGACTCAATCGACATGGCTTCACAGAAGTATCCATCACTTGATAAGTCAACTATTAGTAAAATAAAGAATAGGTACAAGGCTCTAATCCATCCTAATACAACCGTTAAGGCTGCAATGGCGATTATGGAACGTATGGATAAAGAACTCCACTTAACTGCGTTTAAATCGCAAGAGAATAAGGCAGATGGACTCATTTCACGAGTACTTAAGATGAACAAGACTAAGAGTAAGAAGAGTAATATCCCAGTGGATACTATACATAAGCTCATCGAGACTTACCAAAAATTTAATGAGGCTAAACTAGAATGAGATATTTTTAAGATGGTGCAAGCCAATCAAGATTTAGCTCTATTCTATAAAGAAGGACGCGATATATTTAAGGAAAACATTCTTAATGTAAAGGAAACTATTAAATGAGATGTTGCTCAGATGGTTGAACAAATGGATAAGGAATGAGTTGAGTCTCTTGAGATGCGAACTTCTAATACTCCTACAAGTTGATTCCGTAGACCAAAAACTCTATTGGAGAATAATCTTGAGTTTATTGAAAGTAATACAAATGCGGGGCTTCAAGTCCCTAGAATATTTAGATGAAACAAAGTAATGGAGGAAATCTTCCTTGGTAGATTCCAGAAGATTCAAACTCGGTTTATGGGTATTCGTAGAAATATTATGGATATTCATGTGCCTAATGCTATCGCCCAAGCTGCTAAAGTATTCTCTTCTGCAGATGATGCAAGCGTTAAACTCTCACTATGGATGAGTAGCAAGTCTCAGTTTGGTCACCAGAATAACCTTCTTACAGATGTGAGATTTAAGAAGAACTCAAAGGGAAAGTACGATGTGGTCTTTGTTACTAATTGACCTAAGTTTGATAAGAAGAATAAAGCGCTTATTGATAGTTGAGACGTAATCCATTTTTGAAAAGATTGAAATAATGAATTGAAGGAGAAAATCCTACAAGATATTTATACAACTCTTGAGAATGAGATGAAGAACAATAAAGAGTTCGCCCATGCAATCAATGAAATAAAGTCCCATCTTAAATGAACTGGGGATTGACTTACTGAGATTATGGCGAGACGATTTAATAAAGTATTCGTAGCTATGGAGGATTACTTTCCAATGATTAAGTTCGGTAAGTGATTAGATGAAAGTGGGTTTACAGACGCGTGAGCCTATTGAGTAGTTGTGAAAGATACGATTGAAGATAGTGGATTAATAGCCCGCGTAGAGCCTGCGGCTGGTAAGATGGTACAACGTGAGCTTGGATTTGCAGAGACTATGAATCACCACGTTAATGGTATGGTTTATTGGCAACATAATATTGAAGCCCTACTTGATGCAGATACGACATTTCGCAAGCTTAAACAAGGACGTAATTGACTAGTAGAAGAACCTCCAGTTTCCGTATTAGAAGATGCACTTAACCTAGAAAAGATTTGAGATAGTGAGGTATGACCTGATGCTAACCCATTGATGAGCCCAGAAGTCGCATTCTTTCTTAGAACACATATTGGTAAGATAGCAACACAATGACGAAACCTTTCATCATGAGTTGACTTCGGTAGACCAATAGTCCAGAAGCTCACATCATATGCAAACAGAATTATTCTTGGAACATTGAAGGTAGCCGCAAAACAGACACTTTCTTTTCCAGATATATTTATCCAAGCAGGATTAGATAATGGGGCGACTGCGATTCGTAGCTGAAATAACCGTAACCTTAGATACATTTATGAAGTTAGTGGAGCAGTTACAGAACGCCAACGTACTTGAGTCTCATTAGAAGGAAAAGGAAAAAATAATTACTTATCTACTCAACTTACTAAATCTCAGAAGATATGACAAGCTTGGAATGAAACCATGGACTATATAAACGGTAACTCAACTAAGGTTGTCGATGGTGCACTCTCATCTCGTGCGTGGATGAGTTGATTTAGTAAATACCTAGATGAACAGAAACTATTCCATAAGGCTTGAGAAAAACTTGATATTCCTACTCTTCATAAAAAGATTCTAAGCTTACCTAATTGAGAAGCAGAATGGGAAGAAGCTGTTCGCACATGAGACCAGATGATGAATAAAATAATGGGTAGTAATAACCTAGTTGAAAAGGCGATTGGTTCAGAGTCTACGTTATCTAAGTGAAGTCTCTTGTTTCAAAAAACAGGGCTAAACCACTTAATATCAACATATGATTCTGTTATTAATAAGCTTAGAGATGCTAAGTTAGAATGAAAATGAGTTACAACTCAAACTTCTATAGTAGCATTACAAACGGCGAAAATAGTTCTTGGTTCTGCGTTTCTTTATTGAGACTCATTGGCTATTGACTATCTTTGGAAGAAATGACAAGCCGCACTTAATATTATTAAGGAAGAAGATATTGGAAAGATTTACGATAGTTTCGGTCATGTTATTGAAGACCCAACGTATAACGATATAGTATGGTTTCATATGAAATGATATCTCAGCGCCAATGTTATAAGTCCGAATGCTTGACTTGATTTAACTACTTGACTTTGACCAGCTATTAATCAATATAAGAAATTTACTAATGCTCCAACTACTTGAAGAAAGGCGGAAGAGCTTGTAAACGTAATATGAAAAGTAGCTATAAATGGAAGCTTTGAAGAAGTTCTCCGCTCATGATTTGCAAGATTCTGAATTGGTTCAACTTCTGTAGACGCTAAAGAATGGGATGCTGCGGCTACTCAACGAATTAACTTCTACAAAGAGAATTGATTAGAACCTCCAACTTGAGATAAGCTTGATAATGAAGTAAGCGCCCAGATATGAATAAATAGAAGAAATATGGAAACTAATAAATGAGAAAAAGAAGAGAAGAAAATCCAGACAACATTTGTGGCTACTGCACTTAAAAAGTATTGAAGAGAGATAACTCCTCAACAATATTGAGCTGAGTTAAAAGCACATCCAGAGTTTCTTAAAACTATTGAGATGAAGGAGTTGGAAAGTTACTATACAAAGATTCAAACTCTATGAGCTAAGACAACTTGAGAAAAAGAAAGTCTTCTCATGGGTAAATGAATGGATGTAATATTTGATGTTGAACTCCGCCCATTAATGGAAGAAGGAAAAGCTTGAGATGCTTTTGAGAGATTAAAGGAACTTGCTCGTAAATGAGTAATAAAATCTGATAAATGACTCATGGAAGCTATCAAAATGATGAAAGAATGGCAAGACGCTAATCCATAGCATTTATAGCCTCGTAGCGAAGAGTTTAATATGTAGCGTATGGTTTATCATTTAATCATCTAGACCCATGTAGAATCTAATCCTATGATGCCAATAAAAAATCCCCTACTATAAAAGTGGGGGATTTTGCTAGTCTTGAGTTCATGTAGTAAATCAGATATTATTTTTCTTTACTTTCTTTATTTGGTATTGTTCTACTATTTGATGTTCGTCATCTGTAAATATATTATAGCAGATTCGTCAACCTTTGTATTTTTGTATAGAATAGATTTCGTATATTATTTCAAGTCGAGATGTGCGGTATTTAACCTTTTGTCAAATTTTATACTTTTGTCTCATGTTCTTTAATTTGTTTTACTAATCGTCAATTCAATTCCTTCTCAGATTCAAGTAAGTTCCTGCATCTACGTAAAGCCTCTTTAGTCTCATCTAATTCTTTCTCTTGTTTAAGGAGTAAATCATTAGCTTTCTTAAGTAGTTCTTCTACTAATTGTTTTGTATAAATTGTACTCATAAATTATAATTGGTTATTAAAGCATTCATCGGAACAAAATAAATCTCAACCGCCTCTACTAGGAAACTCTTTCTGACACATAATACAGATACAAACTTTCTTGTCCATAAGGGTAATTGTTAATTTATAAGCTTAGCCACCAACTCTCCGTAGGGTTGTATACGTATTGAGAGTTAGGAGCAAAAATGAATCCACCATCTAAAAGATAAAAAAAGATGATGACTAAGACTATAAAAAGTAAATGGTACGCAATCTTGGAGTTGAACCAAGTGCTAATCCGTTATGAGCGGACTACTCTGACCGATGAGTTAATTGCGTATGGCGGACGGTGTTGGACTTGAACCAACAACTAATCGTTGACATCGAATTGCTTTTACCTAGGATAGCCAATTAAGCTAACCGTCCTTATGGCAGACAATCTAGGTTACGCTCCTAGGATAAGAGGTTTGGAATCTCTTGTGTTACTATTACACTAATTGTCTATGGTAGCAGGTGACAGAGTTGAACTGTCAATTTCGGGTTATGAGCCCGATGTGTTACCGTTACACTAACCTGCGATATAAATGGGGTGACAGATGGGGCTTGAACCCACGACATTCGGATTCACATTCCGATGCTCTAACCATCT
>Ga0315288_10010792_pt1 | contig 11522 bp, 12 predicted proteins | sample YL17G11_20_MG_FD_203454 | JGI IMG/M metagenome (GOLD analysis project Ga0315288, IMG submission 203454) | Sediment microbial communities from Yellowstone Lake, YNP, Wyoming, USA - YL17G11_20 | ecosystem: Environmental > Aquatic > Freshwater > Lake > Sediment | place: USA: Wyoming | collected... | reverse complement strand
AAACGTCGCCGAAGCTGTGACCGTTCCGTTCACCGTAGGCGGGGGCATCCGCGACGTCGCCTCGGCGGCCGAAGTAATCCAGGCCGGTGCTGATAAGATATCCGTGAGCAGTGCCGCTTTCCGAAAGCCCAAGGTCATCAGGGAGATGGTTGCCGAGCTGGGTGCCGATAAGGTAACCGTTGCCATAGACGTAGACCAGAACGAATCATTGCCCTCGGGCTACGAAGTCTATATCGACGGAGGCAGGACCGCCACCGGCGCCGACGCCGTCGAGTGGGCGAAGAGAGTCGACGGATATGGCGTCTCCGTCATCCTGCCGACCAGCAAGGCCGGGGATGGAGCCAAAACAGGATACGACCTTCCCGTTATCAAGGCGATGGCCGATGCCTGTTCGGCCACGATTGTAGCTTCGGGAGGTGCCGGCAAGCTGGAACATTTCTACGAGGCCGTCGAGGCCGGAGCAACCGTTCTTCTTGCCGCCTCGGTGTTCCATTTCCATACTATCGATATACCCGAGCTGAAAGACTACTTACGCAGCCGGGGCTTGAATGTGAAGTAAACAACATTGTCGATTGTCGAATGCCGATTTCAAAATCGAAAATCGGCAATCTGATATCATCAATAAAAAAAACTCCTTTCTTTGCTTCCGATTTTCTGGTATAATGTTAAATTCTTGTAATGTTGTGTGTTTAGACAGGGTCGTAGGTCGATTCGGCACACTGTGAATTTTAAACAAAAAAGGAGACTATAGTGAAAACGAGAAGTTACATTGTAATGTTGGCGTTGGTCTGTTTGACTGTAATGTCGGTTTATGCAGCCCAGGAAGGCGCCAAAAAAGACGTTAACGAACCGCAAGCAACAGTTGTAGCCGCAACCCCGAAAGCGGAGACACTAAAGACAGAAGTGGAAAAGGTCAGCTATATAATAGGGACCCAAATTGCAGGGACTTTCAAGACGCAGGACATCGAGGTCAATCTCGATTCGCTGATGCTGGGGCTGAAAGATGCTATGGAAGGCAAGGAATTGGCGCTTGGCCAGGATGAGATGCAGCAGGTTTATACGCTTTTCCAGCAGCAGATGAGAGCGAAACAGGCCGCCAAGCAGGCAAAAGAGGCTGCTGAAAATCTTGCCGCAGGCACCGCATTTCTTGAAGCAAATAAGGCAAAGGAAGGCGTAAAGGTACTGCCGAGCGGCCTGCAATATAAAGTCGTCACGGAAGGTACGGGAAATACCCCCACCGCGGATGACAAGGTCAAGACTCACTACCGCGGCACTCTTATTGACGGCACGGAGTTCGACAGCTCTTATAAGCGGAATAAGCCCGCCGAGTTCCCCGTTAAGGGCGTAATAAAAGGCTGGACGGAAGCTCTGCAGCTCATGAAAGAAGGCGGCAAGTGGGAATTGTACATCCCCGCAAATCTCGCTTACGGCGAACGCGGAAGGCCCGGCATTCCGGCCAATTCCACACTGATCTACGAGATCGAGCTGCTTGAGATACTTAAGCCGGCCGAGCCGGCTCAGGCGGCCAAGCCGACTGTAGAGGTTAAGTAAGAATCAACTTTTGCCACATATGGAAAGTCGGCGGTTAGTGAACAGATTGTATCACTGTACCAGCAATAACGGGTGTAGTGACAGGGCTTATCTAACCGCCGGCTTCCGGCTTTCTGCTCATCCAGACAGATTCGGCACAATGTACGGCTCGCGGTAAAATCCGCGGGCCAGGCGATTGGCCGGCTCATTGTCCTTGAAACGCTCGTTTTCCCCGTCGATTTGAAGCCACGGCCCGAGCGTTACCGTCCCGGCGTCAACGTCGATTTCGTGAGCCGCAAGGTGCTCCAGCAGCCGGTCGAGCATCTCAGCAAAAAGCGGCACATCCCGGATACTGGCACGCATTTCTTTTGCGGAGGCCTTCTCGCCGAGCCGGTACGAAATGTTGCCCGTATGGCAGACGGCGGTGGAGAGGTGACCTTCGAGCACCTCGGCGTTGAGATCTTCACGCCGGCCGCTGCGAACCGCCTCGATGAAGTTCACGAAATGGTCGCCGCCGCCGCTGAACGATTTGATTTCTTTTCCTTCGTTGTCCCATGCGATGCCGCGATAGAGGCTGACCGATCCGCCCTCGCAATTGACGATAACGCCCACACTCTCGCCGCGGAACGTGGGCATTTCCTTCGAATCCTTTGCCTTGTACAGATTGTGGACCTCGTAAAGTATCGGTGCCGTTGGAAAGTCGTAATAGATAATCTGCGTATTGGGGACATCGCACGCATCGTTGAATACGAACCGGCCACCGAGACTCATCACCCGGCGGGGCAGCTTCGTCTCGCCCAGGCACCAGCGGGCCACGTCCACCTCGTGCACGCCCTGATTGCACGATTCGCCGTCGCCGGTGTTCCAATCGAAGCTGCAATCGTACTGGAGCCGGTCGCGATAGATCGGCGCTTTTTTCGCCGGGCCGCACCACAAATCATAATCGACCGTATCGGGAATCGGCAGCGGCATGTCACGCTTGCCGCACGAAACACGCGGCTTGTTGGCGAAAGCGGTGATATATTTGATCCTGCCGAGGTTGCCTTCGCGAATCCATTTAATGGCCTGGATGATTAAATTCTCCGAGCGGTGCTGCGTGCCGCACTGGACGATGCGGTTGTACTTTCGGGCGGCATTAACCATCTGCCGGCCTTCCCATATATAATGAGAAAGCGGCTTTTCGACGTAGACGTGCTTGCCCGCCTGGCACGCCCAGATAGTGCAGAGTCCGTGCCAGTAGTTCTGCGTAGCGTTGCCGATAACGTCGATGTCCTTACGGTCGAACATCCGGCGCATGTCAAAGTACTGCTCGACGCCGTGATTGAATTTCGATTGGATCGTTTTGGCCGCAGCCGCCATACGCTCCCGGTCCGGATCGCTTACGGCCACAACGGTCACGTCCTTCTGGTTCTCGAAGGATGGTATATGGGCCTCGGTGCCCCGGCCACCGAGACCGACCACACCGACGCGGATGCGTGCATTCGCTCCGCGGGCTCGTGAAAACGGAAATGCCGCCCCGGCGACAATTGCACCCTTCATAAAATCACGACGAGTAATATTTTTCATAATCTATCTCCCTTCCAGTGAATCCAGGAGCGTGTGATTGACGGCATGAAGTTTTTCGGTCAGTTCGGCCAGCTCGTCCGCGGTCTCGGCCGATTCGATAGACTCCAGAATCCCGCCCAGCTCGACAGCCCCGTTGATTTTATCAAGTGCATTGTTTTGCATTGTCACTAATACGTGCCTGACTCTTGCAGCCAACCGCCGGCGAAAGAACTCGACCTGACCCGGCTTTATGGCACCCGCTTTCCAGGCCGGCTCAAACTCGTGAAAAGCAGTACATGCCTTCTGTATGTACAGCAGGACCATCCCTTTAGCCGAATTGCCCTGCGAAAGAATCCGTGCCCATTGGAATTCCTCGTTGCGCCAGTGCTCGTCGGCTATGGTTGTCTTGTATTCGACCTTGTCTTTAGAAGTCATGATTACACCCTGTTACTAACTGACAATCTCCGCTGAAAAACTTATAATCGGCACAACCCGCCGGCCAGCTAATAAAGAATATCAGATATCCATAGACAGTACAATTGCCAATTCGGCTCCTCAGGCTGTCCTTACACGTTAATAAGTAAAGCTATGTTGTCAATCGCTGCCGAAGAGATTATAATCCTTCTCAGCCGGACAACTACTAATGTTGGATTAGATCAAAGGGACAAAAAAAGTGCAGCCTCTGGTTATTTTCGTCTTTATTGTGATCTTTGTCGTCGTGCTGGTGGTCAGTTATATCAGCTCTCTCAAACGGCGCGAGGCGATGGCCGCCGTGGCGGCGAGACTCGGACTGCACTTTGCGCCCGGCAAGGACAGGGATATGGCCCGGCGTTATCGTTTCCTGGACAAACTGCGGCGAGGCTCGGAACGCTATGCATTCAATATCCTTTCCGGCACCTACCAGGAACACGAAGCACTCCTGTTCGATTACCATTATAGAACCGGCTCCGGCAAGAATACCCACCACTATTACATCTCATTCTTTATCCTGCACCTGCCGGTATTGTTTCCGGAGCTTATCATCGCCCCGGAGGGTATTTTCTCGAAGATTGCCCAGGCGGTCGGGTACGATGACATCGATTTCGAGTCGCACGAATTCAGCCGTAAATTCTGCGTTCGCTCGAAGGACAAGAAATTCGCATACGATGTATGCAACGCCCGGATGATTGAGTATCTCCTGTCCAATACCAATCTGAGCATAGAAATAGAGGACAAGGCGCTGGCCATCTCATTCGACTCGAGGTTGGCGCCGGAGCAAATAGAACCGAATTTGAATCGACTCATTACCGTCCGGTCGCTGCTGCCGGACTATCTGTTTACCGGGAGATAATTATGGGGCCAATGCTGATAGTAATCGGTGTCGTCTTTTTTCTGCCTATCGTTTACGTTGTTCTGACGTACAATACGCTGGTCGCTCTGCGGAACCACATCAGGGATGCGTGGGGCAATATCGATACGGAGCTCAAGCGCCGGTACGATTTGATCCCCAACCTGGTAGCAACGGTCAAAGGATACGCGGCACATGAAAAGGAAATCTTCGATCGTGTCACTCAACTGCGCGCGCAATGCCTGGCCAGCCGGGGATCTGTTCAGCAGCAGGCCGCGGATGAAACCCAATTGGTCGGCGCCCTGCAGCAGCTTTTAGGCGTCGTCGAGAACTATCCCCAGCTCAAAGCCGACCGGCATTTCCTGGAGCTGCAAAAGGAGCTGGTCAATACCGAGGACCGCATCCAGGCAGCCCGCCGTTTCTTCAACGGCAACGTGCGCGACTATCGCAACAAGTGTGAAACCTTCCCCAGCAGTATCATCGCCGGAGCGTTCGGCTTTAAGCCGGAGGAATACTTCCAGGTAAGCCCGTCCGTCCGCGAAGTGCCGGATGCGGACTTCGGTTAATCCTGCAACTGCCTTTTTACCGCCTGGGCATGGATTAGCTCGAATACGGCCTTGATGAATTCACCGTCCAGGTCGAGCTGCCCGGCTTTGGCTATGTGGTCCTTAAGAAGGTTCTCCCACCGGTTAATCTGAAGCACGGAAATATTGTGTTGCTTTTTGAGCTTGCCTATCTCCTCGACCCACCTGAACCGCTCGGCCAGGTCCTGTATGATTTGCGAATCCACGTGACTGATCTCGGTGCGCAGGCGGGCTATCTTTGCTTTTACCTGTTCGTCGGTTATCGCCGTGCTGCGTGCCCTGAGTCTGTCGAGCAGCTCAATCAGGACTTTAGGTGTAATCTGCTGCTTCGAATCACTCAATGCGCGGTCTGGATCGATATGAGTTTCTATCATAAGACCCTCGATGCCCAAATCCAGCGCCATCTGGGAGATCGGTTCAATGAAATCCCTGCTGCCGCCTATATGGCTCGGGTCGCAAATAATCGGCAAATTTGGGAGAAGCCTTTTCAACTCGATAGGAATCCGCCAGTTCGGACTGTTCCGGTATTCCATCTCAATGAAAGTCGAGAAACCGCGGTGTATGGCGGCAAGTTTTTTTATGCCGGCCTGATACAGCCTTTCGATCGCCCCCAGCCACAGGCCAAGCTCCGCATTGATGGGATTCTTCACAAGAACCGGCACATCAACTCCTTTCAGGGCGTCGGCTATCTCCTGCACCATGAACGGGTTTACCGTCGTTCTCGCTCCGATCCAGAGAATATCAACGTCATTATCGAGACAAAGCTCGATGTGGCGCACGTTTGCTACTTCGGTCGTGGTCAGCAGAGAAGTCTCGGCCTTAACCGCCCTGAGCCATTCCAGGCCGACTTTGCCGACACCTTCGAAGCTGTTCGGGCGCGTACGGGGTTTCCACAGGCCGGCACGAAAGACCTTCACGTGGGGACACTTCGCCAGCTCTCGCGCCGTTGAAAGAACCTGCTGTTCGGACTCGGCACTGCAGGGCCCCGCAATTACCCAGGGAATCTTGTCGAATTTCAACCACGTAGAGATTTCCGACAGATCCCGGCTCAATTTCTTAAGGGTATCCGGCATCGATCTGTAAGACCTCGAAACAAAAACTATTTTCTCTGTTTCCAGACATAACGTTTCACATATAACGCAATCATTCCAAACATCCTGCACATCAATTATAACCTAAAGCCCGCAGTAATTCAATAGCGCCAGGCTGTACGGATGACTTTAAGAGCCTATCCGAATTACCCTTTAGTTAGTGTTTGTCATTCCTTCGTTTCACTCAAGGACAGGTCTGAGGCGAAGCCGAAGTCCGTCGATGCAGCACCGGATGACGCAAATCTGGGCTGGGTATCGCCGTTCGCCACCCAGATTCTTCGCTTCGCTCAGAATGACAAACATGCAACCGTAGTATTATTAGAGTTCCTAAGCAGCTATTACGCTGATACCGGCAAAAGTCACATCAAGACGATTGCAATATGAAGACATTTTTGGTACTTTGTGAAGATTGTTACTAAGAGTACTGCCTCATGTGCAGTCTCGATTAAGATGAACGGTTGAAATATTTTTATTCCCCCATATTCAGGAGATCGTTATGAAACGCTGTAGACTGTTGATTCTGGCTGTTTGTATCGCTTTGATTGGCTTTAACGGACTGCTGGTGTATTCCGGCGAGCAAAACAAAAAGAGCGATGAGTTCCGCAAAGATTTTATCAAGAACTTCCAGCGTACGGGGCTGAACACCACGGCCGGCGATGCCATGATGCTGCGAATTCTGGTCGAGAGTTCAGGGGCCAAACGCGGTATCGAGATCGGATCGGCCAGCGGTTTCGGAGCCGTCAATATGGGAATTGCTTTCGAGAGGACCGGCGGACACCTTTACACGCTGGAAATCGACCCTCGAAGCGCCAAAGAGTGCCGGGACAATCTGCAGAAGGTCGGCCTGGAAAATACCGTGACCTGTATAGAAGGCGATGCCCTTAAAACGCTGCCGACGCTCGAAGGCGAGTTCGATTTTGTTTTCATCGATGCTTTGAAACAGGATTACCTGAAATATCTCAAATTGATCGAACCAAAGCTGAAACCCGGAGCCGTGGTCATCGGCGATAACGTAATTCGCTCCGCCAGGGCCATGAAGGATTTTCTGGATTATATCCAAAACAGTCCCGACTACGATACGGTGACTATCCGTGCCTCTATGGAAAAAGACGACGGCATGACGATAAGCTACAAAATCAGGTAATCGCCGGGGATCAGAATATCTTTCTGTAAATATGGCAGTAGGGCGTCTTGCTGTTGTTTTTGTAATAGTCCTGATGGTAATTTTCCGCAGGCCAGAATTTCCCCGCCGGCGTGACTTCGGTTTTAACATCGAAGCCCTTCTGCCTGAGCGTCTCGATTAGTTTCTCGGCGGCGTCTTTCTGCTTTTCGTCGAGGTAGAAAACAGCGGAGCGATATTGCGTGCCGATGTCAGGCCCCTGGCGATTGACCTGCGCGAAGTTATGCGTCTCAAAAAACAGGCGGGCCAGTTTTTCATAGCTGGTCTTTGACGGATCGTAGATAACCTCGACCGCCTCGGCGTGACCGGTCTTGTCTGTGCACACCTGTTTGTAGGTAGGATTGTCAACATGGCCGCCGGTGTAGCCAACCGTTGTCGAGATAACGCCGGGGGCTTTCTGGAAGTGATACTCCGTACCCCAGAAACAGCCTGAAGCGAAAATCGCCCTTTCGGTCCGGTTTTTTTCGGCCGGAGCAAAATCCATTGAAACCGAGTTCACACAATAGCGGGTATTCCTGGGCGTGTACCCCTCGCCGGTAAAGACGTGCCCGAGATGAGCGCCGCAGCTGGTGCAGATGATTTCCGTCCGAAGGCCGTCGGCATCCGGCAGTTTCGTTACGGCCTTGGCCTTCTGGTCGTCAAAGCTCGGCCAGCCGCACGTCGACTTGAATTTGGAGGATGAATCGAACAGCTCTTCGCCGCACCGCTTGCAGGTATAGACTCCTTCTTCGAAGTGCTTGTCGTATTTGCCTGTGAAAGGCATTTCGGTCCCCTTATGAACGATAACATGTTCTTCTTCGGGGGTCAGTTTATTGTACATGGTCTTGTCTCCATAGAAAGCTATTTCATCCACAAAATTATCCGTCTCGAATTCTCTGCCGATAGCCACGACAACAAAAAGAAGTGCAATGGGCAGCCATCGTGAAACAATTGAATATTCTCTAAGTCTCATATTCGGACTCCCTGATTTTCTTAACAAAAGTCTTTGCTGTTTAATACTACAAATAGACGGCATTTGTTTGAATAAAATTGCTGACATTAGACACATCCGATATATTCATCGAAATTCGATAAGTTAACCGGGCAAACTGAATTAAAATGACGGAGGAATGAAATGGCCGCTGCTAAACAAACGAAGAACGCAATACAAACCAATAATATCAAACTAACGCGACAACTTCCCGGCTCGCCTGCACTTGCCAATGAACCTGCCGCCTGCCCGGACCGCAAACAACAGCTGCTATTAGTCAGATGGACAATCCAGCCTGGTCAAAGGTTACATGAGTTCTCTGTACAGGAGTGGCAGATTCTCTTACTGTTTTGTTTCGAAGACTATATGGGCTGGACTGCAGAAACTCTACCAGGACTTTATGTTTAGGAATAACACATCTTCTTATGAAATAAGGGTTTATAGAGATTCTTCAACTACGACATCTGTTTTCCTCATTGAGACAGGATGCGCCTTGAATTGAATTTTCTGCGAATAGACTTCAAGAAAATTCAAGTTTGGGAGGTTTTTTACTTGACAAAGCCCGATTGTGCCACTAATATATAAACTATATGGTATGGCGTTTGTTCGGAGGAGGCCATCATGGTGTCCGACCAAGCGTCCTGCTAATGCCATCCCATCTAAACTGTGTTGTCGTGGGAGGCGAGTGAATTGTACCATGTGGGAATAGGAGGATAATGTGATGAACAAGTTTTTGCTTCTGGTTGTTGTGGTCGTTTTCGCGTTGCCCAGTTCAGTCTTTGCGGTTATTGTATACTCAGGCGCCCAGAATGTCACGCTTGAGCTGCAGGGCGGCGGCGATCCCCCGCTCCAGCAGGCGGTGATCAACATTGCCGGCTCTTCGGATGACTGGGACGATTTTATAGTGGATCTGTGGTTTGACAATATGATGGCCCCGATGGGCACGATGGAAATGATGGTCATGGGCGTGTCCCGTCTGGCTATCTACTCGCCAATGGGTATGGGATTGGGAATGGGTGGCATAGTCGGGCTTCGAGACTTCGCATCCAACCTGGCGCTTGGAGCCATGATTGGCCCAAGTTCTCCTTTGATCAATTGGGGATTCATGTACGGCTCCGGCGAATTTGGCGAAGAGGGCGGCTATATCGGACTTATGACGGGGCTCGGCCAATATGGCTGGCTGCACATGTCAGGCCAGTCGAACATCGGCACAAGCACCCATCGCGTTACGTTCGACGGGTGGGCGTATAATCAGGGCTACCGCATCTAATTTATTTGTGATTCAAGAGATCGTCAGTGGCAGTCCGATAACTGCTGTATAGGTTGTTATGTTATTACTATACAGGAGGTTACGAATGACCATGAGATTGTTAGATTACTTTAGCGACGTTACGGACCCCAGGGTTGAGCGGACAAAACTGCACAAATTGGAAGATATCTTGGCGATAGCGATTTGTGCGACTATTTGTGGAGCGGACGGCTGGACCGAGATGGCTTTTTTCGGTCAGTGCAAACAGCAATGGCTTGAAACGTTTCTAGAATTGCCCAACGGCATACCATCTGACGATACTTTCCGACGAGTGATTTCAGCATTGAAGCCAGATGAATTTGAAGCGTGTTTTCAGCGATGGACCAAGGCGGTCTCGAATCACCAGAGTGACATCATTGCAATTGATGGCAAAACGCTACGACGTTCACATGATAATGCGGATGGCAAATCTGCGATTCATATTGTCAGTGCATGGGCTTGCGAAAACAAAATGGTCTTCGGTCAGGTTGCCACCGATGAAAAAAGCAATGAAATAATCGCGATACCAAAATTGCTTGAAATGCTGGTTTTAGACGGTTCTGTGGTAACTATAGATGCAATGGGCTGCCAGAAAAAGATCGCGAAAAAGATCAAAGAATCTAATGCCGATTATATTTTCAGCCTCAAAGGTAATCATGGTATATTGCATGAAGAAGTGAAATTATTTCTGGATGATGCGATTGCTAATGGTGGTGATTATGATTATGACTGCGTTACCAATGGTGGCCATGGCCGAGTCGAAATACGAAAAGTGTGGTACAGTGAAAATGTTCAATGGATGCAAGATCGTCAACAATGGCAAGACCTGTCCAGTCTGGTTGCGGTCGAATCCCAAAGAATCATCGGCGATAAAATCAGCACCGAAAGACGTTACTTCATCAGCAGCCTCTCTGGCGTAGACGCTGAAACCATCGGCCAGATGATTCGCAGCCATTGGGGCGTCGAAAACAAATTACACTGGAGTCTTGATGTCAGTTTTGGCGAAGATTACAGCCGAATTCGCAAAGGATTTGGTGCTGAAAACGTCTCTCGTTTGCGTAGGATAACGTTAAACCTGCTAAAACAAGAAAAAACGGCCAAGTGCGGCATCAAAATAAAACAACACAAAGCAGGCTGGGATGAAAAATATCTACAAAAAATATTGGGAATTTAGATGCGGTAGCCCTGGCGTGTAGAATACACGATTTGATTTTCTGCCCCAACTGCTGTATATTTGATTGTTTATGAGTAATCTAAACGTACATATTAAAAGTTTTGGGTGTCAGATGAACAAGCTGGATACGGCCATGGTAACTTCTGCGCTCGAAAAGGCCGGATTCGGTCTTGCCGACAACGTTAAGGAAGCTGACGTTGTTCTTATCAATACCTGCTCGGTGCGGGAGCATGCCGAGCAGCGGGTGCTTTCGCACTTGGGGCATCTCAAGCACATCAAGGAGTCCCGCCCTGACCTGGTGGTTGGCGTCATCGGCTGTATGGCCCAGAGGCTCGGCGATAAACTGCTCGAACACGAGGCGGTCAATCTCGTCTGCGGCCCGGCGGAAATCCCGCAGATAATGCAGCTTATCACGGAGGCCCTGAAAGAAAAAAAGAAAAGCCTGGCGGTAACGGAGAAAATCCGCCGGAAGGCTCCCGAGGAGCAGAGTCAGGCGCTCGAAGAATTCGAATCGGCCTACGGCATCGAAGATGAGTCAATCCCGGCCCAGGCATTCGTCCGGGTCATGCGAGGCTGCAATAATTTCTGCTCGTACTGTGTCGTGCCCTATGTGCGGGGGCCTGAAGTGTCCCGGCCGCCCGAAGCAATAATCGAGCAGATAAAGAAATTGGCGGACCATGGTGTCAAACAAATCACGCTCCTGGGCCAGACGGTTAATTCGTACAAATACAAACAAGGCGAAAAGACCTGGTCCCTGGCGGATTTGCTCGATGCGGCAGGCAATATCGAAGGGATCGAATGGCTCCGGTTCGTGACCAGCTATCCTTCCGAGG
>Ga0315288_10010791_pt1 | contig 11522 bp, 9 predicted proteins | sample YL17G11_20_MG_FD_203454 | JGI IMG/M metagenome (GOLD analysis project Ga0315288, IMG submission 203454) | Sediment microbial communities from Yellowstone Lake, YNP, Wyoming, USA - YL17G11_20 | ecosystem: Environmental > Aquatic > Freshwater > Lake > Sediment | place: USA: Wyoming | collected... | reverse complement strand
TATATTTGTTTACTATATACATTAAAGAATAAAAATAACTTAAAGTTTTTTTAATAAATAAAATTAACATTTATTTATTCTCTTATTTTACAATTTTAAATAATAAAAACAACTTAAAAATACTTTTTGTATTTTAATTTTGATATAATTTTATAAATAATCTCCTTTTATTATATTTTTCACCATTACAATATAAATAATGAGATAGAGTGTTAAATGAACACATTTGTGGTTTTTATAATTTTTGTATTTTTTGTGTTAATAGTATTGTTATTATATGAAAATTATTATATTGTTATTGAAAATACAGGTATTTGCGAAAGACCGAAATGGTTTGATAAAAAGGTAGATATAATAGATGAAAATATTGTCATCGTGTGTGCACAATACAAAAGAGATGTAATTTTTTTGAATAATATTCCATACAAACACATTATAATGAGAAAAGATATCGATGTTCCAAATATTGCAAATGAGGCAACTTCTTATTTAAAATATATTATTGATAATTATAATAATTTACCTGATAATATAATATTTATACATGATGAAAATGAATCTACTCATCATGATGGAAAATTTACTGATATTTTACCATTAATAATTCAAAAAGAAATTTATGAAAATAAAAATGAATATTATGAATTAAATAATTGTTCAGCAACTTTAATTACACATATTGGTTTAAATTTTGCCGAATATATAACACACTTTTGGGAAGATATTTTTCAAAAACAATTGGGATTTGGTGGCATTAATGAAATTTTACCATTAACAAGAAAATGTTGTGCACAATTTATTGTATCAAAAAATAGAGTATTATGTAGATCAAAAGAATTTTACGAGTATTTTTATAATTGGATTATATGTAAATGTACATCTAAAGGTAGATCTTGCAAATGGGATCCTTATAGTAGTTATAATATTGGTAGATATTGTGAATGGACTTGGCACGCTGTTTTTAATGGTAATCCCGGTAATAGTCATAAAGTAAAAAATATATTTGATTGAAAAAAAAACATTGTTTGTATAAAATGTATGATTATTTAATAGTAGGTTCTGGATTATCGGGTTCTGTAATGGCAGAGAGATTGGCTAATATGGGGTTTAAAATTTTAGTAATAGATAAAAGAAGTCATATTGGTGGTAATTGTTATGATTATGTGAATGATTATGGCATAAGGGTCAGTAAATATGGTGCTCATTTATTTCATACGAATGATGAAGTAGTATGGAAATATATAAATATGTTTAGTGAATGGCTTAGATGGGATCATAAAGTTTTAACTAAAGTTAATGATATATTAGTTCCAGTCCCCGTTAATATTAATACAGTTAATAAACTTTTTGACGAAAATTTATTAAATGAAAAAGATATGAATGAATGGTTATCCCAAAATCAAATTAAATATGATAATATAACAAATAGTGAAGAAATGGCACTTTCGAGAGTTGGTAATAAATTATATGATGCAATATTTAAAGAATATACCATAAAGCAATGGAATAAACATCCATCTGAATTAGATTCTTCTGTTTTAGCTAGAATACCTGTAAGAAATAACTTTGACGATCGATATTTTACTGATAAATATCAAGTATTACCAAAAAATGGTTATACATATTTTATAAATAATATATTAAAACATCCAAATATAAATGTACAATTAAATACAGATTATTTTGATTTAATTAACGAAACAAATAAAATAGAATGGAAAAAAGTTATTTTCACAGGTCCCATTGATTCATATATTAGTGATTATGGAAAATTAGAATACAGATCACTAATATTTGAAGAGGAACACATTTTCAATGAAGGTTATTTTCAAGAGAATTCGGTAATAAATTATCCATCATTAGATTGTCCTTATACTAGAATAATAGAATATAAACATTTTTTAAATCAAAAATCTTCGTACACCACAGTTGTAAAAGAATATCCTTCTGACACGGGAGATCCATATTATCCTGTTCTTTCAAAAAAAAATTTAGATTTATATGAAAAAATAAGAAAAAAGGCAGAAAAAGAACCCAATGTATACTTTTTAGGCAGATTGGCTGATTATAAATATTTTAATATGGATCAGGCTATTAAAAATTCACTTAATTTTTTTGATGAAAATTTTAATTTATAAATTTTTAGAAAATAATGACATTTTTTGAGTAAAATAACGTAAATTGAATTACAATTTTAAAAATTGTAATATATGTAATGAATTGATTACACTCAAAATTTTAATAAAAAAATAAATTTAATCATCAATATCACCAGAAAATGGTAATAATGCACCGTACATATCTTTATTGTATTTAATAATATGAAAAAAGATTTCATCATTTGGTTCAGTATGATCCTCCACAGCTACGAGTTTTTGACCAGATGATATTACATAAATAAAATAACTTGGTACAGTATCACCAGATAAAGCTTTAGTTTTTGATCCTGTATTTACTCCACCAACATACCAATTTTTTGCGATTGCCAAAGCAGTATTTATACTTCCACTGAAAGAATTTTGTACAATCCAGAAATTCTTATCACTGTCTTGATATATAATAGGATCTAAATTATTAGATATTGACATGTCTAATTTATTAATTATTATAAATTCATTAGATCCCTTTTCTTGATTTATACTCAGCCATTTTCGAAGATTATCTGGACCTATAATTACTATATTCATTTTTCTATTGGTAAAATTATCTGGATAACGATAATAAGATTCAATTGTTGGTTTTATATATGATTGAATATTGTATGTTCTATTAATGTATTCGTTAATTCTATCTTTAACACCTTTTTCAAAATTTTGAGAATATAAAATAATTTTATTATTTTTATTAGTTGGTTTAACAGTTAAATTAATATATTCTAATGCATATTCTAAATTTTCGACTTCTGGCCATATTCTTTTTAAATTATCAAAATTGTAGAAATTTAAACTGTCAATCTCTTCTTTATAATTTTCAACTACAAATACTCGATTGAAAAAATCATCTGGACCATGTTCTTGTATATAATCATTTCCAAATTCTTCTCTGTATATTTCAAAAAGCCATTCCATAATTTCAAAAAACATTTCAATTATTTTCTTTAATTTGTTATATCTTTCTGCTAAAGCAGTTTTTCGGGTTGAATGTCTATCAATTGGATTAGGAGGTCCATGTTTTAAATCTGAAAATATTTTTGGTAAATCATTGGTGGGAATAATAGGAACATAAATACCTTCTTCTAAATCAAAAAATTGATACCATATACCCAACGTATTACCTTCAATATTTACAAATCTAGAAGTTGGTGTACTTTCACGCATTAATTTTTGTAATGTATTAATATTAATTGTAGTTAATTGATTTGAAGAAACAGACTCTGTATTTTCTGGAGTTGTTGGAGGTATTATAAAAGTAGCTCTTATAAATCTTTTTTTTTCATTATTTTTAGTTTGAAAAAAATATTTAACAATAAAAGCTCTCGCTTTTCCCATCGGATCAATATATTGTCCTATTAAATTTGTTTTATTAATCAACCCTTTAAGCTTACCAACACCCAATAAACTAATTATTTCAATAGAATTGTAAAAATTAAAATGTGGATACACTGGTAAAGCCGTTATATTCAATGAAACAGGTGTACTTCGATGTTGAAACCAAGTAACGTTTCCTGAAGTCTTTTCAAATAAATTTGAACAGATGGATAACATACCAACTCCGAATAAACTAACAACTGGTAAAGTGAAAGGTTTGCTTATTTCTGTATTAATATCTATTATTAATTCGGTATGAGGATATTCGACAGAATCAGACGGAGAACCATAATTTTTCAAAAGTAAAACGGTTGGTCTATCTGATCTTTTAACTTTAATATAAAAAGATTTATGTCTGGGAACAACAATAGCAACATCATCCGTTCCAACCAGAGTAAACATAAAAATATTAATATTAAAATACTCTTCAAATGCTCTAATATATTTCTCAGGCTCTAAATAGAAATTTGTATTTAATAATTCCTCTTTTATTTCTTTTTCATCAGAGTCGTACATTTCTTGCTTCATTAAACTCATTTGTAATTTTTTTGCCATTTCTTCTCTGTGATATTTGACACGATCCTCTCTTTTTAATTCATTTATATTTTTACTATCTGCATAATCTTTATCCATAATGGCTGTAAGAATTGCATGTATAACAGAATTTGGAGATTGTTGAACACCAGCACGCGTAATTTTCCAATCACTCTTTTTTCCTGGTAAATTAACACCATCTCTATATTTACTTAAAAGAGTAACTATTGATTTTGGTAACTCACCTGTTTGTCCTGGTTTAATAATTTTATTTGTTACTACTGGATTTTTAGGATTTAAAAATGTTTCTTTTCTATTTTTCTTTCTATATATTTCGTTATACAACGATGTTGACCCTTCACTAATATGATCAACTGAATAACAACAAGGTACCACTGGATATTTATCTCTGTTTGATAAAACGGTATTTTTTCTAACACCTGGAAAAGGTCTTGTTTTATTTGGACAACCAAAGTGCCATTTGATATTTTCTGGAGGAAAAGACATAACTTGTCTATTTAACATTTTTCCTTTATGTTCAAAAATTTGAGATTTCCAATTTTCAATATCTTCTTTTTCTATAATAACTGGTTGACCAATATTTTGACAAATGCCTGCATAATCTTTTACAAATAATTCTGGATCTTTTTCTCTTAGTTCTTTTACTCTTTGTTTAGGTTTAGATAATTCAACTTCTTTACCTTCTTCTCCTTTGAAAATTTCTGTAGTTCTTGTATAATGTCTAACATTTAAATTTTCTCGATCTTTATTATTTAAAAAATGGTTATAAATACTAAGATATTTTTTATGTAAAGTCTTATAATGTTGAAAAAGAACTTTAATTGTTTTTATTGCTTCATCAATCATATCTGGTCTTGCACCCCCATTAATTGCAAATCTGGCAGCTGATTGAGTTGAAATATTTAAAATTTCTGCTTCTTTTTCTGTTAATTGTCTGAGATGAACAGAAAATGCAATACTCTTATGTTCAAATGGTAATCTTGTGGGTTCTTCATTTGTTACTACTTTAATTTGTTCACCCATATAACTATATAATCCGTTATAATGAATATCTAATCGATGTTTGAAAGGAAAAGGTCTTAATTTTTCTTCTGCATACATGTGTCTATAAAATAAAGGATCCACAATTAATGAATGTAAAAAAGTAGCTTCATCAACTTCAACACCTAAAACGTCAAAATAACCTTTCATTTTAACATCTTGAACGTCATCTATATTTAATTTAGGAAAAGATGCTCTAAATCTGTTAATAATTTCCAAATGATCAGTTACATGATTTGATCTAGTTGCATTTGGAACTGAAATTTCAAGAAATCCATCATCTAATTGATAAATAATAGAATAAAATGAATTACTGGGAGAATTTAATATCGATTTCCAATCTAAGATATCATCATCTTTATCTGTAGAAACATTAAAAGGATCGTCTAACCACAAAATTGCATAAATAGTGTTTGGAGAACTAGCTTGTATATTTCTTGGTGATAATCCTAAATTATCAAAATTAATATTACCAGATAAAAGTTTATAATATCTTTGACCATTTTCATTATTATATTGTATATAAGGAACATATTTAGTTGCAATAGCATCATTAAAAATATCTAAACCATCAATACCAGATGGTATAAAATTTTCAAATTCTGATTCTATCTTTGGTGCAATTACTACAATAGAATTTTGTTCAATAAAATTAGATATAATTACTGGATCTTCTTCATTTTCTTCAATATCCATTAATGCTAATCTGTGTTTATTTATATCTTTTATTCTAATCTCATCTTCTTTTCTATATTTTAAATAAAAATCTTGAAAACTTTTTCTACTATTTAGTACGTCTCCCATATTTGCATATCGACTTTTCATATTTATTTTTCGATTTGAATATAATTTTTCAAAATTTGCTATAATATCAACTATACTATCTTCAGAATATCTTTCGTAATTTGTTTTTTTTATATTTCCATTTTTTAACAATCCGTAAGTATTTTCATATTCGCTCATAAAAGATAAAAGAACATCGTAATCTTTAAAATATTTTTCATCAATTTCTTGTGCAATTTTTAAATCTTTTTTTATTTTATTTGTTAATTTACTCTTCAAATATCTGTAAATAATTAGGTTATAATAATCACTCTTTGGATCTTTATTCTTCATAAACTCTAAAACCTCTTCAATGTTGCTACCTTTATTCAAATATTCATCAATAATAGCCATCGCATCCAATATTTCAATAAAAAGACTTATACAAAGGTCAAATGAAAGACGTCCGTTTTGAGAATAAGCATCTTTATAAACTTTTACTAAAGAAATACCAGATAAAAGCAAATCTTTTGTATATTGTATACCATCTACAAACGAAAATTTACTACTTTCTTCATCGTTTACATCATTTTTTTTTACAATAATATATGCAGTTGGTACCTTAATTTTACTTGCATAGTAATGTAAACTTATCATATTACTCATAAATCTAGAATCTTCCATTATTTCATTATCGTATCGTGGTGATGACATTTTTATCGTATGATGGATTTCACCATTACTATTGTCAGATGATTTTCTTTGTTGTACTTCAAAATGTCACAGAAAAAGACTAATCAAGATTCAACATCTAAATCTTCTAACTTTAGTCGTTACAAAGGACGTACACACACCAAGGAGGTAAATAATAAAACTAAAGGAACTGAACATACTCCTAGTGGTTCAAATACAACACCCTCTGACCAAAAAAATAATACTGTTAATTATAACAAAGGGTCTAATAAATCAAATTGCGGTCAAAATAAAGCTCAGACAATGGATCAAATGGATTTAGATAGATTCACTGATCTTCTAAAAAAAATAGCTCCATACTGTAAGTCATCATTTAAGAGTTTGACTCATGACATTTCCGCGAGTGTAATTACAGTTGTTGATATTTTAAATTTATCTGAAAATCATGATCGCGTCATTTTATTAAATTTAGCCAAAAAAATATTTAAAATTGAATGTTTAGAAACAGAATCAAAGGCTGGAACTGTTTGCTCTAAAATATTTGGTTGTCAAATTCCAATCGCTTGTCAAAATATTGATATGGGTTGTACCCCAACATGCGCTGGTGCAGTAAAGGGTGATAAAAATACAACTGGATATACTCCTTGTTCTCATCCCGTTCTCTCTTTTGATGGTGCAGGAAACTTTGAAAGTTACACAAATGGGTCAGGCGGTGATAAAACAAAAGCATTCTTATATGTTCCACCATCTTTTACTGGATTTAAACAAAATGAAATAAATTATCTTAAAAATAGTAACATACAACACGTGAGACTTATTTCTTACGATTCAGAATCTGGAAAATGTCATCAAGCAAGTCCTACCTTTAATCTTGTTGAAAATTATAAAATTAAAGAAGTAAATACACCCAGCTCTCCAAATTTAAATCAAAATTTAAATGTAATTTCAAATGCTAGTGCAACTTTAAATGCTAAAATATTTGGTAATTCATTGTGGTTGTTTATTTTACTCGGATTGCTTTTAGTCGTTCTCTTTGTTTTTGGATATTTTTGGATGAAAAAGAAAGATTCTCCCGCTGATGACGAAAATTACATGAATGAAGAGTCTAATAAACCATCGCCCAGTTATCAAGAACTCGCAAAAAATGTATTTACAGGTATGACCCCTCGTTTTCCTTTTAAATCTATGACAGTTTCATCATAAAATACATACATTTTTTCCTCTTAAAAAATCAAATTTTATCATCTAAAATGATAAAAAAAATTTATTTTTTAACGTTTTTTTGCGTTTTTTTTAACCGATTTTTTTTCACTTTCAACGACATTTGGTGGTGCGTTAGAAAGTGAATCAATGTAACTTTCAACTTCTGGTGAATAATTTGAACCAGCTAAAATTTTATTAACAATCGCTTCTGATGCTGAAATAATTTGTTGTCTCGATAAAGAATAATTACCCAATTCACTCACTATAGACATCCTTATACGATGACGATAAGGTGTTTCGTTTACTTTCTTTTTCAAATAACGATCGTAATCATCTTTGCTAAGTTCTGGATACTGATTTTCGTCTTCTTCTTTTTCGTTATTTTTAATTTTTTCTTTCTTTTTAGTCTCTTTCTTTTTAGTCTCTTTCTTTTTAACCACTTTTACTTCTTCCTCTTCTTCCTCTTCTTCCTCTTCTTCTTCTTCTTCTTCTTCTTCCTCTTCTTCTTCCTCCTCCTCCTCTTCTTCTTCATTTTCGTCTTCATCTTCATCTGTCAATTCATCGTTAGTAGTGGCACTTGTATAATCAGAATCATCTTCTTCACCTTCATTACTTGAATATTCAAAGTCTGAAGCCAATCCTGATTCCTCAATTGCATCTTTAACGATTTCATCTGTCACATCCAAATTATTTGATTCGTCATCGCTCATTTTTATTTTTTCTTTAAACCATTATTTCCCTTAATCAAATGAAGGAACTCAAAAATATTGGAACAGCATTATCAATTGCGGTAATAGTTATGTTGATCTTTGTGGTCATATGGGCTTTTAATAACAATTTAGATCATAATATTCGTATAAATCAATTAGAGGGAGGTTATCAAGCTGTAGAAAAAGAATTTATAAAATTGGAAAAAGAAAAAAATGATATAAAAACTTCAATTTTTGATTTGACACAATCTTTAAAGGAACTAAATTATAGATTCAGGAAAACAGATTTTAAATATATGTATGATTCATTAGAAATAATTGAAAACAAGATTAAAGGGGATGATACAAATTTTAGTCTTCCTCCCGTAAAAAGAATTAAAAAGAAAACAAGAAAAAATTCCAGAAAATATGAATCCAGTGATGATGAATCTGAAATTTCCGAAACAGATGAAGATATTAAAATTGAAATGGAAAGACGAAAAAGAAGAAGAGTCAAATCTTAAATTATATTTTTTACAAAAAATATATAATAATAAAAATTATATAATTTATAAAAACTATTATTAAATCTCATTTCATTAATAATCTCAATTTTGTAAAATTTATATTCAAAAACCAAAACTATAACTTCAAAGTAGTTATAGTATTTTACAAGTAAGGATGTATTTAAATACTAGTGGGTCTGAATATCTACATTTTTTTCTATTTTTTTTAATAATAGAATGGGGTTTTTAACCACATTTTCTGTAAATCTTTTCTCACATGTGCAATGTCACATTATAATAATTTTTATAATTTATAGCTCTTATAATAAAATGAAGACTTTGTTTTTAGGTTCTACTGGTATAATGAACGAACATTTGTTTACGATTGTAAACACTTTAAACGATTTTGATTCATATATTGGATGCGGAGGAAGTTCTATTATTGCAGCTATTAAGGCATGTAAAATACCGGATGAAGATGTAAAATTATTATTCTCAAATTTAAGGATAATTTCATTTGAATACAAATGGAATGAAAATACTTTAAAAAAAATTATAAATTCAGAGTTTCCTTCTGGAAAAATAAACACCATAAAAATTATTTTGGGAAGATTTTTTGGTAAAACAAATTTAAAAAATGTACCATTGGGAGTCGTTGTTTATAACATGACAAATAGATCAGTTGAAATGTTAAGAAATTGTGATTTATCAGTCGTTGATGCTATTATTTTATCAATAAGTTTGCCAGGATTTTTATATCCAACTTATTATAATGAAAAACAATATATTGATATTACACCAATTAATAGATTTCCATTGGATATTATTTCATCAGAAGAAAATGTTTATAGTATTTATATTAGAAGTTCATCTCAAACTTATCTTGAAGAAATTTTAACAGCATCGTCAAAACCTTGGCAAGAAATAGAACCAAATCAAGTTATTGATGAAATTTATGATTAAATTTTAAAATAAACAATTAAATGAAATTTATTAAAGCATTAAAATGATTTGTAATATATTTATTTTATATAACTTAATTTGATCATCACACTCACTGGATCAAATTAAGTTATTGTCTCTCATGAAGTTCTGAATGAAATTTATAATAAATTTTATTTTAATGTTAAAATTTTAAAAAATTGACGAACACTTTTGATAATATTTTTCAATTTGAAATTGCCACTAATAAATCATATGTACAAAAAGTAAATGGTTGTTTATCCTGTTATATTTATTTTTATAAAAGATGGTTGCCCTGCTTGTACTAATACCATGAAAGGATACAAAGCTCTAGAAAAAGATATTAAAACAATTTGTCCAGAAGCTGAAATACGTGTAATAGCATACGGAAATGATTGGAAAACACGAATATACAATATAAACGATCATGGAGATCTTAAAAATGTAGATATTAGTAAAGAAGGACCTCCTATTTCTTTTTTACATTTTGCACCAATGTTTGGTGCTGTAAGATCTGATCAAGTTAAAATTTTAGAATCATATAAAGTCAATGGAGCAGTTTATAATCCCAAGCAAAAATTTTTTGAACAACAACAAGATAAACATGAATTTATTAGAAACTGGATTACCAGAGTAACAAATGAAATAAGAGAAGATATTAAAAATAAAAATACAAATATAGATCCAGAATTTGAAAAAAAAGAATTATCAGCAGCCTTAAATAGAATTAAAGAAAAAAATAATAATAAGAGTGTTCCTAATATTCCTAATATTCCCAATAATAATAGAAAATATTTTTTTCAAATGGTTGGACTTGAATAAAAATAAATCTTTAAAATGAATTGAATAATTGGAGTATTACTCATTTTAAATGTCATCTTCACAATTAACCCTTCAAGAATTTCCAGATTATGATATATTAAAAGAACAGGCACGTAATTATGAAGATCAACCCATAGATCCTGAAGCATTTTCACAAAAAATTGCCGCAATTGGTCGTTTAGGTAGACAAAAAGCAGAAGAAGTGTTAGAATCAATTTATGCAATAATTTTACATCATTCTCTTTTAACAGGAAAACCAGTAAAAGATAAACCTGCATTAGGTGGAACTCCTTGTGTTGGTGGAAATGGGATCATTTATAAATTAACACCTGAAATTTTTGATGCAGAAATACAAACTATCATTTATTTATATCTTTTATCAGTTAGTAAAACAAATACACCTTAATAAAAGTTATTTTTTATCACTAAAAGTGATAAAAATATTTTATTTTATTAATTGTAATTAGATCCAATGGAACTGTTAAGTGTGTTAAGATAATTTTGTTTTTTAACATCAGATAAGGATCTGCTCGATATTTTGTTTGATATTTTTTCTGGAGCAATTTGATATTGAGTATGGTATTGATTTTGTTGTTGATTTTGGTATTGAATTGGTTGTTGAGTTTGGTATTGATTTTGTTGTTGAATTGGTTGTTGATTTTGTTGTTGATTTTGATCTCTTTTAATAGGTGATTGTGATTTTGTTTCATTTAAATTCACATCACTATCTTCGGGGTTTTCACTATCTTCGGGTTTTTCAC
>Ga0315288_10010787_pt1 | contig 11525 bp, 8 predicted proteins | sample YL17G11_20_MG_FD_203454 | JGI IMG/M metagenome (GOLD analysis project Ga0315288, IMG submission 203454) | Sediment microbial communities from Yellowstone Lake, YNP, Wyoming, USA - YL17G11_20 | ecosystem: Environmental > Aquatic > Freshwater > Lake > Sediment | place: USA: Wyoming | collected... | reverse complement strand
ACTTCAGCTAACCTCAGATCATAGAAACCAAGGTCTGCAGGGAGGCGGGGTTGATAATGACCAGGAAAAAGAGGATTTGCTCTGGTTACATTGGTCCACTCGGTAAAACCCTTACCCCACCACTCATCGTTCTCCGGGATGGGATGGAACTGGGGAAGATAGAATGCTATCGTCTTCATACTCCTTTCCTCCATGCATTAAAATATTCAAAGCAGAAGAAGATAGTAGGCGCAGAGGACCTCCCGGCCCTCTTTCTGTATATGTTGCTTAGGATAGTCTCCCCTTCTTTCAGCAGGGACTCGATATTGCGTATGTAGGCATCCTTTTTTCTAAACGCTTCAAAGATTCGCAATACGGACACTCGGGTTTTCCTTATCCCTTTCATGGGTTTCGACCGGCCTGGGTCGCCTTCTGCATAACTATCATCGCCTGCCACATCCGGTTCTGGTCATCAACGAAATCTCTGAATTCCAGATATTTAGTCCACTCCCTCTCTACATAAGCGCGCGGGATCACTGCCTCTCCGTAAAAGGAACTGGGACGGGCCTGTCCACCGCCTGTTGGACTAAAGACAAAATTCCCCCTGTCATAATCTTTAAGCGTAGCCTCTGTGTCAGGAAATGTGCTCGCCAGCGATTCGTGCCAAGAGGTCTCATACCTTCTTTTGCCTCGTAGTGATCTGCAGTATTCGATAAAATAGCGGGCCTCTGTAGTTGCGATAAGGATGCCCCCGGGTTTCAATATCCTCGAGAATTCCTCTATCCACTTTATGTGTACGGGTTCCGAAAGATGCGAAAAGACAGAGTATGCGTAGACAATGTCTATGCTTTCATCAGAAAAATCTGTCGGAGGCAGCGGACTCACGACGCTGTATTTCCCATACCCGACGAGACGGCGGCAAAACTCGATCATCTCAGGGTCAACATCAATTCCATAGAGATTATCGGAGATGACATCTTTCAGAAAAAATCGAATAATCCTCCCCCAGCCACACCCGAAATCCAGGATGCTTCTCTCCTGAGTCAGCTTATGACCTAATTTCTCCGCGTAGTGCTTTATCTCGCAATAGAAATTGTATGCCTCCCTCAGCGTCTTTTCGCCTGAAGAACCTACACTCTCGCGCTGATATTCTTCGGGGGGGAACCCTGGCAGCTCGATACCATTAACAACCGGTCTTTCTATGCTCTCGATTAAGACCTCCAGCCACTGCTTGTCCGTCAGGTGAGAAAAGGCCTTTAATAGTTTAGTAGAATTTTCTTTTTGAATCACAGGATAAAAGTGCTCTTTTTTAAAAGGCGCTAAGATGCTTTTTTTTGAAAAAGGATTCTTAATGTTTTCTTTTAGTTCCTTAAGAGCTTCTTTCGGCTCTGTTATCGTTTTAAAAAACAGTTTTACAAAATGCCTCCTCTTCGTCCCTACAGGCAAAAGTCTATCTCTTATCTTAAAGTACCTGGTCAAAAGCTTCCATCCATGACCGGAGTGAATAAAATTAATATATGCTTCTTTTTCTTTTAAAGCATTTTCTAAACTTGCTATGTGCTGATCCTTCCCTTTTAAGGCATTTTCTAAAGTTGCTATGTGCTGCTCCTTCCCTTTTAAGGCATTTTCTAAAGTTGCTATGTGCTGCTCCTTCTCCCCTAACTTGGCCTCAAAATAACTTATAAAAGTATTCTCCTCTTTTAAATGAATTTTGTATTTTTCAAATTCATTTTTAACTTCTTTCAGAAGATATCTTGTATTAATATATCCAGAAACATAGCGATGAATTCGGTTCAGTGTAATTTTAGCATTATGTTTGGATAAAACTTTCAAATAAGACTGCTCTAAAAAGTTTTGATCTCTACTTAGCGAAATTTGCAATTCGCTACTCCATTGACTATAATCAGCCGTAACTTTGTTAATATGATAAAAAGGGTATCTATCGCCTATTCTTATAAGCAACTCCCAATCTTCACAAAGATCAAAATTGCTATCAAAACCTCCAGATGAATTTAGAACTTCCCTGTTAAACAATAAGCACATAAAGGGGATATAATTTTCAAAGACCAGATAGTCATAATCAAAATCTTTAGAAAATATTAACTCTTTCTCTCTCTCGCTAAGCTCATGCGTATCCGGGTTATGTTCTTTATAGACCATTAGCGAATCAGTATAGGCAACCTTATAATCACTCTGCTCAAGAAATGTAATAAGTGTCTCAATATGTTCAGGATAAAATTCATCGTCGTCGTCCAAGAACCCAACATATTTCCCCTTGGCATTCTCAACCCCAACATTCCCCGCATGTGCCCTTCCCGTGTTCTGTTCGAGCCTTATGTAATTCAGTGATATATCTCCAAGAATACCTTTTATCTCTTCAATATCAAGATCGCAGCCGCCGTCATTGACAAGAACAACTTCTCTGGGCCTGTACGACTGGGCAGCGATACTGCGGAGGGCATTCTTTAGAAGCTTCGGCCTGTCCTTTGTCCGGACAATTATGGATACTAAAGGGTTATCAGGCAAAGTGTCCATAGTTGAATATGATTAATTATCCTCTGAACATCTCATTTCTGGTTTATCATATTTCGTTAGCAAGCACCAGAGCCTTTTTCAAGACTTCATCAGCAATATAAAATCTATGCTTTTTAAGAGCCTCCAGCACAGGAGAAAGTTCAGGAATTATCCCTTTTCTTTTTGCAGCAACCAAAACCCCCAATGTGCCAACGACAGGAAATCCCATAGCTTTAGCAACCCTTCGGCCATTGAGATCGTCAAGCAAAATCCAATCAGCCTTTGCATAAGAGAAAAGTAGGATTGATTCTGCTTCGCCTTTATCTAATTTTTGATATAAGTCTTTTGCAACATCATTTGTTGCTGGTAGGTGTAACTCAACAGATAACCATTCAGGGATAACATAGCCGCCAGGCCTAAGCCATTCCGCATCAACTGCCGGCGGGATGAGAACCTTTTTAAAAAACCTTCCGAGTATCCAGAGACAGCCTGCTTTATCAAGCAGTATCAGAGGGCTTGTGTTAGAGACAGCAATCATTATGCCTTTTCTAAAAGCCCTACTTCCTCTTCTAATTCATGAAGGGAATACCTTATATAAGGTATTCCCTTCATGCCAGCATAACGGATAAATTCAAACCTTTCCATCCCGAGCATCTCGGCTGCCTTCCCACTGGGTATCCTCCCTTCACGATATAATTCAAGTACTGCGGCTTCCTTTATTACATCAGCGCTTTGTTGATATGTAGTTGACAGTAAATCCAAAACTTCAGAGGGAAAAGAGAGTTCAACTTTTTTCAAAGACATCCTATTTAACCTCCTTAATGTCTTTAATGTCTTCTAAACCTACTATACCAATAAGAAGGTCTTTTTGCCAACAGATAGTATCTTTTCCATCTCTGTCTGCTCGGCGATACTCTGCAGTGCCCTTTTTAAGAGTTTTGGCCTGTCTTTGGTTCTGACAATTATGGAAACTAAAGGATTTTCTTCGTTCATTCTTTGAAGTGAACTTACGTTCAGAAAAGTTGTTTTTTATAAATAATCAAGGGGTATCTTATTATTTTGAATCCTTGTTTTTTGTGTCCTTACCATCTTGTTCTTTCTTGCCTTTATCTTTTATGAACTCGTCTATCTGTTTATCCTTAGTGCTCCCCTTATACTTGTCGACATAATCTGAGGTGACATCACGTGCCTCTTGCTGGTTCCTCACGACACGGGGCGTGAGAAGGATTATAAGTTCAGTTCTCTTACTCTCGTCTATCGTACTTCCAAATAGATAACCGAGTATTGGAATCTTGCTGAGAAAGGGTATGCCTGATCTTGATTTAGTAATGTCTTCTCTTATAAGGCCCCCGATAATGATCGTCTCCCCATCCTGTGCAACAAGGCTTGTGGTTGCCTCTGTCTTGTCTATAGATTCGAATGCTTGGCCAGCGATTAATACCGTTTCTCCTCGTGCGGAAACCTCTTGAGATATCTCAAGAGAAACCAATCCGCTATCATTCACCTGAGGTCTCACCTTGAGTATAATTCCGATGTCTTTGTATTGCACGGTAGAAGTGAGTGAACTCGTTGGTTCCGTTCCTCCTGTCAGTGGGATTGACGTCGTTGAGGTCGCAAGAGGAATCTGTGACCCTACCTGAATCCTTGCTTCCCGGTTATCAGATACAAGGATGTGAGGGGCTGCAAGAACCTTTGCCTTGCCTTCTGACGCAAGGGATTGGAGGAGTAATTTGATATCACCAACTGCATCGTATGCAGTGAAGGTAAAAGTAGAAGAAGGGATTAGAGTTTGAAATTTTAAAGGACCACTGATATTAACATCCCTACTAAAAGGTTTAAACCCTTTTATATTTAAATCGTTTTGTATTTTCCATTGCATTCCAAAATTCAGGTTGTCTGTCAGGTTTACACTTGCTATAAGCCCTTCGATCACTACCTGCCTTGGCAAAGTATCAATCTTCTTTATTGTCTCCTCTATAAAGGCATAATCAGCAGGCGTTGCAAGGATGATTAATGAATTGGCTATTTCATCAGCAAAGACCCTGGTATCAGGCGCAACTAAAAAACCCGTTCCTGTAGCAACTGCTGCTGCACCCAATCTGGGCGCTGTAGGAGTCGTTGTGGTAGGAGAGGGTGTCGAAGTAGAAAACGAGGAAGTAGAAGGTGTTGAAGTAGAAAGCGAGGAAGTAGAAAGTGTTGAAGTAGTTGTTCTCGCTGTTGGTGTCGTCGTTGTTGCAGGTGCTCCCCCTGAAAATATTGACTGGAGGAGTGAGGCAACATGTGTAGACTTGCTATTCTGCAGAGGGTAAACATAAATCTTGGGCCTTGCCACTGCAAACATAGTATCGAAGGCATTAATCCATTTCCTGACATATTCCATTTTTTCTTTTGTAGATGCAATTACCATGAGTGCATTTAACCGGTAGATGGGAAGTACGCGTACTGTTCCACCTTTCACTGTTAACCCAATGGCACTTTCAATATCCGTCATGGAATCCTTTAAATTCACATTCTTAAAGGTGAAAAGCTCAATCGCAACGTTCTCAGGTTCCTTTCCCACCTGAGCATATACAAGCTCCTTCGGGACTTCTGTTAAAGGAACTATTCTGTAAAGCCCCTGCTCTTCAACAAACCCAATGCCATTCAGCCTCAGGATTATCTCCATGATAGGCAGGACTTCATCACGGGGTATAGGGGTAACCGTCCTGAAAGTCACCCGTCCTTTAACCTTTGGATCGATAATATAGTTCACCTTGAGCACTTCGCCAAATACTGTATGAGCAACCTCAAAGATATCTGCATCATCAAAAAAGAACGTTACTGCGCCACCTGCTGAACGTACCCGGGGTGACTTTCTTGACTTCGCCGGAACACCCTGTTCAACAGGTTCAGCCTGTTCTTGTGCAGGCTGTTTAACCTCTGCTGGTGCTGGTATTTCTATTGGTAATTTCTCTGAAGGCGTTGTTTCCCCAGGTCTTGCTAACGACGGCTCCGGAAGCGTTGCTTTTGGAGGCTCTTTTACATCAGGTTTTACAGCACCCTTCACTGGTTGCTCAACTGCTGGAGGACTCACTATAGCCGGTCCTTGTACTGGTTGTTGTGAAGGAGTTACACCCATTCCAAGAGAAATGGTCTCGAATAAGAAAAGGGTAAAAATAAAACAAACAGGATAAAAAATAAATCTTCTCACAAAAATTCCTCCATCTTGTAGTCTTTTAAAATAATTAATCTTCATTAGATTGTCAAGGCAGAGTTTCTATTGATTATGAAAGCTTGAGATATTGATTCTCTCATGCCATAATTAATAGACTCAAAATTCAGTGAGTAAATGAACTGAAAGAGAATCAAAACAGGAGGACTTTTTGGAGCTTTATAGTCAGACAATTTCAGAGTTAAGAGACCTGCTTGATAGAAAAGAAGTCTCTGTCAAAGAGGTGGTCAACTCTATCTATCAGAGGATAGACAGAGTTGAGGAAAAGATAAAAGCATTTGTGACCATCACAGAAGATAAAGCTCTGGAGATGGCTGAAGAGGCTCAGAAGAAGCTTAATTCTATGGAGGCACAAAACAGCAAATCCTTACTTGGAATTCCTATTGCCATAAAAGATAATATGTGTACAAAGGGCATTCGCACAACATGCTCATCAAAAATACTCTATAATTTTATCCCTCCGTATGAAAGCACTGTGACATCAAGACTTATTGAGCACGGATATGTCCTTATTGGAAAGACAAATCTGGATGAATTCGCAATGGGTTCATCAACAGAAAACTCAGGATTTCATGTCACAAGAAATCCATGGGATTTAGAGAGAGCACCAGGAGGTTCAAGCGGTGGCTCTGCAGCAGCAGTTGCCTCAGATGAATGCATTGCAGCGCTTGGTTCAGACACAGGGGGCTCGATCAGGCAGCCGGCTTCTCTATGTGGAGTGGTAGGGTTGAAACCAACATATGGAAGGGTATCACGATACGGTCTTGTTGCCTTTGCCTCATCTCTTGACCAGATAGGACCGATTACAAAAAATGTGAGAGATGCCGCGATTTTAATGAATATAATCTCAGGCCATGACCCATTCGACTCTACATCAGTACCTTTGCCAGTGCCTGATTTTACCGCAGTCCTCGGCAGAAATATAAAAGGGATGAAGATAGGGATTCCAAGAGAATATTTCATAGAGGGAATGGATAAAGAAGTAGAGATCTCGGTAAAAGATGCCATCAGAAAACTTGAATCACTTGGTGCAATTCCTGTTGAGGTATCTCTGCCACATACAGGGTATGCAGTTGCAACATATTATGTTCTTGCTACATCCGAGGCATCATCTAACCTTGCACGCTATGACGGAGTAAAATATGGACTGAGGGCTGAGGGCAAAAACCTTCTGGATATATATATGAATACAAGGGCACAGGGATTTGGTTCTGAAGTCAAAAGGAGGATAATGCTCGGCACTTATGCCCTCTCATCCGGATACTATGAGGCATATTACAGGAAGGCACAACAGGTAAGGACATTGATTAAAAAGGATTTTGAGGACGCCTTTACGTTTGTTGATATCATTGTGACACCAACTTCACCAACTGCTGCATTTAAAATTGGGGAAAAGACTGCAGATCCGCTTCAGATGTATCTTTCGGATATATTCACGATCTCGGTAAACCTTGCTGGAGTGCCTGGGATTTCTCTACCATGCGGTTTCACGTCAAATAATCTTCCGATCGGGCTACAATTAATCGGAAAACATTTTGACGAAGAGTCTATTTTAAAAGTTGCCTATGCATATGAGCAATCAACTGATTGGCACAAGAGGAGACCGAATCTATGAAGGACGTAGATAGTATCAACGTCCTGAAATACGAGGCAGTTATCGGGCTTGAGGTTCATGCACAGATGCTCACCGATACAAAGATATTCTGTGGCTGTTCTACAAAATTCGGTTCAGAACCAAATACACAGACCTGTCCTGTATGTCTCGGAATGCCGGGAGTACTTCCAGTCTTAAATAAAAAAACTCTTGAGTTCACCATAAAGACCGGCCTTGCAACAAACTGTAAAATATCTTCATTCAGCAGGTTTGCAAGAAAAAATTATTTTTATCCTGACCTTCCAAAGGGATACCAGATAAGCCAGTACGAGCTTCCGATATGCGAGTATGGATATGTCGAAATTGTGGTTAATGGAGAAACAAAAAAAATAGGCATTACCAGAATCCATATGGAGGAAGACGCTGGAAAGAATATACATGAATCCGCCTCAGGCGGAGGAGGTAATTACAGCTTTGTGGACTTAAACAGGGCTGGAGTTCCACTTATGGAAATCGTCTCTGAGCCTGATATCAGAAGTCCTGAGGAGGCTGTAGAGTATATGAAAAAATTGCGGACAATTCTGCGTTATCTTGGAGTCTGTGATGGAAATATGGAGCAGGGCTCTTTACGGTGTGATGCAAATGTATCCGTGAGGCTTGCAGGACAGAAGGAATTCGGAGTGAAGACAGAAGTAAAAAATCTTAATTCTTTTAAATTTGTTGGAAAGGCCATTGAATACGAGATAAGACGTCAGATAAAGGTTTTGGAAGATGGGGGAAAAGTTATCCAGGAGACAAGGTTATGGGATTCAGAGAGAGGGATAACAGAATCCATGCGCACCAAGGAAGAAGCACACGATTACAGGTATTTCCCTGAACCAGACCTTGTACCAATAGTAGTTGACCAGAGATGGTTAGATGAGAGAAGAGCATCTCTTCCAGAGCTGCCTGATATAAAGAGAAAACGTTTTGTCTCAGAATACGGCCTTCCTGAATATGACGCTGATTTGCTTACTTCAGAAAAATCAACTGCTGAGTTTTTCGAAGAGGCAGTCAAGCTCGGTGGACAACCGAAGACTGTTGCGAACTGGATAAAAGGCGATTTAATGAGATTGTTAAATGAGGATAATAAATCCATTGAAGAATGTCCTTTAAAACCGGAACAGCTTGTTGAAATGTTACATCTTATTGATAAAGGAACCATTAGTGGGAAGATAGCGAAAACAGTCTTTCATGAGATGTATACCAGAAGCTCTTCACTTAAAATTAGCGTTCATTCTGATGTAATTGTTAAAGACTTAGGACTGGTCCAGATAAGTGACACAAGCGAGATAGAAAAAGCTGTTGATGACGTAATTGCAAAACATCCAAAAGAGTTTGAGAGGTTCAGGGCTGGTGAAGAAAAACTCATCGGATTCTTTGTCGGTCAGGTAATGAAAATGACCAGAGGCAAAGCAAACCCTCAGATGGTGAATGATTTACTGAAAAAGAAATTGTTTTAGAGAAATAATACAAAAGGCTGTTCAATAATAGCTGGGATTTTAAGTGTCATTGCGAGGAGGTCGATACGACCAACGAAGCAATCTCAAAGCCTGCAAGCTGTAAAGCTGACAAGCTTGCAAGCGAAAACAATAGATTGCCACGCCTTCGGCTCGCAATGACAGTAGTAGCAGGCGAAAATTTGAAATCTTTGCAATGTCTTGACTATCAAAGGTTTAGATGTTTTTGAACAGCCTTATACAATGAAGTGAGGTGACTTTATATGGTGGAATTAGGACAGATTGACAGACCAGATGCAGAAATCTTTGCAGGGAAAAGAAAGCTCTATTGTGTCGCAAATGTCTACCCTATTGAAGATGCACCGGATGACTACAAGAACCTTGTGAATAAATACTGGGATGATGTAGTTCAGCAGATAGAAAAGATTGAGGTCGCAGGAAAGATAAATAAGATATTCTGTGAGCTTATTTACCTGCAGGGAAATGAGGCGCTCAATATACTGGCAAAGATCAATGAGCGAATCCCGGATATCATTAAAAAGAAGGTGGGGGAAGGTGGTACCTTATTCCCCCTGGAAAGCAAGGAAATATTCGGACCTTACACAGACTGGGCCAACTGCCTCAGGGTTGTATACACAGAAGAGGTATTTAAGAAGGTCCTTGAGTTTTATATGGAATGTGCAGATAAAAGGTTACAACAGATACTGAATATAATAGACAGCACCCTCTCGGAAGCAGAAGCAGGTCTGCTCATCATGAAAGACGAAGATAGAGTAAAACTCCAGTTCCCTAAGGACATGGAGGTATTTTTAGTCACACCTCCATCGTATGATGACATTATGAGATGGTTCAGGGAAAGGTTTGGTAAGCAATCAGCAGTATGAAGTGTCATTGCGAGGTCGTTTCGACCGTGGCAATCTCATATCAAAAGTCGGGATTGCTTCGTTACACTCGCAATGACAACTTTTATTGCTGGATAATGAGTAAGAAAATTAAAAATTAATGTATTATAAAATATATGGAGAGGTGACCGAGAGGCTGAAGGTGCACGACTGGAAATCGTGTGTGCGTTAATCCCGCACCCAGGGTTCAAATCCCTGCCTCTCCGCCATCCTGTTTTTTTGCAGCCAGGAAACGGCACTACGCAATAGGTATGTGTGAACTCCGTCAGGTCCGGAAGGAAGCAGCGGTAAACATTTTATCTGTGTGACGTAGGACGTCGTTTCCTGGCTGGAGAAAAACAGGGGAAAAAAGATATGAGTTATTTAGTGTTGGCAAGGAAATGGAGACCTCAGGGGTTTGATGACCTTATTGGTCAGGAACCCATAATCCGCATCCTTAAAAACTCAATCGATCAGGGGAAGGTTGCACATGCCTATCTCTTTTCCGGCCCGAGAGGCGTGGGGAAAACCTCCACTGCGAGAATACTTGCAAAGGCATTGAACTGTAAAGATGGACCAACATCTACGCCATGCGGTTCATGTATGTTCTGCACATCAATCACAGATGGTTCTTCTTTCGATGTAATGGAAATAGATGGTGCATCGAACAACAGTGTGAACGACATAAGAGACCTCAGGGAGAGAGTAAAGTATGTCCCTTCCGGTGGAAGATATAAGGTCTATATTATAGATGAATCTCACATGCTCTCGGATGCCGCGTTCAATGCGCTCTTAAAAACCCTTGAAGAACCACCTCCCCATGTGATATTCGTCCTGGCGACAACAGCTCCGAAAAAGATACCAACGACGGTACTTTCACGCTGTCAGCATTTACCCTTCAGGAGAATACCCAGCCAGAAGATAAAGGAAAGGCTTAAAAAAATATCAGATGCAGAGGGCATCACTATTTCTGGTTCAGCTATTGAAATGATTGCAAGGGCTGCTGACGGAAGCCTGCGGGACTCGCTCACCGTCCTGGATCAGATATCTTCCTTCTCATCTGAGATAAAAGAATCTGATGTGAAAGACCTGATCGGGATTGCAGACTTCGGACTTCTCTCTCAGATTTCTATAGCATTGATCGAAGGAAATAGAGAGGAGATACTAAAAATTATAGGCGAGCTGGTTGAAAAAGGCACAGATATTAAATCGTTTACAAAAGAGCTTGTCCAGTTCTTCAGGGACCTGTTAGTGGCAAGTGTGATGAAAAAACCCGAGGAGGTACTTGATGTAAGCAAAGAGGAGACAGAAGCAATAAAGGATATTATCAGCAGAACATCCGAAGACCAGCTTACCCTTATACTCTCAGAAATAATGAAGACAGAGACCGATGTGAGAATTGCATCGTCTCCACGGCTTGCCCTTGAGATGTCCCTCTTAAAAGCAAGTTTTTTAAGTGAGATGAAACCCCTCAAAGAGATTATCGAAAACATAGAGTCCTATGCAGAAATGCAACATCCCGATACGAAAAAAAAACAGGTCGAACCTGATGAAATATGGGAGCATGCGATAAAAAAAATGGATGCCCCGCTTGCATCTAAATTATCACGGGCAAAGTTCACGCTTGCAGGAGATACCCTGACTGTTATCCTTAATGGCACCGACTCACTTTTTGTTGACTCTATTGAAAAAAATATGGAAGCAATAAAACAGATTTTTTTAGAGGAACTTGGAACCAATGTTACATTAAAAATAGAGACGGTAAAAGAAAATAAGATTACGAAAAAAGACCTCAAGGAAAAAGTATTGGAAGCGCCAATTATTAAAGAGGCCCTCGAACTTTTCGA
>Ga0315288_10010786_pt1 | contig 11525 bp, 8 predicted proteins | sample YL17G11_20_MG_FD_203454 | JGI IMG/M metagenome (GOLD analysis project Ga0315288, IMG submission 203454) | Sediment microbial communities from Yellowstone Lake, YNP, Wyoming, USA - YL17G11_20 | ecosystem: Environmental > Aquatic > Freshwater > Lake > Sediment | place: USA: Wyoming | collected... | reverse complement strand
GGCATTTTTACTGTCAGTTAAGTTTAGCGCAGGAGAAAGACAAGCATCTCGCGCTCTATTCATGAAATAATCTGATTTAGCCACTGATATTTTCGTTGGGATTGTCATATTATTTAGTATACCACAGAAAAAATGCGAGATTTTAAAGTAGTATGGGGTAGGTGCTACCCACCTTCATACTTGAAGCAGAGGATGGGTGGTGTTTCGATTCCCTAACCCAAGATTAAAGTCAACTGAGGATTATCACTCTAGCTTTAAAAATTAGTGGGCCATGGAATGTTAAAATCTCCGACACCCTCATTATTGAGCCTTGCCCCACCTGCGATTGTACTTCTCTTTGGCTTGTGGATTGAGCAGACCGATGGGCCACTCCCCCTTGAAGACCCTGGCTATCTCCTCCGCAGGCCGAAGCATCTGCGCCATATACGCTGGAATCGAGAAATGGGCTGAATGGGGGGTGATGATGACGTTATCGAGCTTCAATAAAGGATCACGGGGGTCAATAGGTTCTGGCTCAGTGACATCAAGCGCTTCACCGGCCAGCGCCTTGACCAGACGGGCCTCTACTTCTATAATGCCAGGTACTACGATGCCACCATAGAGAGGTTTATAAGCGGTGAGCCATTCAGACTAAAAGCAAGAACTTTTGAGAAAACCTTCGCACTGGTCTATTGACTCGGGCCCAGCAGTCAACATTTCGATGCACTGTTGGCCACGAAAAGCTATAATAAGGGAGTGCCTTGTTGTGAAAAGCTACCAAGTTGCATAGGAAACGCTCGTGGCTAACTACGAGGTAGTGCATATTGCAATAGCTCCTCCAGCTATCCTTGATGAAAATCTTGTAAGAAGTGTGGCGGCTATTATCAACAAACACCCTTATGATACACGTCTTCTACTGGCTAGTGAGATTCCTAGAATCATTGCTCATTGCGACAGCATGCAGATAGCAGAATCCATAATCCAAAAACTAAAGGACTTGGGGCTTGTTGCAATTGCCCGTAGGGACCTTGAGCTTCGTCAGTCTCCACAAAGCTTCAAGGCGCAAACTCTGGAATTCAGGGAGAACGGAGTATTATTCCGAGATAGTGGTGGTCGCGAGAAAATAATGGGAGAGGATAATGTCTTCCTGATTCTCGAGGGGAGGGTGAAAACTTCCGAGGAGGTAGAGACCACAAAGTCCAAGACTAAGTTTAGTTTGACCACGACGTTGCTCACGGGTGGCTTCCCGGTCTGGCGCAAAGTTAATGAAAAAACCACAACCAGGTCTATCCAGACTCAATATTTCGTCAGGCTCTACGACCGAAAATCATCAGATCCTGGTATAGAGCTCCTCCAAAACAACATGAACTATTCGTTCCTAGGAGCGAATATAGCCATATCTTCTCCCACAAACTTTACCGCCGTCGTTACAAAACTCCGAGACGCATTCCCACAGGCGATTTTTGATAGCAGGCTAACGAAACCTTTTTTGGTAACCACGTCTTCAAACCGAGTGTGGGAAAATACCGAGGTAAACTGCAAGCTGATCTACCTGTTCCACTTGGTGACGAGTGGCCTGAACTCGATTACATAGCTGACAGCGCACAGAGCATTAACACTGACCACGTTCAGTTTTTGTATATTCTCCGAAACAGCGGGAGGCGAATTTGCACGCCGCCATGTCTGGAGGTTTCATTCCAGATAGGTTATGTCAGCAGATGGTTTCTTACGCAATTCGAACTGTATGCCAGCTTCTCGGAAGAGTTCTCTGAAGGCATCATCAGCATACTTCCCAAAGGTCACAAATCGCTTTATCTTGGCATTGACCAGCATCTTGGCACAGAGAATGCATGGCGAATGGGTAACATATATGGTGGCCCCCTCTAAGCTCACTCCATGGAGAGCCGCCTGTATGATCACATTTTGCTCTGCGTGGATGCCGCGGCATATCTCTTGCCTTGTGCCTGATAGTATTTTCATCTCGTCTCTCAGACACCCAAGCTCAAGGCAGTCTTTGAGTCCTGATGCGGCACCGTTATATCCAGTGGTCAACATATGCTTGTCCTTAACTGCTACAGCTCCCACGTGATGCCGGCGGCAGGTGGAGCGTTCTGCAACCACAGAAGCTATTTTCAAGAAATATTCATCCGAGTCAGGCCTAATCATCATTTGCATTTTAGAGCAGCCAAGAATCTCCTGGTATTGTCCTCCAAGTCACCTAAGGAAGACTCGTTTATGATGACAAAGTCTGCCATAGCGATTGGCCCGCCCTTGTTGGTCTTTTCTATCTCGGCAATATCTCGGCCCATAGCCTCCTCCCTTGTTAGGGAGCGGACCGGCCTTTTCGCCAACCTCTCATATCTTATCTTGGGCGATGCCCAAACCGCAACCACGGCAAAGCGTTCACCGTAGCGGTTTTTTAACAACGTGTATTCTTCCCATGAGTAGAGACCGTCAACCACGACATCGGCCAATTTCAACCGTGAATCAATCTCGGGCAGGCTGAGCTTAGCGTAGGCGGCCATCCCGTGCTCTTTTCTCAACTGTTCCCTGACATAGCGTTCGCTTGCCTCGTTAAGTTCCAGCCCCCTTTTCCTGACCTCTGCGTCTGTGATGTCACCGAATCTTATCCTCAGAAAGCCATTTCTCTCCAATATTTTGGCGACTTCTGATTTGCCGGAACCTGCCATGCCCACAATTGATACAATCTTCATAGGTCAGTGTGTCTCCAAAGACGTTGTTATTCTACCATAGGTGCCTCAGCAGGGCTACTGTATCAGAGCTAACTGGGCAAGTGGTTCTGCGCAGACGCTATGGCGAGTCCTGGAGTCGCTTGAGCCACCTTCCTTAAAATGCTACAGTAGAGGCACTGAAAGCCCGACTAAGGCTTGAGAGACACTAGATAAAGAGGAAGGAACAATGCCAGAATTGTTGAACGTTAAGGTCGAGGGCCACATTGCTGTTGTCACCCTTGACCATCCGCCGCTTAACTTGATGACGCCTCGGCACCTAGAGAAGATAATCTCCGAGTTCAACAGGCTAGGTGCCGATGAGCAAGTAAGTGTGGTCGTGTTCACTGGAGCAGGCGAACGCGCATTTTGCGCGGGTGGCGACCACCGGATGTTCGTTGCCAGGACGTCGCAGGAGAAAGAGGCCCGTCAGCAATTTTGGTGGGCTGCAGAGTCTGCTATCCGTGACTGCGCAGTACCAGTCATTGGTGCCATCAACGGCTATGCGGGCGGAGGAGGTGTGTTGTTCGCTGCAAGCTGTGATATTTTGATTGCTTCGGAGCGGGCGGTATTTGACATACCAGAGATAAACGCGGGGGTTCTCGCCCCTTTTTGGAGCTTGAGACGTCTGCTCCCCGAACTAAAAATGAGAAGTATGGCATATACTGCGCAGAGGCTTACTGCCCATGAGATGCAGAGCTTCGGGAGCATAGAGAAGGTGGTGGCCCCCGAGGAACTCATGCCAACTGCCATGCAATTAGCTCGCAGAATCGCTGAGAAGGACAGTCACACACTGCGGATACACAAGGAGATATTCAACAGAACAGAGTACCTGGGAATCACAGAAAGCCATGCGTTGGTGATGGACTACAGTCGCAAGCTCTCCGGGCTTTTACCTGACCTTTAACTTTATCGGCTTTATCTTCATGTTGTATCTTATGCTCAAGAATACCCCTATTAGGAAGAAACAAATCACCAGCACCAGTATAATCCATTCTTTGAAGGGATCCAGCACTAGATCTCTCAGCAAGAACGCACCAACGGCTGTAAGGCCAGGAAGTATCAGCAGACCGAAAAGCAAGAAAAGACACGTCCTGGTGATGAAGCCCATTTTCTTCAGTTCTCGAATGAGAAGGTTCCCGATTATATAGTCGCTGGCGAAAATCATCAAAATGGCGGAGAGAAGATAAGATATTTCTGGTATCCTGGCAACCAGGTGGTCGGAGACTGAATCAACTGATGCCAAATTGTAAACCTCCTTGTGCCTACTGAGAATGCGGAACAGGCACGTTGCTTTCTTCCGACAACTTCTCTACACGCACTGCACAGACCTTCAGCTCCGGCATCTTGGCAAGCGGATCCAGAGCGGTGTTGGTCAGGGCGTTGGTGAGGCATTCCGAGAAATGGAAGCTCATGGTGACAACTCCGGGAGGTGTGGTGTCGGTGATCTTGGCTTGCACCTTGACCTTGCCTCGGCGAGAAGATACCTGCACCCAATCCCCCTCAGCAATCCCAAGAGCCTTGGCATCCCTGGTGTTGATAGCCATTAGCTCCCCAGGCTCCATAACGTTAAGTCCCTCCACCTTGCGGGTCATGGTGCCGGTATGGTAATGGTAGTAGCTACGCGCTGTGGTTAGAACCAGAGGATACTTGTGGTCAGGGATCTCGGCCGGAGGCCGGTACTCCAGAGGCATAAACCGGCCTTTGCCCCGAGTAAAGACCATGGTATGGAGGACAGAAGTGCCTGGGTGTTCAGCGGTGGGACATGGCCATTGCAAGCCACCCTCTTGGTCCAGGCGGGCGAAGCTGATGCCACCGTAGCTGGGGGTCAGCTTGGCGACCTCCTCCATGATCTGGGATGCGTCGGCGAAATCGAAGCCTTTGCCTCCCATCCTCTTGGCAATCTGGCAAGTGATCCACCAGTCAGGCTTGGCTTCGCCGGGCAGCTTCACAGCCTTCCGCACCCGCTGCACTCGCCGCTCTGTGTTGGTGAAGGTGCCCTCCTTCTCGGCAAAGGAGGCAGCGGGCAGCACCACATGAGCATGTTGGGCAGACTCGGTGAGGAAGATGTCCTGCACCACGTAGAACTCGAGGTGCTTCATGCCCTCCTCCACATGGTTGCTGTCGGGATCGGAAACCAGGGGGTTCTCTCCCACCTGATAGAGAGCCTTGATCTTGCCCTCCGCTGCTGCCTTGAACATCTCCGTGACAGTGAGTCCCGCCTCCAAGGGGAGGGTTACACCCCAGGCAATCTCGAACTTCTTGCGCAGCTCCGCGTTATTCACCGCCTGGTATCCGGTGAAAACGTTGGGCAAGGCACCCATGTCACACGCACCCTGGACGTTGTTCTGCCCCCGCAGGGGATTTACCCCGGACCCAGGCTTGCCGATGTTGCCCGTCAGCATGGCCAAATTGGCAACGGCGAAGACATTATCAGTGCCATGGCTATGCTGCGTAATGCCCATGGCATAGAGGATAGCGGCTGGTTTGGAGGTAGCGTAGAGGCGGGCCGCTTCCGCGATGGCGGCGGCGGGAACGTCTGTAAGCCGCTCCACGGTCGCCAAGTCAAAGGCCTTCAGGGACTCCTTAAAGGCCTCGAAATTCTCGCAGCGCTCGGCCACGAACTTCTGGTCGTAGAGGCTCTCATCCAGGATCACCCGCGCCATGCCAGAGAGGAGGGCTACATCGCTTCCAGGGCGATGCCGGAGCCAGACGGTGGCCTTGCGGCAGAGGGGGATCTCCCGCGGGTCGGCGACAATGAGCTTAGCGCCCTCCCGCATTGCCTTAACTATCTGAAGTGCAGTGACAGGGTGCGTCTCCGTGGTATTGCTGCCTATGACCAGGAAACAGGCCGCTTGCCCCAGGTCCGTTATGGTGTTGGTCATGGCTCCGCTCCCGAAGGTTGTGGCCAGACCGGCCACGGTGGGAGCATGTCAGAGACGGGCACAGTGGTCCACGTTGTTGGTGCCTATCACCGCCCGGGCAAACTTCTGGACAACGTAGTTCTCCTCATTGGTGCACTTGGCAGATGAGAGGACAGCACACTGATCCCCAGTATACTGTGCGAACTTGGAAGATATCAGGGCCAAGGCCTCGTCCCAGCTTGCTTCCTCAAACTTGCCGTTCTTGCGAATCAGGGGTTTGGTGAGGCGCTCAGGGCTGTGCACGAAGTCCAAGCCAAACTTGCCCTTGACACAGGCCTGTCCCCGGTTAGCCTGCCCCTCAGGATCAGGCTTGACCCAGATTATACGGTCCTCCTTAATCTGGAGCTTAAGCTGGCAGCCAACACCGCAGTATGGGCAGATAGTGACTACCTCCCGCTCCGGCAAGCCCGCCCAGCGGCTGGTCAGCTCCGTCAGAGCGCCGGTAGGGCAAGCATCAACACAGGCGCCACAGAACTTGCAACCGACCTCCTCAAGTGTCTCTTCATCTGGAGGGGTAATAACATGACACCGGAGGCAGCGCTGTGCTTCTGCCACCGCAGTATCCCACTCCATCCCCTTCTCAACCTCTGCGAAGCTCTTTACGCTGACTTCAGGAGACAGATGAGAAAGAGTGGCCATCTTCTCTTCGGGCAGCTCGCCTTCTAGCCAAGTCGTAGCCTCCCCAGCAAGGACAAGCGACTCTGAGATATCTCCTTTGCCTCCCAGATATAGGTCAATGGCTTCGGCTGCCTTTCTTCCGGCAGCTATGGCTCCAATGACCGAGGCTGGCCCATCAACGCAGTCGCCTCCGGCAAAGACACCTTCATGGCTGGTCTTCATATCGGGGCCTACCTTTACCAGATTGCCCCGCTGCAACTCAACCTGGAATGTTTTGGGAACCTGAGGCCGTTGACCTATGGCGCAGATCAGGGTATCAAGCTCAGTTACAAACTCGCTACCCTCGATAGGAATCGGGCGAGCTCTGCCACTGGCATCAGGTTCACCCAGTTTCGCACGAATGCATTCCAGCTTCAGGATGCCATTCTCCCGGGTAACTTTTGATGGGGCCACTAAATAGACAATCTCTATGCCTTCCTCCAGCGCAGCATCAACCTCCTCAGGGCTAGCAGGCATCTCAGCCCGCGTGCGACGATAGAAGATGGTTACCTTCTTGGCCCCGAGGCGGAGGGCATAGCGAGCAGCATCTATAGCTACGTTGCCGCCACCGACGACGCCCACCCGCTCTCCCACATCCACCTGCTCCCCTAGGTTGGCGCGGCGCAGAAACGTGGCGGATTCGATAACTCCTGGGAGGTCTTCTCCCGGAACCCCCATCCGCATCCCCTCGTGGGCACCAAGTCCGAGGAAGACAGCGTTATATCCCTCCTTGAAAAGCGAGTCCGCAGATTCAATGCGGGCGTTCAATTTGATTTCCACGCCGGCGTTTTTGATCTCCTCAATCTCGCCATCAAGTATCTGGCGAGGGAGCCGATACTCCGGAATGCCCACTCGCAGCATTCCTCCCGGCTGAGCAAGAGCCTCGAAAACAGTCACCTGGTGTCCCAATTTGGCCAGATAATAGGCTGCGGTCAGGCCCGCCGGACCAGAACCTACAACCGCCACCTTCTTCCCAATCGGAGGAAGCTTCTTAGATAGCTTCTTCCAGGAATCATCGCCGTTGTCTGCGGCAAAACGCTTAATCATTCGAATCATCAAGGGGTGGTCCACTACCAGCCCCCGCTGGCACTTGGCCTCGCAGGGATGAATGCAGACCCGCCCCAGCACACCAGGGAAAGGCACCTTTTCTCTAATCACCGCCAGCGCAGCACCAGGCTTCCCCAGACCAACGAGCCGAATATAACGCGGGATATCTATCCCAGCAGGACAAGCCCGATGGCAAGGGAAGGCATGCTCAATAGCCCGAACCCCTCTGATGTCCTCGCAAACGCGAACGCAGCGTTCACAGAGAATGCAGTAGTTGTGGTCTCGAACGAAGAAGGGATTGTCACCCAGAATTGGTAAGTCTTTCGGAAGGTAAACGGGAGCTTCTTTTATCCCGATGTAGTCCAGCGCTTGTTGTAGCTCGCAACTTCCGTTGGCGGCACAAACGGCACATCGTTCTTGGACCGATACGCTGCGAAGGCAGATATCAAAAGGTTCGCAAGGCTCCTTCCGATGGCAGGTATAGCAGGCAACCGGATGTCGCCGGAGAATCTCGAAGAGTTTTCCTTTCCTTAGCTCCCTAACCCTCGGAGTTTCGGCCTCAACCCTCATGCCTTCCGATGCCTCGGTAGCGCAAGAAAGGACAACCCTGCTATCAACCTCCACCAGACAAAGCTGACACGCCCTATCCGGCGCAACCTCAGGCAAGGGCCTCAGACCGGGATAGTGGCAGAGGCTGGGTATGTAGATGCCAGCGCTTCGTGCCGCCTGTAGAATGGAAGCTCCCTTCTCAACCTTTGCTTCCTTGCCGTTGATGACCAGCGTAATCTTTTCCATGGGGTGAAGACTCCTCGCTATCGAAGTGGCCTTGGCAAGACCTTAGCTTAGTGCTGAGCCATGGTTTACTGTTGCTCTGCCTTTTCCTACTATTGAATCTGGTTGGTGGGGAAGGGGGGACTCGTCGAACCGCGCTGCCTTGCGGAACATGATCCTAAGTCATGCTCGTCTGCCAGTTCCGACACTTTACCATAAAGCTAATCCAGCCGCAATAGTATACCACATTCTGAAGGCCAGTCCAACGTCTGACGAGCAGCCTTCCGAACCTTGACAATGTTCAGGGAGGCGATATAATATTGCAACCAAGGGCGGTCGTGTTTGAAAGTGCGTGGGAAATCCCCGCTTCCTGTTCTATGAGTATGTGTTCCTCGCCTTGCTTTGTTTGGAGGTGAGAAGTAGGTTTACATGTCAAGCAAGCGTTGGTTTCTAGTTATCATTGTTGTAAGCATATTGCTACTTCTGCCGCCAGCCTGTGGCAAGGAGAAAGAAACGCCCGCGCCCACTCTAACACCCACGTCCACGGCTACGCTCACACCAAGTCCCACATCCACACCAACGTCCACGCCCACACCCAGTCCCACGACACCAGCGTCTGGTGTTTGGGGTCTTTATCCCAAGGTGATTGCCGAATACATCAAAATACCCGGCTATCAAGAGCCCCACACCCCGGCGGTCTTTAACAACATCTATTTCATGAGATATCGCTATGACACCGGAAAGGCAACTCCCCCTCCGGTGAAGGCCGTGATAATCGGGCAACCAGGCCTGCACAGCGGTCAGAGTGTCTGGTATGAACTCGCAGCTCAGACGGTTGATGCCGGCAAGGGCGACATCGAGTTCTGGGTGATAGACCGCCGCGAGAACTGTTTGGAAGACACACTGGGCCTCAAACGGGCGCTGGACGCCAAGGATGCGCAGGTTGGTTTGGACTACTACTATGGGGCGACGGCGGAATTCGTCGAGCTAAAACAGGATGATGTCCCCTTCATGGCCTACTGGGGGCTGGAGGTTGCGATTAGGGATGTTGAGGCAGTACTAAATCTCATCCCCAAGGAAAAGCAGGCCACCAATGTCTTCCTGGCCGGCCACTCGCAGGGAGGCTATTTCCTCTCCGACTTCGCCGGCTATCAGTTCCCCGACGGCAAAGCTGGCTTCGAGAAGGTGGCCGGTCTCATCTTCATCGACGGCGGCCCAACTATAGCTGGTGATAATGAGGGCACCCTGGCCCAGTGGCAGGCTGATGTCCAGAAGCTGATTGATGGCAAGGCCAATCGCTGGGGTTCTACATTCGGGACGCTGCTTATTGGCCCCAAGCTTTCAATCACGAGCCCCATGAGGGGCATGAGGGGGTTCTGGAACCCTAACGGCGAGAGCCCAGATAGGGTTCAGAATGTGCCCGTGGGCGGGATTGACGCCACCAAATTCTTGTCCAAGCTAAGGCTCACCAACGAGGCCATCCAGAACTTCACCCTAGATGACGACCCTATTCCAGGCTCGCTGACCAACATGGAGACTTTCTACACTATGGGCGTGCGCAGTGGAAGGCTGGATTTCCCACCTCTCACCAAGCCGGGTGTGCCCACGGAACTGCTGGACACCAATAAGGTCTACGGCTGGCTCAGCGGGGGGGCTGGCCAGCCCGCTGGCCAGACCGACGATGGCCCTCTGAGCAGCTATCCCATGAACCAGAAGCCGGGCTGGCAGCTCTATCCGCCCAATCCCAATGTGACCAGGTCCAACAGTGCATGCCTGTATTCGTTCTTCGCTGGAGAGGCGACGAATATCAAGGAGCCCACAAAGTACAAGTTCCCGGTATCGGGTGAGATGGAGATCTATGAGGGCAGCCCCAATAATTCTCTGTGGTACACCAACAATCGATATAATCTGGATATAAGCAGGGCCGCCGATATGACTGCCCCGGAGATGAACATCACCAGGAAAGCGGATATCAACATACCTACCATTGCATATCGGGGCATTCTGCCCATAACCATTGATGAGTATGCGGCTAAGACCAGGGTAACCGACTGGACCGTTATTGACTCCAATGGGATGCAATACTCAGAGGAGGCCAGGGGGATAACCACCTTCCCGGTCGGCACCAACACCCGGCTCTATAACCACATGGACTTCACCATGGCCGATAACTCGCTGGCAGGGAAGGTGACACCGGGCTCTGTTGGAGCCAACGTGATAACCAACACTTTATTTCCCTGGGTATCGGGCAGAGCCAACGGGACCACTCCCGTGCCCACCCCCCAAGAGCTGGTGATTGAATAAACCACCGAGACGTCAGCTCACCATCAGAGAGAGCTCTGAAAAAGTCTTATTCAAGCCCCTTGTATCCCCCAGTCTTGGGGGAATTGGAATGCTGGGGGGCACCCCCACACCCCCTCCAAAGGGGCTTCGCCCCTTATGGAATCCCCATTTTAGGCCGACCGCTACAAAGGCGCTCTCAGTCCTTCATGGTATCTGATGACTTTGTCTATGGAATTGGCAGCCTGCTGAATGGAGGGATAAAAGGGTATGTCGGCCTCAGCGCACATTTGCCGCACCTGGAAAAAGCCTTGGTAGGCTTTGATGGAATAGACAGCATGCACCACCACGGCAGCCGGTTTGTCAACCTCCTTAGCGGCGCTTATGAAAGCTTCCACAACGGGCTGCAAAAGGTTCAGCTCGACCACATAGTCGCCGGCTAGTCCAATCCCCGCGTTAAATATGAGCAAGTCTACTCCTGTCCATTTGCCAACTGCTGTAATGGTGTGGCCTATTTCACGAGGGCTGGCGAAGATACCACCGATGTCCAAAGGGTTTTTGAAGATATTACCGGCCACCGGAATGAATTTCTTAAGCTCGCCCCGGATATCGTCCGGGATAGTTGGCAACACCAGCCCGGCCCCGTAACAGTCGTCGGCTGCTTGAACTGAGGCCCCGCCACCGTTGCCAATGACGGCTGCTCTTCTACCACCAGGCAGTTTCATAAGGAGGCAGGCTAAGGCTATGTCCACACATTCGTCAATATTGTAAGCCTGGATAGCCCCCGCCTGCCTGACGAGGCTCTCCCAGAGCTCCTTTGAGCCGGCCAGGGAACCGGTGTGAGAAAGGGCAGCCACAGCGCCGGCTGCGGTTTGGCCTCCTTTAAACACTATGACCGGCTTGGCTTGAGCAGCCGCCCTGAGCGCCTGATAGAATCGTCTCCCTTCTCTCACACCCTCGATATAGGCGATGACCACCTTGGTCTCCGGGTCCTGGGCAAAGTATTCCATAAGCTCGGCTTCATTGAGGTCAATAGCGTTGCCATAGCTGATTACCTTGCTGAAGCGCATGCCTCGCTGTGCTCCCGAGTACACCAGTTGGTGGGCGTTGCCTCCACTCTGGCACAGTGCGCCCACCG
>Ga0315288_10010784_pt1 | contig 11525 bp, 7 predicted proteins | sample YL17G11_20_MG_FD_203454 | JGI IMG/M metagenome (GOLD analysis project Ga0315288, IMG submission 203454) | Sediment microbial communities from Yellowstone Lake, YNP, Wyoming, USA - YL17G11_20 | ecosystem: Environmental > Aquatic > Freshwater > Lake > Sediment | place: USA: Wyoming | collected... | reverse complement strand
GCTGAAAGACGTAGAACTCGCCGGGCTGGGCGGTGCCGGCAAAGCGGGCGAGATGGCGTTCCGGGTGGTTGAGCCATTCGGCCGGCACCGCGTCGCGCCGGCAGATGGGCTTCTCGCGTGATTCACCGAACACCCAGTAGGCCGCCGGATGACTGCCGCGGAACGACGCCACTGCCGCCGCATCGGCCATTACCGGCAGGGCGTGGGGCATGTTCCGTTGATGGTCAGCGCGCGTGTCGGCCACGGCTTCCTCGGCGGGCACATTGATACGTTACGGTGTCTTCATGGAGAGTTGCAGTGCCAAGAGCGTTGCAATTCCAACAATTCCAACAAGCATGCATATTGACTCACTTTTCAGGGATCTGATTGAAATCTATTCCCCGAGCCTCTGGATATTGCCAATATCCGAAAGATCATTCTCCTTTAGCAGCAAGCCGAGTTCAACACGAAGCGGCTCGACCCGCGTCGCCAGATATTCCTCAATCCAAATGGGATCAACAAGGCCGTCAAAGCAGCGGCGCGTTTCGGAAACCACCGTCTCCAGCCTCCGGACAACGTTGTTCAGTCCGGTTAGCCAATGCAGGCCCAGCCTGAGATTCCGTGCGCTGGTCCGGCGCGGGTCCATCTTTCCGAGGACGCTCACCTGCCGGGCATGCTGCACCTTTTCCCAGCCTTCTTTCCGCAGCCGGGCGAGGTCTGACATGACTGCCTGACAAGCCCGAAACCGCTTCTGCTCGCCGACTGAATCCAGCGCTTCAATGCAGGCATTCACGCCGCCCGCCGGGGCCTGTCCGTCATGGAGAATCACCGCCACAGTCACCATCGAGTCCAAGCTCGCATCAATCGGATTGCACTGGATGGTGTCCACCGCATACCGGCTCCAAGCAGTGGCCACGACTCCCTCAAAGCCAAACCGTTGCCCCACCTCGACCCAGGCCAGGGCATTTTCCGTGTGCAAGGCGAGATCAGGCACATCGGAATCGTAACCTTCGGCTCCCTTATAGGCCGTGGCCCCCCAGAGAGTAAAGCCGTGGTCACAAAAACGCGTGATATATTCGGTCCTGTAATGGTGATTCGTCGTATCGGGATGTCCACGGTAGCCCCACGGCATGAGGTCGCACTTGGCCGCCAGCGCCCTGAGGTCGGCGCTGTCCCAGTCAATCATCATGTCATGCCACAGGATCGGCCTGATTCCCCGCCGGTTCAGCGCGTCAATGATCGGCTCAACGTGGTGCAGATACAGTTTCCCTTTGCCGTATTTCTCGACATAGGCTTTTGTTTCAGTGTTCAGGCCGAATGTCCTTGCTTCATCGCCGCCAAGATGGAAGTGCTTTGTGCCCGGCATGAGCTTGAGCACGTCATCAACCATGCGCTGGATCAGCTCACGCGCGCCCGGCGCCAGGGGGTTCAGGCCGGCCTCGATGTCCGGCAGTTCCCGCAAATGTTCATATCCCTTGACGCTGAGCGGGTTCTCCATGTGGCCCAGGCACTGGACCAGCGGGATAAGTTCCATCCCCAGTTCCGCGGCCGTTCTCATAAAACACGCCACATCATCCTGCGTATAAGCCGTCGGGCTCCTGAACCGCTCGTCAACCGTCCAGGGAAACGAGTCTTCCCACTCTACCATGACCACGTTGTAGCGGGCGGCAGCAAACAGCTTGAGTAATCCGACAAGCCGGTCCGGCGTTGGCGGCAAACCCTTCAAATCAAGATGAACACCGCGCTTTGGCACAACGGGTCGCTCCCGCCGAAACAGCTCATTAAATGTCATTATGCTATTCCCCGTGTCTATTTGGAGATGGGACTGATTTTCAGCGTCTCGCCTTTGGCGATATTCAAGTTGAGATTTCCGCCAGCAACGTTCAACTCCTGCAGCGGCTTGCATCCATCGGGGCACACTTTCCATACGCCGACTTTCTTGACATTCTCCCAATCCGCCGGCAACGTCCATGTCTTGCCGGTGTAGCCATCCTTGCTGTAGGCGATAAGGGTCGGTTCTTTGCACCACAGGGCCGGCATGCAGATATTGGCGCCGTCAATCATGGTCTGCCGGTCTGCCTTGCCGGCTGGATGGTTCTTGTAGAACCACGGCAGGAACTCCAGCCAAAACCTCTCCTGAAATCCCTCGGGCTCGGTGATGGAGGTAAATCCGAAGTGGGCGGGGTTGCTGCAGTACAGCTCATCGGGAAGGTCCTCGATCAGATTGCCCTGAGACGCGGAATGCGGCTGCAACCCGACAAACCGATCCACGCGCATGGCCCAGACATGTTCCGACGCCACATCAATGTCCCGGTCCCGCCAATATCGGAAGATCTTCCGCTGGGTGCGGGCTTCCTCCTCCTTGCTGCAGCCGAGATACGGACTGATGGGCCCTTTCTGCTCCGCCTTGCGGGCGCCCAGGAAGGCATCAATGTACACGCAGTGGTTCTCCTGTATTTCCGGGACCATGGCGATCAGTTCATCTATACGCCGCTGTGCCAGGCCATGCTTCCATTCCTGAGTATAGCTCACATGGTAGCAGTCCATGCCCGACCAGCGGTTGCCGACAATGAGCTTGCCGTCCTTGTCCTTGGCAAGGATATCCTTCGCCGCGTATAGGTCGAACAGCGGGCTGTCTTCATAGGCGTCGAACATGTTGATATGCAAGGTGGCCAGGCAATTGTAGTGCCGGGCTTCGCGGATCAGCCACCGGAGACTGTCAAGAGGCGTCTGGTCCTGGGGCCGTTTCAGGTGCTTGTTGACGCACGCCCAGCTTGGATACTTGGAATCGTGCCCTTCGAACTGCCATCCCGTGAGCAACACGATCTGCGGCGCGCCGCAGGTGAGACGGTGCACTCGCTTCACCACCTCCAGCCCGTCCTCGAAGGTGAGAAACAGTTCGGCGATCTTCCCGTCTCCGAACACGTACCGGTTCCCCGGAGGGCGGCCGGCCGCCATGACCGGATCGGCGCTCCTCGTGCCGGTTCCGCCGCGGATGGCATGCATGATCCGGTACACATACTTCTGATGCCACGGCACCAGCCAGGGCCGCTCCGGCTTCATGGTCTTCGTGTAGTCGTAATACTCGCCTGATGGTTCGTTGTTCATGGTCATTTGTCTCCATTTGTCTGTTGTTGCGGCTGTACGTTCGGTTCCACAAAGCCGTCTTTTGCATTCCAAACTGCATTGGTGGAAACGTTATGGTAGGCGCGGGCCAGCACGGCGATGTTTCGGTCGTCGCCGGTCAATTCGGTAACGGGCCGAGAGAGAATCTGTTCCAGCGGAACCAGGCCTCCGCCGTTGCGCGGCACGGTGAAGCCGTAGAGCCCGACGCCGGCCTTGAGCGCCTCAGGCACCACCTGGGTCGCATCCTTCCCGTTCCAGCGCGCCAGGCACGTGATCAGGCGCGTGTGCGGGCCGACCATGGACCTCACAGCCTCGATGCCCCGCATATCCCCGGATTCGTTCATCAGCCAGTCCGCCTCCTTGTACATGTCCGAGTTCACAACGTGCGGGTGGTTGATGGCGTTGCTCGTCAGCCAGATGATGCACTTCGGGTTGGCGGCCTTGGCGGCCTTGCGGATCGCTTTCCAGCACCGGTTTATCGCCTTGCGGCTGTAGGCCAGATCCTGTTCCTTCGTCAACTTTTCTTCACCGGGAAACTCCTTGCCCATGAGCTGCCGGTACAGTTTCTTCTCGCACGCCAGCCACTTGTTCGTGGTGGCGGCCCGGTTCGGCATCCACACCCAGTCAATCATGAATCCATCAATGCCGGTCTTCTTCACAGCGTCGCCGATTGATGTGGACAGATACTCAAGATACTCGTCGGTGTAGGGAATATGATACGTGGTCGGGGTGCCGTAGCTCAGGTCGGGATGGTCTTTGCCCCATTTCGGATTGGAGGCGATGCAGAAGTAGCCAAAGACCAGCATGCCTTCCTTGTGCCCAAGCTTCACCACCTCGGTCAGGAAATCATGCTTTAGCCCCGGCTGCTCGGGAATAAATCCGTTCTTGTACCAGGCGTACCCGTTGCAGGAGACGCAGAAGGTCTGGATCACGTTCGCGCCTATAGCCTTGTACCAGGCCACATGCTGGGCCGGATCGGCGCCGGCCCATGTGCCGGGGGCGGCGAACGGCTTGCGTTTGCGGCCCGTGGCCGCCCAGTTGAAATCCAGGCAATAGGCCTTGATGTCCTTGATCTCAGGGGATGAGACGGGGGCGTTGGCGTCCCGCGGCGGAGCGCCGGCAGCGGCGGCCGCCAAGAGTGATAGCAGCAGGATTGCCGCGAGGGTGAAGAATACCGCTGTTCGTGTCTGGTGTCTATTCATCTTGCCTGTCCTCAATATTGCGGTGCTTCCGCCTGATTTGACTTTCTGCTACTTCGCCGGCTTCAATGCAAATGACTTGATGGCGATACCGGCCTGCGGAGGATTGTTGCGCGAGAAACTCAGGGTATTCTCGCCCTCCTTGAGGGTGAGCTTGACCGGCTCGCTGTCCTTCCACCGCCCGCATGTGAAGGGCATCATCATGGCAACCTCGGACGTGCCGCCATTCACAGAGATGATGAGCTTCTGATCGTAGTTGTTCGCGACCACCCGCGCGGTCAACGCGTATGTTCCGGATTTGGGGATGTTGATCTTATACTCAAAGCGCGACTTCACTCCCTGGCTGAATCCGGTCGGGTCCTCCTTGGGGCTATTGGCATAATAGTCCCTGGCATACCGGTCCGCCACGCGTTCGCAGACGTTGCCGTACAGGTCATAGAGCCCCCAGGGGTTCGGCTTCTTCTGCCCCACCGGATGCGACTTGCCGCCTGCGTTGTCCATGAGCCAGTCATACTCCCCGAGCTGCGCAGGATCATCGCCGATGAACGTCTTCGTTGTGGTGCCCGCGCGGCAGGCGTATTCCCACTCGGCCTCGGTAGGAAGCCGCACGGCCTGCCCGGTCTTCGCCGCCAGTTTCTTGCAGAAGTCCGTCGCGTTCCCCTCGGCAACACAATCAACCGGGCAGTTCGGATCCTTGGTTGACTTGCTGGGATTCGCGCCCATTATGGACTGGTACTGCGCCTGCGTCACCTCGTATTTACCCAGGTAGAAACCCCTGGTGAGCTTCACTTCGTGCTTCGGCACCTCAATGCAGTTGAACTTGCCATCAGTCGTGCTCTCGCCGCCCATCACGAAGGTGCCGGGCTTGATATAGACCAATTCCAGGGTCACGCCGCCGCCGAGATCGAGCGTCAGTTTGGCCGGAGGGTTGGCGCCGGCAGGCGTCACGGCCACCCGGAAACCCCAGTCCTCGTATGCACCATAGCCGCCGCTTTTTGTGCGCCCTCCCGAAGAGCATGCCGCGGGGTCGGTCTTCCACGTGCCTCCGCGGACGATTGTCAGTCCCTCAATACCGAATCGCGGAAGGCAGATCTGCATGCCGCCGCCGAAGCTCTTCATGGCCAAAACATCGGCCGCGCTTCCGGTTGGCTTGCTGTATGCGGCGGCCGGTATCGTAACCACGCCGTCCTTGTCTATCGTAATGCTCTTGTCCAAGTCGGTCCCGGTGAGCGCATGGTTCCCCGCCATTTCCTTGGTCGCATTGGACTCGCCGAGTTCCGTACCGACTGCGGCCAGCGCCGTGGTCTTGGCTTTTTCAATAATGCCGCGCTGGGTATGGAGTGACATGCCGTACCAGAAGCCGGGAACATCCGCCCGCACTCCGTAAACCGGTTTCTCACCCATGATATCGCCAATCCACTGGGCGCGTTTCACCTGCAGGAAGGCATCCTTCTCTGCCCGCGCCTGTGTGGTCGCCAGGAAATCAAGGTCGCTGTTGTAGGGGGTGGCGGTCCAGCCGCTCCCCCAGCCTGCCCCGAGGCTGGGCACCCAGCCTTTGGGGGTCCAGTGCACCAGCGCGCCATGACCGCTTTGCGGCCGGGCCGTGGTCGGGATGCCGAAGCTGCGCAGGATGAAGCGACCGAAGAACGCCCGCCGCCCGCACACGCCGCCGTTCATGATGATATTCTGGCATGCCTGCAGTTCCGGCCGGTCATATTTGACGTCTTCCGATCCGTACTTGACATCGGTTGCGACCGCCTGCACATAACGCCAGTTGTAGTCGGGATTCGCAATGATGTCCGGCCGATAGTTGCGCAGCATCTCGCGCCCCCAGGCGAGGGTCTCATCCGGCTCCAATCCATCCACCACGAACCGGAGGTCCCATGCCGTGAAGTCCTTGAAGGCTGGATCCAGCTCGCCGTCCATGTAGGCTTTTTCATAGGCCAGATAGCGTTTAACCGGATCAACGGTTGCCGGGGCGCCGGATGCTGCAACAGGATTGCCCTGCTGGACCGGCGCCGCATGTTCCAGGCTGATCGCCAGCGCCAGCCGCTGCAAGACACCGTCCCTGGCTTTCGCACTGGCTTTCTGAATGGCCGCATAAATCTCCATCGCCCGGCCATATTTGTTCTCCTTGGCGCCGTCGGCCACCAGCATTTGCTTCATCAGCCCGGGATCGGCCAACAGCTTGTCAACCAGCGCCTCCTGGTGCTTCCCCTGCTGCGCAAATTCCGCCAAGCCTCGCGGCGTGGCAACGGCCAGCACGGCGCATTTCACCAGTTTGGCATCCAGCTTGTCGTCGGCCAGGAAGGTCTCCAGGTTCAACGCGGCCGCGGCTTGCGCCGTCTTTTCCTGCGCCTTGTCCGGGGCGGCTTTCGCGGACTTGCAGGCCTCAAGGAACGCGGCCTTCTTCTGCTCGTCTATGCGCGGCAGCGCCTTTTCGATCTCCGCCTTAAGCGCCTGAATCTGCGCCGCGTAGCCAGCTTCGAGCTTCCGCCCGGCTTCGGTGAACTGAGTCTCCACCGCTTTTGGCGCTTCGGCCAACACGGTGAAGACGCCCATTGTCGCCAACGTTATAAGTATGCCAAGTGCGGACAATGATTTCTTCTTCATGATGCTGTCTCCCTTCATTGGTTTGTTGTTCAGTGTTTGTGACTATAGTTCGGCCATTTTTGTAGACCTGCTACATCTTGTATAAGGGTTAAGTGTCAATCCACAATATATTGTGTGGCTTTTAGGCAAAATCAACCGAAAACAGCCTGAAAATGAAAAATGGCCGAACTATAGTTTGTGAGAGTGATGTTTTTTGCGGATCGCAGCCTGTTGCCGCAATCTTGCTCCCTTCTTTCCCAAGCTCCGTTGCTTCATCCGTTCAGCGAGCAGCAGGAACACGCTCGCCGTCCATGTGTAGGCGAGATCGCACAAGGGCTCGCCTGTGACGGCGTTGAAGTTTTCTGCAAAACCGCTTTTGCCGCACAGGCGGCAGAACCGGCCGGCAATGTCGTCTGCGAGCGCGCCGTAGCCGCACCGGTCCAAGCCGGACACGGCAATATACGTTGATGGCGCCCAGATGGGCCCGCGCCAATATCCATCGGCCTCATACCTGGGGCTGTCCACCTGCTCGGTTGCCAGCCCCCACTCGGTGAGGTGGCTCACGATGCCCGTTTTTAAGGTCTCGCGAACATTTGCCGGCAACCGCATGCCCAGAAGGATCGGCAGCCAGGGAATGAGGCTCTGCGACTCGACCACTGTTCCGTCGTTGCCCAGCCGCGCGACGAAATGGTCGCCGCGCCACAACTCCGCCATCAAGTCAGCATAAAGCCCGTCGGCCCGATGCTTCCACCGAACCGCCTCACGCTTCTTGTCCATCTCTCCCGCCAGTTCCGCCAGGACATCCATCTGTGTCACGAGCAGCGCGGCCAGGTCGGGCGCCACGAGCGGCACACCCTTGTCAAACATCGTGCTGTTGTCCCAGCCGCTGTCGTTGCCGTGAAGGTAATAAGGGAGCTTGGCATCCCGTGTGCGCCGGTGCGTCATCCACCAGTCGGCCTGCCGCGAGAGCGACTGGTACATCGTCCGCATCACCGCCGGCGCGGGCCTCTTCGGCATGCGCTTCAGCATCTCGCTGAACGCCCAGCCGTGCACGGGCGGCTTAGAGAAGTTGAAATGCTTCTTGACATCGTTGATGCTGTCGGGATACGCGCCGAACTCGTCCTGGTGGTCAACGAGGATGAGCATCTGGTCCAGGGCCAGTTCCGGCTGGCCTTGGGCCAAGGCCATGGCGTTGAAGCACTGGTCCCAACTCCACACGTTGCACATCCAGTTCTTGGACATGAACATTGTTGGCCGCTTGATGAGCCCGCACGGTCCGACCGTGCATGACCAGTTGACATAGGCTGCAAGGGAGCGCGCGTCATGGTCCTGCGGCCGTGCGGCGGGCAGGGTCTTCAGGAAGGCGTCGAACGCACGTTTCGCCGCCGCCAGGCAGGAGTCAAACGATCGCCGCGGCGGACGCACCCACGTGCTCTGGTACTCGTCTATCGCCAGTTCCCACCAACCGTCATCCGCCGGCGACACCACGCCAACCAACGGGTACAGCGGCCGGGTGGAATCGAGCGGCTGAAGGTTCATCGTTCCATGCAGCATCTCGACCTGGTACCGGCCGGAGTGCGGTTTATTGAACGTGATCAAGTTCGGCCCTTCCTGGTACGCCAGGTTCTTGCCGCCAAACTGCATGCCCAGCTTCCGCCCGCGCATCCGGACCGTCCCGGGCGACTCAAAGCAGATTTCAACACAGCCTTCGTCGTGGCTCAACACGAGCAGCCATGGCTGCCCGACGGCATCCGGCTTGACCATCGTGCCGTCGGCGAGCACCTGCAACGGCCACAGGTTGTTTGCCCCATTGTGATGGTTGCGGAAATGAATCTCCGTTTCTTTCTGTGGCACGGAAATAGACATCCATGATCCGAAATAACTAAACGGGACGCTGGCGATATCAAACTTCATGGGTATTGGCTCCTTGGTCGTAAGTTCTCCGCCTTGTTCAGGACGGAAGAACTACCTGCTTCATTCCGGTTCACAATCGCGGTTCCACAGTTCATGGCCTCGTCAAACAGCGCCTCAAGGCTCGCGATGGGCGTATCCGGAGTCGCACCATTGCCAAGCGTGAACATGAACCGGCCGTCAGGCCTGGCATAGATGGCGAACAGCCGCCGCACTTCCGCGCGAACCTCCTCTGCGCTGCCGAAGGGGATGGCCTGCTGAACATCAAAGCCGGCCCAGAAGCATATCCGTCCGCCGTACCGGGCCACCGCGTCTTCCGCGCACATGGCAAACTTCTGGATCGGATGAATCACATCAAGCCCCATATCTATCAGTTTCGGCAGATGCAGGTTGATGTCGCCGCAGCTGTGGAGCCAGAAATGCATGCCCATAGCATGCGCGGCCTCGATCTCGCGCTTGTAGTACGGGGCATAGAACTCGTCAAAAATCTCCGGCGAGAAAAACGGCCCCTTTTGCGTGCCCAGGTCATCGGTTGTGTAGATCGCATCCGCGCCGGCCTCCTTCATGCGCTTCATCATCGCGATATAGAAATCCGTCAGGGCGTTGAAGAGCCGGTGCACTTCCCCGGTATTCGTGTAGTAGTCCATCAGGGCGTTGGTCATGCCGCGCAGTTGCCAGTGCCGCTCGAAGAGGTTATACCACCAGTGGCCCACGCGATACCGGCCGTCCTCCGGCGGATTGTCCTGGATGAGGCCCGGATATGCGGCGCTGGGGAAGTGTTCGAGAATGTCATCAAGCATTGCCCAGTCGGTCAGCGGGCCGGACGAATCAATCCCCGCGGCGCTTGTTGTCTCCGGCCTGGGCCCGTGCATCCAGCGGTAATCGGGATCGTCCGGCGGCGCGTCCCAGAGAGCGATGTTCCGCCATCTGATGAACACGGCGTCCTGCGGATACCGCGCAAGAAGTTCATCGAGCTTTGCCCTTTGCGCCGGCTCCTTGAAATCATTCGGATAAATCCATTTATGGATCATCAAGGGCACGCGGCGGGCGCAGCCATGACCTTCAATCACGCCGGCAACTTCGCTTCTGTTCAATGGCGACATAAGTTGTGATTTCACGGTAATAATTCTGCAATTGCGCATTACGCATCATACAAAAACGGGATCAGGCGCAGACTTGCGACATATGATGAGAGCCTCGCCAGTATCCTTCTCAGGCGCGTGGCGCGCTTCACAGGCTGCGCCTTCTACCCTTTCGCGCCCTTCGTGGCGGAACTCTTCTTTTTGTTAGCGGCCGAAGACTGCGCTTCGTCCCTGAGATAGAATCCAACTCGTTTGTTCTTGATGTCCAAGATGTAAGCCTGATTGAAGAAAAAGATACTATTGCCGAGATTGAACCGGTTGAGCGGCGTCGCCGGTGATTCGCCCCAGGGAATGCCTGCCGTCCAGTCTCCCGCGATGAGCGCATTCGGAACATAACGGCCTTTTGTATCTCTGGTAGTCCACTGGTAGGAACAGGTCTGCCCCGAACTCGCTGTGAACGAAATCTTTATGGTAACCCCATAACCCGCGAGTTGGCTCTTTTCTTTGCTATACCACCAAGGCACGCCGTCATTGAAGAACTGTTTATAGGGCTCCTTTCTGTGAGGATCGTCCTTGCCCAATCGCAGGGTCAAGTCAGGCGCTCCCGTGTCAATGGTGGCGATCTGATTGGGCACGACAATATCGGGGATGGACTTGCCATTCACCTTGGGGAAACTGAGCGTCACCGTCCAGCCGGGCAGGATGACGGCTGTGAGTTCGGTTTGGCCTGGATACCATGGGGTGAAATTGTGCCAATAGAGCTTGTCGGCCACGGAGGGCTCGATTCCGATCTTGAGATACGCTTTGAAGGCGCCCCAGTTGTCAACTATTTCACCGGTTTGTTTTTCCGAAACAATGCCATAGACAAAACCGTCCTTGCAGTACTTCTTGGCAAGAGCATAAGTGAAGGCCTCAGGGGTCGGGTAGCCCCCCATAATCGCGCTGTTCATCGGCGCTTTCCGGTCCGCGGGCCAGTCGCTTCCATCATCTTGCTTCATCGCGTAGAAGACGTAATCGTCAATAGAGTAAGTGGTCTTGCCGTCACGGCTGATCATGCTGAGCTGCCCCTTTACCCTGTCTGCCTTGTGTCCCCAGCAGTCTCTAACATCCTTGTCCAGGACGGTAAGCTTGGACTTGTTCAGGCAGCCGTAGGGAAGGCACAGTTGCGAGCTTCCCGTATCGAAGTTGACTTCATAGGGGTGGGCGCCGCGAATGGCGCTTCCGGTGAGTGAAGCTACGAACATGTTCTTTCTATACTTTGCGCTCCGCAGCGGAATCGCATCAGCAGTAGCGATTACCAGGGGTCGCCATTCCCCATGTCCTTGTGCCGACTTCCCTGCCTGAGCAAGGTTCCCATTGGGCCGTTCGGCGGCTGCAGATCCAGCCTTCTGCATCAACAACATTGCCAGTCCCAGAATCATCGCCATCATTATCGCTGTCTTCACGCGGTTTCCTCCTTCGTTGCATTGCATTGTCTGGCGCTCCGTGAAAAGGTTTCATGGTTAAGCCCGCCCCCACTAAATCAATGCCTTGTGAATAACACGGGTCAACATTCATCCGATACCATCTCACACTGCAGGCTCATTGTCTTTCAGCTCCAGGCACACGACTGTATCGATAGGATCGGGAGCCTGTT
>Ga0315288_10010782_pt1 | contig 11527 bp, 10 predicted proteins | sample YL17G11_20_MG_FD_203454 | JGI IMG/M metagenome (GOLD analysis project Ga0315288, IMG submission 203454) | Sediment microbial communities from Yellowstone Lake, YNP, Wyoming, USA - YL17G11_20 | ecosystem: Environmental > Aquatic > Freshwater > Lake > Sediment | place: USA: Wyoming | collected... | reverse complement strand
TATTAGCTGTAGAAAGAATAGTCTCATCTATCTCAATTTCACCTTTAGCATTTGGCATTAAAATTGAAAGTATTGCTTTTAACTTCTCATTATCTGTATTACTATTAAGTAAACTCTTAATTGCATCAATTATATCTTCTTTTTTATGTCCTTCCTTAATCGGTGTTACATCTGTGTTATCAGTAGGTTCTCCAGAAGTAGCTAAGGTAGTTTCACCTACATCTCTTACTACAAGATCAACAAAATCTTCAGGATCTATATATTCCTCAGAAAAATATCTCTGTATAATATTATTTACTATATCTGTAGCTAATAATGGAAGATCATGAATTTTACCTTGATTTACTCTTTCAATAGAAGCTTTTATTTGAAGAAGTTCATTCATAGGAATCTTAACATAAACTGAAATATCTTTATCAGGAGATTCTCCCATGAATCTGCCAATATCCTCATTTAGAAGGAGATCATAAAAATCCTTCTCAATTATCTTAGGTTTATGGCCCTTAAGTATTTCATTTATGTCATTATATTCCTTATTGATGTCCATGATCTCTCCTAAGAAATTAATTGTTTAAGCTTCTCTTCTATATTTAGTTTATCTAATCAGATTCCCATATTCTAAGAACTAAATATCCATCATAAGTATCATAGAATTATCGACCAATCAAATATAAGCCTGATTTCAACTGTTTTTGAAATAATAGGAAAATTCTTTACAGCAAATAATCCACTTGTAGGAACACCAAAAGGATTAATTAATGTTTCATTAAAGGTAAATAATCCTGCTTCTGAATATATCTGTGTTCCACTTGGGCCATTTCCTTCAGATGTATCTAGTACTGCTTGAAAAGTACCTTGAGATGTATTGTTTGTCATATCATCATAAAATATAACACTACCTATATTTTTTGTGATCAATGGATCATGCAAGGCTGTTTGAGTTTCATAAGTAGCTATCGGCAATCCAAAATTAGGATCTAAAGGATTTGAAATATGTCCTCCATCACCGAATGTCATTTTAGTAATAATACGATCTGATGGCACATCATTTCCTAACAATCTGATTGTATCTCTTTTTGCTATAAGAGTTATTGTATTAGGATCTTCATAATGGATCCAATTATTCCCAGTAATAACATTCTCTGCTCTTACTAAAAAATGGCCTCTTAAAGGAATAAATTTATCATTAAACTTCATTTTTAATCTCCTATCTCTACATAGGTAGAGCGTATGTTGTTTTCTATTAAAACTTTTTTAATGCTATCGATATTATTTTTATTATAAACTACAAGCTTTAAATCATTATCTTTTATATAGATGTTTGTATCAGGACCAAAACCTAAATTTGCAATTATAGATTTTATTTTTCTATAAATTATAATATCCTTAGCAGCATCGTGTATGATAATTTCTTTCATTAATCATTCCATACTGTTATTTCAAATACTTCACCCTTAGGAGATTTCATAACAGTTATCCAATGTGTTATTTCACCTTCACTATCCTTTATCGTATCAAATAACTTTCCATCTAATATTTTTGAATCTGGGAATGGTCTGCCCCATGGGTCTTTCTTCCAATGATTAAGTGATGAATCTTCTATACTCCATGATCCGTCACTATAATGCCAAGGCCCCCATTCTCCTTCATCAGCCTCATCTACAGACTGATAATAAGCCACATTACCAGGAGATGGAACCTGAAGAGGAATCTCACCAACACCCTCCTCTAGCTTATTAATAATATTAATAGCTTTGTCAAACAATTTCATTTCTTTACCTTTTTCTTCTTAGGCTGTAAAAACTTACGAATATCACCACAACAACAATCAATAGAACATTCACTCTTTATATCTTTCTTAACGAATCCCTTAACATATTCTATAAATTTCTTGAATATATACATGTTACATGCAATCTCCTTTATATTATTTAGTAATTTTATACTGTTGTTACTTCCATATTAACAGAATCTGGTTCAATGGTTTGTCCACCCAGAATATATAAACTAGGCCTTACTTTTCTGGTAGTTCCAGGCGCAGATGATGCAGTAGATCCACCATAACCAGCTGTTAATGTTATATTATTATCATCTGGTACAACTAATACTTCTCCCCAGACAGCATCTCCTGGAAGTCTTATAAGATCACCAGGAGATACTTCAGTAAGGAATAATGAATTTATACCAGTAACAAATGGATTCGCGGTACCAAAACTTACAGTTCCTGTTAATCTTGTATCATACAACTGTCTCATCACTCTTACATCTGTTTCTGTACCGCTTAAACCAGTATAATTACCATCTAATATTAAATTAGTATTAGATGTAATATCAGCAATAAATGACCATTGACTATTTGTGCCAGTTGATAGCTTAATAAGATCACCTGTTTTTAAATCAGAAAGAAATGCTGTTCCAACTCCACCAACAATAGCAGATCCATGAATTATAGTAACAGATCCAGTTACTGATATGATTTGCATTACAGAACTTGATGCAGGATTATATAATAAATAGCAAGGAGAAGCTTTTGAATATAATTTATTAAATCCTAATACTGTATAAGCATTATTTGCTATATTGTCTAACAGGATAGCACCTTTTGAACCAGTTATTGTATCTATACCGACTTTAGCTAATAACCTAACAAAACCTATATTGGCACCATAAGGTATTCCCCAGCTTATTAAAATAGTCTTACCATAAACACCTGTTTCTGTTATAGTTGGATCTGAGAACATTTCATTCAACATTACATTATCAGCATCTATAACATAATCTATCTGATACCAAGTAGATCCACTATCATTCCTTATCCAGTCACCAGTGGAAACTGAATCGAAATTTCCAGTACCAATAGGCGCAGATACAGTCTTAGAATTTAAAGTCCAGGTAGCACTGTTTAATGTTCCATCTACGATAGATTGTTGACCAATTTGATAATTTATTTCATTTGCTATATAATCAGCATCTCTAAGCCCAGGCGTTAAAGTAATATTGTAAGTTGTATATGAAGCAACTAGCTTATCTGTTACAGCTTGCGCTGCGGGCCCTAAATAATTGCTTGTCAATAATAATATATCATTTGACGCTATAAATGCCACTTGGTACCATGTAGATCCAATTGATGAAGGCTTTATCCAATCACCGATAATTAATTCTGTTAAATAATTACCTCCACCAAGTTTGCTTACATCACCAGCATAATTAACATCAGCATATGGAATAGTTAATTGTAAGTGTTGATCATCTATTATTGCCAATATTTGATATACTGCATATGGAGTGGCGTAAGGAGTAGTTAAATTCATTGGCCTTATATAATCTAAAGGTACAAGATCAGTAGTAAAATATGTCTGATTGCTTCCAGGTCCAATATTGCCAACTACTATATCTGATCCATTTGTAAATGTAATTTCGCCTCTTATTGTCTGTGTTCCAAGCACTACTGTATCAGAATTGAAAAATGTTGAATCGCCTGTTAATTCTCTAACTCTCTGTGGAGTAACTTGTATTAAATTATTACTAACATTTATGATATATTCTTCATCATTTAAACCTATTATCTTAGGATATTCTCCCAAATCATAATGGAATATACAAGTTTCTCCAGTTTTAGTATCTGTATATTTAGTGCCATCATAATATATAATCATCCTGTTTTGAAATATTCCAGAATCAATAAAACTATAATCATAAACATAATGAGTATATATAGAAGAATCTAGTGCTGGTGCTGATGTAACAGTTGCTGTAGGCCCAGCATAAATACATTCTAATTGTACTGTAAAATCATCTATAACATTAATTACAATATACCACACATTATAAACTGGATCCTTAATATAATATCCTGCAACTAATTGAGTTAGATATATTGTTCCAATTCCAGTTACTATATCTGAACCATTTGTAAATATTGTATCTCCTAATAAATTATGAGTTGGATTATTAGAACCACCATATGAACTTATATAGCCATTATATAAAATTAACATATGATAAGGTAAACAAGGATTTGAATCATAATATATACCTAAACCATTGCAGAATAATATATCAACTTTCGCTGCATCACCAATGAAAGTTGCATCTGTATAAATATTTGACAATAAAAGATTATTATCATCTATTATATTTGCTATCTCATACCAAGCACTGCCAGGTGCAGGACGTATTTGATCTTTAACTAATAATTGAGTTGTAAAAAATGAACCTGTACCAGTAACAACCATGCTTCCAGTTGTAAAAGCTATTGATCCTGTAAGAACAGATGTACGTACAATTCCCCAATTATAATTAATAGTTCCGTTATATATTTTTTTGATGCAATTATTATAAAGAAGACAACATTGACAAGCACAAGATCCTGGCTGAAGGACGTCAGATGGTACCGCATTTACAGTAAGTAGATAATCTTCTCTACAATTTTTGAAGAAGGAGGGTTGATCTGGCTTCCATTCCCATGTATCTATAAAACCACTTGCGTATCTTATTGTTCTTAGCAATGCATGAAATGGTTTAACATTTGCTTTTACCTGAGTAACAATTTTTGCAACATCATCTGGCAATAGTATAAATGAACTATTAAATTCTATATCAAACCAATTTGACTTAGCACCAGTTTTATAATCAAATTCTTTTATGATATCTGGAGCTGTATAGTTCAGATAATCATAAATTATATTAATTTCGCCAGAAAGAATACTAAAATCTGTTGGATTTAATAATTCTATTGAGAGAAATTCAGTAGTTGCGTCATAAGCAGTATATGTCGCTGCATTATAAATACCTAAATCAAATCCCAATACTGTGTTTATCGAATTAGCGCCACTTACTATTTCTAATGTAGAAGATATACCATTTGTTTGATTTTCTATTATTATATGTCCTTCACCATCTCCATAAGCAATTGCACCTGATAAACTATTATTTAAGTTATTAATAATTACACCAGCTGTTTGATAACCTCCAGGACCGCCGCCAACCCAAATTGATTGTGTTATTCCACCATTAACTCTAATATATAATCTATTACCGGTTGCAGTATTAAATGGTTCTTTATTATAAGATTTAATAATAACTTTTCCTAAATTTACTGGTATTAAACTTAAACCATCATATTCAAAAGCACCAGAACCATTTTGTTTCAGCTCAGTCTTTAATACTTTAGCTTGTTTTATTCTACTAGTAGCACCAGCTCCACTAGCAGTTACAACCTCAGTTAATATTAATTGTGTATCAGAAGTTATGCTCTGAATTGTATACCAGGTAGTTCCAGTATTAAGCTTTATCCTGTCTCCAGCAATTAATTCTGCAAGAAATGCAGTAAGTGTACCATTAACTATTTGACTATTTGCAGTAAAAGCGCAACCGCCCGTTAATGGAGTTATTTCTTGTTGCCATATTCCAGCCTTAATTGTAGTATTTACTACAGGGGTATATACCAAATTGCCATTAACTACTGTCTGCACTAAACTGTTTATGGCATTAGTGTCTATGCCATTATTACCTTTAAAATATTGTATAGAATTGCTTGTAATATCTTCTTGCCATAATTCTGAAGCACTTAATATTTCTACTTTAGAATCTAATAGATTTCTGAATGTACTATCATACCATAGTTCTTTTATTGTAGCAGCAATAGCTAATGTTTTAAGATACTGCTGTATACCAAACATTGAACCTTTGAGCTTCTGCCAGGCCACAGCATTCTGTACTTGATTTCTTTTAAGTATAGGCTGTTGTAAAAAACTTGACACTCGCCCAAGATTCTCATCAAACTGGAAACCAAATAAATAACCAATATATGGAAGTTGACTAAGATCTACATTATTTATATCATATAAAAGATTCATTTCTTTTATTCTTGGCAAAAGTTCTAGATAAGCAGAAGATATTACATTTAATACAATTTGAAATTCATCTTCAGGTATTTCTTCTTTATATACATCAGGTATTTTCTTATATAAAAATGCTTTTATTTCATTCTGAATTACAGGTGTGCTGTCAGATGATCCTGTATTGCCAAGATATGGTTTAGTAAGAGTTAAAGTTATATCATTCTGTATAGACTTAACTGTAGTATAATACATATCTAAATCTGCAGGCAATGATGTGCCTACAAATCTAGGGCCTAATTTTATTAGATCGCCTGGAATCAATTGAGTAGTAAAGGAAGGCATAAAGCCTCTAGCATCTATAGTCCCTGTTACTATATTACTATTTGTTGAAAAACTAATTAATCCTTTAAGAGGTTCTTGTGCCATTTATGCCGCCTTATATTCAGCTGTCAAAGTAATAATGTCTCTAATCCAAACTTCATTCCAATTCGTTGCAATATCTCTTATTAGACCATTTCCAGATGTTAATTGTGAAATACCATTTTCAGTTATATCATTTATTTCTACATGATCTACACCATTAACAGCCTCTAATAGTTCATATATTTTTGATATATACATTGAGTCTCCAAAATTATTTAATGCCCCAGAAGTATATACATTTAGATAAGCTAATGCATTATTTCTAACAGTTTTAATATTATAAGATGGATTAACAACTATAAGAATATTAAATCCTATTAGCTTAATTGATCCATCCCAAATACCAATATTATCTGTTAAAACTTTAAATCTATTAATAAAATTAAGCAATGCACTTTTAAGCGCTGTGGAAGCTGTAGTTATTATATTACCAGCGCCGTTAGCTAACACATATATATCCACATAATTAGCTGCCATAGGTAATGCTCTACCTAATCCATTGCCTGATGTGCTATAATCTAGTCCAAGTGTATCATAAGCATTATTTGCAATATTCATTACTTCAAGCGCAGCTGATGGATTATGATAGTTTAATCCTGTTGCAAATTTGTTTCCACTAGATGCAAGTGGAGCTACTAAAATTGTAAAACCAAGTAGCAGATAAGCGCTATTTGATGCAGCATCCAAATAGAATATATCTGTTCCTGGATCATATTGTCTTACTGCAATCAATTCTATATGCCCATTTATTACCTCTGCTCTGAATTCATATAAATTTGTATTATTTCCTATATTAGTTTGTGCATTAATATCATCACAAATCTGTTGATAGGTTCTTATTCCAGTCGTAAGAGCAACTGTGAAAAGATCAAGATTATATTTTATGACCATGTTTCTAGTTAAATTATCAATTGTTACAGCAGCGTCTGTTTTTGTATTAGTAATCTTATAAATAGTAGCTGGATATGGAAAAGCAGAAAAATTAACAAGTGTTGGAGGTGTAAAAAATGCAGCTACTTTAGTATTAAAATCATCACACACCTGCTGAAGAGTTAAGTTTGTTCCAGTGGCAAGTGTAATGGTTCTATATGTATCATCTATACGGAGCTTTATTTTATTATTTGAGCTTGATATATCATAATTGCCTGTATTTCTGCCATAGGCGGCGAGATAAGGTCGTATAATAGACAATGCTTTAGCAATACTACCGCTTGTACCATTACCATAACCTAAGGCATAAACAGTATAGTCTTCTCCAGTTACAGTTCTTAATTGAGCAGCAAAGTTTTTTGGTGCTATTTTCTTACTATATTCTAAATTCTCCTGATCAGCACCACCAACAGCAGCTGTTGAATTATAAAACTTAAATGTTACAGGTAATTGATTTGAGGTGAGTGTCTGCACAGTATTCATTGTACCAAGTGATATATTACCAACAGCTCCTCCACCAATCCTATATTTAATATCAATTAAACCATTTGATGGTGGAATAGCTCCAAAAATACCATCTCCGAACACTACATTATATTGTGATTGATTTATTTGTCTTAATTCAAATGTATTAGTTTGACCATTCTCAAATGCAAAGTTAGTCGTTTGTCTCCATATAACACCATTGATATTTATAGTAACATCGTTTTCGTTTTCTATGATATTTGTATCAGGTAATGTTATAGTAAAATTTTGAGTAACATTAGAAGGTAATTTTATATTATTTAATACTGTTTTACCCTCATGTATATCAGCAGTGATATAACTACCAATTATGGAACCTGCTGGAAATATTACTGTAGATTCTCTGTCTATCGAAGACTTGAATACTTCATAGGTAAGAGGATTTCCAGAATTATCGGTAATGAATATTTCATAGGGTGCACTCGCTGTAGATATGATTACATCATTAGTTAATGCTGCACCAGTAAATAAACCAGGATCTCCATCCGTAAGAGTAATAGTAACTGTACCTACTGCAGGAGATGCGCTTGCTGGATAATAGTTAATATAACTTAACATCTGTAGAATAGCCTTTTGCGTTGATGCTGTTGCGAGATATGCTTCATTAACTAAGAAATCTGCTCTTAAGGCAAGAGTATCATTTATCCACGAAAGCAAATCAATAATCATTATACCAGCATTAGATTCAAAAAAATCGTTCTGGATATTAGGGTAATTTGCGCGTATAAACTGTACAATCCCTTGTTTTATCGTATCATAATCAAGCTGAGTATATTTGATTTTATCTAAAGGTGGTAGATTATTTAAACTTCCAAGTTCAATTGGTACCGGCATTTTTAATCTCCTCTAATTATTGGGTTATAGAAAATTCCAACACAGCTTGTTCATAAGTTACATCCTTCAATCGGTATGTAATTCTTATTCTCATTTCATTATCTTGTTGTTTAAATTGTATATCTATAATATTAGCAAGCGGTTCATATTTAGCTACTTGCTGAACTATTTTCTCTCTAATAACAGTTGCTAGTTGTTCATCATTCATTTCAAATAAATATCTTCTTAAGCCGACTCCAAAATCAGGAAGCATTATTCTTTCACCTGGGTTAGTAAGAAGTATCTGTTTCATGTTTTCTTTTACAAGCTTCTTATCTGCAGAAGTTGAAAAATAACCATTAATACTCTTTCCGAAGTTAAAGCCTATCCCAAAGTACTTAGGGTTCTGAACAACTGTTTGTGCCATAAATCTCCTATACTATGTTTGTTGTAGGACTTCCTGTTACCATTACTGCTCCACAACCTGCAACTGAACCAACCATTGCTGTAACTATTCCTTCAATACGCACACTTGTAATAGGTGAAGATACTATTGGTGTTATTCCGTGAAACGGTATTGGGCATGAATGCATTGCTCCTATGACTGCTGGCAATATAGTGTCTACATATACTCCTGTAATAGGTGTACTTATTATAGTACCACCATGATTTGAAGTATCGCCAACACGACATTGTGGTAGGCTCATATATTTATCCCAATTCTTTTTATAAAACTTAATGTACAATCTTTACAAGTATAATAATTTCTTCCACTTAATAATAAATAAGTCTTCCATACTATCTCAGGTTCAATATATAAACTTAGAAATACTTTTTCAATTTTTATTTTTTTACAACTATTACATTCTACCTTAAATATGTATATATGATCTTTCATTTATGTAGCTCCGATATTTATTAACGGTGCTTTCAAATGAACTTCAACAGCTGACCATATATGTATTGGAGTTGGAGCCATCCAAGAAGCACCTGTAGTTCCACCCTCTATACTAATAATAGGTGCCTTAAGCTTTACCATTACATCAGATGCTAGTACAGCCTTAAGGCCGCCGCCAACAATTACCTCTTTAGCTGCTGAAATAGCTACATTCTCATTACTATAAATATTAGCATTGCCATTAACTGTAATAGACCAATTAGTACCTACTGTCTCTATTCTATTTAGTGCGGTATTGCTATACTTGTTTCCAGATATAGTTTCTTTTTGATCTTTTGCAACAGTAGTAGTTTGAGCACCAGTCATAGTTTCTGACATATTGACGCAGGTTGTTGTTTTGTCTTTTGTTATCTTCTCACTCATATTATTATTAGAGAATATATTGATATTATTGTTAATAGTATCAATCCAGATGTAATTGTTATTTTTATCTCTTATTAGAATACACTCACCATCTTTCTCATCAACAAGGTGAACTAATGCTCCCTTCTTTGTTGTTAATCTTACACCCCTGTTATCTATTCCTTTTCCATTTTCTGCATACCCTGTATCGTCTATTTCTATAGCGCTTCCTTCAGGTGATTTCCAAATATAATTGCACGGAGCAGGATTTATAGCACCACTACTACTATCTGTTGCCAAATCTTGTGACAAATAACAACTATTAAGTTCTTCTTGATTTGGATCTGTATTTTGAGTAAGATTTTGTCCTAATACATCTAATGCTCTGCCAGGTGTTTGATTCATATATGGAAGAGGGCACTGTGGCCCATATACCTGAAGTACTTCTCCCCCTTCAGATTTCCCAAGTACCCAGTCAACTGTATCTTCTTGCAATGCTTTAGTTGCTTCTGCCTCTGTTATTGTTCCAGAAGTTACAGCAGTTGCTAAATTTGCACCTTTTAAAGCTGTGTCTAGACTTGAGCCGACTCCAGTCATAGCAGTTATTTGTCGTATACCTTGAGTAGCAGCTGCTTGTATACTTCCAATAATTTGTGCTTGTAATATTGGATTTACACTTGTAATAGCATCTTTTATTGGTTGGCCTAGGATTCCAGTTAGCGCATCGCTTGCTACAGAGTTTAATCCTTGTGATATTAAGCCTGGCATTCCTTTTATAGCACTATCTAATGATGTTAATTGGGTACTAACCATTGCAAATGCGGAATTTAATTGAGCCACTAAAGATACAACTTGAACTTTCCCTTGTATTATTAATGGTGTTACTGTATCAGTAGTGGTAGCAATAGCAATTGAGGTATCAACATCAGTGGAAAGACCAGATATGATTGCTGTTAATGGAGGACCAAGAACTGTGTCTATTGCTGTATTAAAATCAATGAAACATGCAGCTGGACCTAATATTTGGCCTACAAACCCTGGTATAATAGTCTTCATTGCCCCTAATGCAAAACCCTTAATAGCGTCTTGAGAAGCAGGAGTTAATTGACCCAACTGAAAAAATTGTTTAGAATCTCCAAAAGCTTTTGATGCTGGGATTAATATTGTATTAGCCAGTGCTCTATAATTAGCACCAGCTCCTATCGTAGTCGCTATTTCATTAAAAGAAGACTGACTCTTTAAAATCATCTTTCTGGATTGCCAAGCCCCAAGAATCACAGGATTTTTAAGATCTCCATCAAGAAAAGTAACCATTACATCAGATCCTATAGGTGGCATAGAGAAGAAACCATAACCATCTCCTCCGCCAAAAGGCATTAACATAGGAGCAAATAATACATCCTCAGCTGGCACATCCTCCTGATGTACACCTGTTATTTTTATTCCTATATTGCCAGAACGATATGGATCTTTCAGGGTTACTACTTTTGCAGGGAATATATCATGAGTACTTAAGAATTTAGCTCTATTCTTATCTAAATCTTTCTGAATTCCAATGCCTTCTGTTCCCTGAATATTTGGGTGGTTATAATATTTCTCCATCTAAAAAGATCTCCACCCCGCAATGCACGTGTAATATAATAATTTAGCTAACGCGCTTAATATATAAATTAAAATAAATGTTAAAAATATA
>Ga0315288_10010781_pt1 | contig 11527 bp, 12 predicted proteins | sample YL17G11_20_MG_FD_203454 | JGI IMG/M metagenome (GOLD analysis project Ga0315288, IMG submission 203454) | Sediment microbial communities from Yellowstone Lake, YNP, Wyoming, USA - YL17G11_20 | ecosystem: Environmental > Aquatic > Freshwater > Lake > Sediment | place: USA: Wyoming | collected... | reverse complement strand
TTCGGGCGTAAGTTACGGATGGTAGGATGCTTCCAGCCGAAGGCACCGTCGCCGACCGCGTAACGCTGTACGAGAATCAGCAGGAGATCGCTCGCAAGAGGGCGATGCTGGCTGCTGCCCCGCAGTATACCGCTGCGCCCACGGTGAGACAGGTGCTACAGGGCGCGCCGATGCCAACTGCGCCGTACACGCCTGCCCCCTATGCCCCGCCGCAGCCGTCGGGGACGCTAAAGCAGCGCTTCCTTGAAGACCCGACGCGCGACTACGTGCCCTTCGTCTTTCAGAATGAGTTTAGTCGACCTCCTGTGTACGAGGACTCACAGGCACGTCAGCAGAGTTACACGGCTCCGAACCCGTTTAACGCTTCACTTGCTAACCTTGTCCCGTCTAACACGCCATCGTGGGTACGGAATCCACTGGAGCAGGCATCGCTCGGCAATGTTGCGATGTTGGCACTTTCGGGAGCTGGTGTCCCTAACGCCCTCAAGTGGACAGGGGAGATGGCAGCAGGGCAAATGGCAGGCGGCGGTATCGGTCGCGCCGTAGGCGGGGAAACGGGCGAACAGATAGGTGGTACTGCCGGCGCGCTCATAGGGCCATTCGCACCTGCCCTCGCGCGAGCGGGTGTACGCGCAGCACCCAAGGCGGGAGAAGCGCTTTCTACTTATATGAAGAAGCAGGCGACCTTCGGCTATCCCGAAGAACAGTTGATGTCGCGGACGGTCGCACAGGCCGCAGAGGAAGCGCCGAAGGTGGGGGAGCCCACAATGGGCTACTGGGACAAGATGAAGCTGATGATTCAGCACATGGATGAGGCCAAGCCTGGGTTCGCAGGGCAACTGGCGGCGAACCGCAAGGCGGTAGCGCGGAATGTGGGCCAAGTTGAGGCTAAGGTCGCCTCCGGTGAACTTTCGGGTGATGCCGCTCAGAAGGCACTGAACGCTGCCCGGAAGGGCAAGATCGAGGTTATGTATAACTTCCCGCCCGAACTGGCGTTCACGGCGGAAGAGATGGCCGCTGCCCAGCGCGAAATCGCTCAAGCTGGAATGCCGTCTTACACTTTTGGTAGAACGATGGACGCCTTCGGCAAGATGATGATGAAAGAACATCTCCAGCCTGCCGAGATAGACGTGCTGCGGCCCTTCATCGGGGCCGAGGCGGGCCGGATACTTGATAGTGTGATGGCTTCACCTCAGAAGCTTCAGTTGTGGAAGGAAGCCGTAGATATGGCGAACCTTCCCCGCACCTTCTTTGCTTCCTACGACATATCCTTCCCACTTCGGCAGGGCGTGGGGCTTATAAGCGAGGAAGCATGGTGGAAGTCTTGGTGGCCGATGATAAAGTCGATCCGCTGGAACGCGGATAATGCGACTGCTCTCTATGACGACATCTTGGCTGATCCCCTGTGGAAGAAGTACGGCTCCTCTTCGCCGGTCGCCGTCTCCGACCCTGTTGGTGGCGCAATTGCTAAGACTCAAGAGGAGTTTGCCTTCAGGGACACGCTTGCGAACAAGATTGCCAAGCACTTCCCCGGCATCCCGCAATCACAGTTCGCCTACACGACCTTTGGCAACAAACTCCGGTGGGGGGTGATGAGGAAGTACCTTGTGGAGTGGGAGGCGGAAGCGGCGAGAGGGGGGAAGGCGGTTAATCAAGATGATGTAAACCGCTTGGGAACTCTTATCAATATGGCCTCTGGTTGGGGGTCTCTCGGAAGGTTGGACAAGATTCTGCCGGAACTCTCCATCCCCTTGTTTTCTCCCCGTTTCTGGGCGTCACAGTTTGAGCGCGTTCCCTACGGAATCTATGCGGTAATCCGATCTCCTCGTCTAGCGAAGATGGCCGCCCGCAACCTTGGGGCTTATCTCGCCGCGAACATTGGCTTGCTTGGCCTGCTGAAACTCAGTGGGGTCGCGGACGTAGAGGTTAACCCGCTTTCTACGGATTGGGGCAGGGCGCGGTTTGGGCCGCATCGCGTAGACCTGACTGGTGGCATGGGCAAAAACATCCGCTTCTTCGCTCAGTTGGCGACGAACAAGGCCAGGAGTGCTTCGACCGGGGATGTCTACACGCTTAACAGGATGAAGACTTTTCTGAGGGAAGTGCAGGGCCACTTGTCTCCTTCCTTCAGTATGGGTGCAGATATGTTCATGGGCCAAACTTATGTTGGCGAGGCGATGGAATACACGAAGGCCGGAATCAAGAAACAGGTGTTCAACCGCTTCGTCCCCGGCTTCATTCAGGACACGGTGGACGCCATCCATGCCAGTGGGCCGTTTGGGGTTCCGTTTGGAATCCTGGCGGGTGCTGGTGCGACTGTTCTCACGTATGAGACCCCCTTCGACAAGCAGCGGGCACTGTATGACACCATTGCCCAAGAGCGCGGCTTTGAAGATTTCGATGATATGGCAAAGGGTAAGGAACGGGGTATCGGTACGCCAAAGGCCCTTGAGATCGTTAGGGCTGACCAGCGGGTGATAGACCTCCAGCCCGAGATCGAGGAGTACAAGACTTCGCGGGGGAATGAGCCTAAGCGCACTATGGCCGATGTACGCAAGCCCTTTGCGGAGGCACAGGATATCGATGATAAAGCATTGGAGGCGGGGACTCTTCAGCCCGCAGCTTGGCTGGCTCAGTACAAGGATCGCCAGCAGAATCTCGGAAGTGCGGACGCCGAGTACCTGAACCAGAACCCCGACGTGGCGGCGAGGATGGCGAAGACGGCAAAGAACCTCGATCCGTTTAAGCTCCCTGCTGATGCTACGCCAGATCAAGTTCGGGCTGCCTACTTCAAACTCTTCGACCCCTATCAGGGCGGTGACGCCATAATTACAGCCGAAGAGTGGACGAAACTCGGTCCTGAGTTAGACCGTTTCACGGTGGGGCTTACGCCCGCGCAGGCGAAGGCATTTGAAGAGAACCAACTAGCGGGCAAGTCCGAGACGGTCAAGGACTATAAGGCTGACATGAAAATCCTCAAGCCCTACCAGGAAGCGACTGATGAGTTCTGGCTTGCCTCCCGCGACTCTTTTGGCCCTGAGTACGCGGGAATGAGTCTTGAACAGTTCATGGCCGCGAAGGTGAAGGAGTATCAGGACGCGGGGCTAAATGCTACTTACGTCGCCGATGATCCGATGGTTAAACTCTTCAACAGGTATGCCGACCCACTTCGTCAGCAATACCTTCAAGACCCCGAACTAGATGTCCGGCAAGCGTACTGGTACGGCTACAAGGTTCACAGTCCGTTGGCGCAGATGATGTTCAAGGAGCGATACGGACTCGAAGTAGATATTGTCGAGCGGTGAAGTTGATTAAGCCGAGTTATGGGCCGATGCAATCCCACCCAGCCCCCCGTGTGAATCGACAGGGCTGGGGACCAGGATATAGGAACCACGCGATTAGGAAGAGGGCGGCCATGAAGGTGAAGCCAAAGGCAATCTGGCCGACGGGGCTGGTACAAAGTGATACGAACTGGAACCAAGCGTTTCTCATACATCTATCTTACCGCACCCTGTCAATGCAACATGAGTTCTAATGACTGAAGTTCACTGTCGCCACTGCGACAAGAAGCTCGCCGACCGTGGCGATGGCTGGTTCGTCGTCGACTACAAGGGGCGGAAGATAGAGATTTTCGCCGCCGGTGTCGTGATGCTCTCGTGTCTTGGCTGCAAGCGGAGCAATCAGTTTCGCTTGACAACCGACGAGTTAAGTGCTAATAAACAGATAAGCGTAGTGTAAACTGTAGAAACAGAATATCAGCGGCCTTTAGACGGCCCAGTTTTGAGGCGCAAGCCTTAGAATCTGGGCCTTTCTTTATGGAGGAATCTATGCCTGATGGAGAGGAGCCGGTCACTTCGGTTGAGAAGCCCGCGCCTTCGCCCGCCCCAGTGGAACCTTCGGAGCAAGTAGCAACGCAGGAGACGCCCGTAGAGGCCCCTGTCACGCCACCTTCGGAGACACCCCCTGAGACGCCAGCGGAGAAACCTGCGGAACTCGATACGGAGACACAGAAGAACCTCGACAAGTTTCTCGCTGAACTCACACCGAAAGAGGAGACACCGCTACCGACAGATGAGACGGTCACTCTCACCAAGAAGGAACTTGACGCGCAGATATTCCGCGAGCGTCAGAGCGAACGGGATCGCACCTCTCGCGAAGAGCGGGACGCCCAGGCGGAACGTGATCGGCAGTTGCAGATTCGCGCCAACATGGAGGCGCAAATGCACACTGAGCTTCACCAGTACGCCAAGGGCATCGTCGATGCTGGTGGGGAACTCCCGCCCGACTTCGGCGATAACGTAGCGGGCAAGTACAAGCAGACCTTCTACGGCGAGGGGTACGCCGTCGCCTCGCAGAAGTTCGCCCTGGCAGCGCTCAAGGCACTGGACACACTCGATGGCTCGAAGGACGCACCTGAAGAGGTGCTGGCGCCGCTACAGCGGCAGGCTAAGAACGAGTCAGAACTGTTCAGCGGAGTGCTGGAAGTGGCGCACGCGCTCGGCAGGCATTCGCTGGAAGGCGAGTTTGAGAAGCGCGTACAGGCGGAAGTGAACAAGCGAGTACCAACCGAGGTCTCCGTTCAGATCAAGAAGTTCCTGATCCAGAACAGGGCAGCACAGCCGACCGGCCAACTGCCGGAGGGTGCATCGACCTCGATGGGCGAACTGACCCCCGACAGGTACGCTGCCCTGACGCCGGAAGAGCGCCGGAAAGTACCTAAAGAACAAGTAGATGCGATGACCCGTCGCATGATGGGAGTCGCGTAAAGGAGAAGAAATGCCAGGTACAACGAACAGCACAATCACTACCACCACCGCTGCGTGTTTCATACCTGAAGTATGGAGCACCGAACTGAACGAGGCGGCGGAGGCGAACTGCGTGCTGCCCAAGCTGGTCAAGCGCATCCCTACTAGCAAGGGGTGTGGTGACACGGTAAACATCGGCGAACTGGGCAACCCGCAGGTTCAGTACAAGAACGCTAACACCAACATCGTCTTTATGGCGATTACCGAAGGTTCCTTGAACCTCACGATCACCGTCCACCGCTGCGTTGCCTTCCTCGTAGAAGACATCGTATCGGTCCAGTCGGCAATCGACACCCGATCCAAGTACACCACTAAGGCAGGATATACCCTGGCGGCGGACATGGAAGGTTCAACTTCTGCTGTTGGCCTGAACACCCTACCGGCGTCGTTCTCTCAGTACGTCGGCACGCTAGGTTCGGAACTCGGCGCTGAGGACATGATTGCGGCGTGGACGTATCTGGAGCAGGCGGACGTGCCGAAGGAGAACAGGTTTATCCTTATTGCCCCTGGCGCACTCGCGGGTCTGTTTAAGATCGACAACTTCATCCGCAAGGACTACGGCTTTGACGGCACGGCGCTGACGCAGGCGCACCTTGGCCAACTGCTCGGTGCCGATGTCTACACCTCGACCCTGACCAACGCTGCGTCGGGCGGCCAGTCTGATAGCTGGTTCTGCCACCGAGACGGCGTTGTGTTGGCTATTCAGATGCCGATGAAGACCGCTGGCGACTACCTCCTGGCAATGGGAGGCTGGGGTGTTCTCTGCCAGCAAATCTATGGTTTCAAAGAGAACCGCATCCCGCCGAAGACCCTGGGTGGCGCGGCTGGGACGGACACGTTCAACGTCTGGCTGAAGACAATCCAGTAATGCTAACAAAGGTAGCCCCCGAACTGCCCGTTGTGGAAGTCCAGCTCAGGGCAGTAGTGAAAGTGGACGACAAACCCTGGCTACCAAAGCTGGAGGGGATACGAGTTGATGACGTTGACATTCATTGGCCCGTCTCTCTCCTGCGGGAGAAGTTATACGACGGTGCAAAGCAGTTTCTCAGGGACTTGCGGAAGCAGGGCTATCAGCCGGTGGACAAGGAAATACTGGTCTGGGGGCCGTTCGACGGCAAGCGATGGGAACTGTCTGACGGCACAAGGGCGTTTGATCGCCACGATCCCGAAGCGGGGAAGGACTACCTACTAATCGCCTACTTTCGGAAGCGGGCGATACTAACGGAAATCTGGACACCCGAGGAGGCTTTATGACTACGGACACAGAAGTAAAGGTGTACAGCGTGGGCGGTCCAATGTCTGCGATGTACTACCGGAAGCCTGATGGCTGGATCATCGTGGGTCAGTCCCACGCGACGGCCTTTCAGGAGTACATGCAGCGAGGATTTGTGCCACTCAACTACGGCCAGATCAGCGCCGAGGGTAAGGGCTTGACTTCAGCGGAGGCGTTAGAGCGCCTGCTGACTCTTCCGGGCGGAATCGCGGAGTTCCCCGTAGACCAGATCGTCGCCTACCGATGGCACCTTGACCCGCCGATTGAGGGCTTGAAGTTCCCGCAGCTCGACGGTATGGAGTTCATGTCGTTTGAGTGCCCAGACTGCAGCCGAGCCTCGTTCAGCGATGCGTCTGTGCTGGCAAAGCATCTTCGCATCAAGCACGACTGGCAGCGGCGCGACCTTCAGGTCTATTCGGAAGAGACGGGTATCAACTTCATCCCGAAGCGTGGAGCCATTCGCACACACAAGATGGAAAGCAAACCCACTGTCCCGACAGTGATGATCGCCGTGGAAGACGCCCAAGCGTTCAAGTGTCCCCATTGCGGGGAACGCAGCTTCGGAGCCAACAAGGTGAAGATGCGGGGACACCTGCGCTTCAAGCACCGCCTTCAGGGTGAAGACCTGGCGAAAGCCATGAAGCGGGCCTGTGGGGAGGAGGAAACGTAATGGCAGTAAACATCAAAGTGATGAAGAAGACCTGGCGACCGGTCAACACACAGGTCAACGAGAACACCGCCCTGTTCCCCGTGATGACGGGCGACATCGTTCTCGCCGTCGCCTGCAATGTTAAGCAGGCAACTGGCAGGAACACGCCGAAGGCGAACGTCGGCGACACCGGTTCCGTGAACCGTTACATGACTGACGCGCAGAGTGACATGGCTAACACCGGCCTCAAGTCCGGCTGCGGCGTCAACATGAACATCGGCGTCGGTCACTACATCTACCCGTCGAACAGCACCATTAACGTCGTCTACACGGGTGCGGCTGCTGACGGGACGATTGGGACAGGGATCATAACCTTCGCGGTTTGGATTCTGAAGACAGAGCCATTCTAGGAGGCGTTCTGTGCTGAAGGTGTTTTACGGCGGGATAGCTGGTCGTTCGATCACCGTGCCTCACTCTATGCTTCTACGGAAGCTCTTTCTTGACGCCCAGAAGGGCGGTGAGATGGAGATAAGAGAGGACGCGGCGATTCATGGCGATGCATTGGTATCGCGGAGCCGTTCGATAGCGGGGACACTCTGTCTCAAATCGGACTGCGACGTGCTGCTTAGCATCGACTCGGACATCATCTTTCAGCCGCAAGACGCCATCGAACTCTGCAAGAAGGCCGCTGACGGCTTCGACATCATCGGTGCAGTCTACATGGTCCGGTCGCTGGCAAACGTACAGCCCGCGCAGATACTCGGCGAGAACAAGCAGATTGTCTTTCAGCCGAGTACGGCTACCCAGCCCAATCCGCCCATCGCTGTCCGCTACCTGGCGACCGGATTCATGGCCGTAAACCGTAAGGTCTTTGAGAAGCTGGCCGAAACCCTACCTCTCTGCCACAAGCCAGAGAACTGGGGGTTTTACCCCTTCTATATGCCGTTCGTCGTTCCCGACCCCGCGATGGAAAACATCTACCTCAGCGAAGACTACGCCTTCTGCCAACGGGCGACAGAGGCGGGCTTTAAGGTATGGCTTGACCCGACCATCCGGCTGGGCCACATCGGGGAATACACCTACCGCCTTGAAGACTTCCTTGCAAAGCGCAACGCCCCCCAGCCGATCTTCATGTCACAGAAAGGGGACGGCAGGATGGAGATTGAGGGCGCTCAGGTGGAGTCAGACCAGGCGGGGATGTACGACAAGAGCGGTCTTATCGAAGACCTGTCGGCGTTCTGGAAGATTGACACCGATGCAGTCGTGGAACGAATCGGCAGCAGCACCGCGACGGATGACCTAGCCCGGAGTTGGCTAGAGGCCAACCCCAAGACGCCGGAGGAGATGAAGGACTGGTATCAGAACACAGCGGGGCCAGCCTACATCGAAGACCTCGCCTACCTGAACCTCATCCCGATGTACTGGGACGGTGCCCAGCAGTTGATGGTCATGAACAAGCGTGTAATCGACTTCGGCGGTGGCATCGGCAGTCTCAGTATCGTCCTCAAGGCGGTGGGGAACGCTGTTACCTTCGTCGAGTGGCCGAGCAAGCAGCGGGACTTTGCCCGCTGGCGGTTCGCTCGAAGGGGACTAGACATTAACCTCGCGGACGACTTGAACAACGGGATGAAGGACTACGACGCCATCATCTCGACCGACGTGATCGAACACATACACCCAGACGAGTACGACAAGGTAGCGCAGAACTTCGCGCGGGTGCTGAAGCCCGACGGCGAAGTGAAGGCGCTGGCCCGCTGGACAGCCATCGGTGAGGACAGCCCCATGCACTTCAACGAGCCCGACAAGTGGGAAGCGGCAATGAAGCGGGCAGGCTTCCGTGGCGGGCCGGTGTCGTGGAGGAAGATTAGTGAATAGCTCGCCGGACACCCGAGAGGGGCGGCGAGGAAAGGATGAATCCAAATGACAATGATGGCAGGAGTTGTAGCCCAGGACACCATTGGCGGGGCAGGCGAAGGGACGTTCGCTCCGCTCAAGGCCTCGAAGATGGGATACCTCATCGTCCAGGACTTCTACACCCAGATGGCGATTGAGGGCCGCGTCTTCCAAATTACCGCAGGCACGATAGCGACTCCGCTGGCAGCCGATGTAGTCGTCACCGACGTAAAGGCCGACTTCGCACTAGACCCGGCTACTGGCTATGTCTGCATCCCGGTCTTCCAGCAGATTGCCACCGCCGTGGGGACAGGTGCAACAATTAACACGCTCCGCACCCTGTCCAACGCGGTTGCATCTAGCGCAGGTGCCGCTATGGTTCCACTGAACATTAACCCCGGCGGCCCGGCAGTTGTTTCCACAGCGCGAGTAGCCGCAGCGGGCGGCGTCACGGTATCGGCGGAGCTGGTCACGACAACGCGCCAGCACTTCACATACGGCTCGCCTACGGCGATCACGGTGCCACCGCTGATTGACTGGAACCCGCGTTGCCCGCCGACCATCGGCGCGGGCTACTGCCTGTTCACGCAGTTGGCAGCGACGGGTGCTGGGTTTACCTACTACGCGCACCTCGACTTCATCGAGTTGCCGCTGACGGCTGTGAGTTAAGGAGTAACAAAACGTGCCCCTATACGACTTTGAGTGTCGGGTGGGTCACGTAACCGAGGTGAAGGCAGGGTACGACGTGACACATCTGCCCTGCCCCACCTGCGGGCGCGAAGCTCTACGCTTGGCTGTCTACCGTGAGCAATACATCTCCGGTGAGACTGTGCCGAAGGGCAACGCTACCCGCGAAGGGAACATCAAGGACAAGCATGGCCGAACTAGACTCTCGGTCTTTCAGGAGGCGTCTCAGGAAATTGACTACGCTCATACCAAGGCGGAGAACGAGGCCGGACGTGAATTGCCCAGCCCCAATCTCTACAAGAAGGCTGTTCGGGCAGCGAAACAAAAGGGGGTAAACTATGGCACTACATAACACTTACATTCAGGCTGTTGACGTACCAGCACCGCTTCGGGATATATCCTCGGCGGCTATCTGCGACGGGGTTGCCGATGACATCGAAATCCAAGCTGCTCTCGACGGATTGGATTCCTCTGGCGGTGTCATCGTTCTCAGTGCTGGAACCTTCACCTTATCGGCACCGGTAGCCCGCGCTATTGACCACGTTACGATTCAGGGCGCGGGGCCATCGACCATCATCAATTATAACGGGACCGATCCTGTCATCTCTGCTGGCGTGCAGGCTACGTGGGTGCTCCGTGATTTCAAGACGGATGCTGGCGGCGTTGACATAAGCACAGCCGTAAACCCGTATACCTCCTATTGGAAGGCCGGTCTCCATACCTCATCGACGATGGTATCTGCCGTCATCTACAGTTTCACTGAAACGACTGGCGCGGGTACTTACACGGCGAACTACGGCTTCCCTCCCGGCAGCACCATTCTGGACGTGCGTTGGTCGAACCAGGCTGTATGGACGGCGGCCACATCTGCCACGCTTAACGTCGGCGACGACGACGACCCTGACGCTTACTTTGACGCTGTTGATGTGAAGGCTGCTCCGATAGCCGACGTAAACGGTGCTGGAGGTATCTCTTCCTTCCTGGGAGATACCGGCGCGGGGCTATACGCGAAGTTAACCAAATACTCATCTGCGTTGAAATCCATCACGGCAACGGTTGTGACCGTAGGGGCAACGGGCAACGCGGGACGTTCGCGGCTTACTATTCTCTACTGTGGTGGCCCAGGATACCCAGCAGAGAAGGCATAGAAGGTTAATGCCGCTTTACATCTACCGATGTGCCGAGTGCGGCAAAGAGTTTGAGGGTTTGGCAGGCAGGGACCAGGCCATTCTCCCATGCCCCAAGTGTGGACGGGATGCCCCCCGCCTGCCCTATTGCCGAAACGTCGCCCTAGTTGGAGAAACGGTGGCGAAAACATGACTATCACTAGACTCGCAATACGGCAGGCAATCGCTGAGGAGACGGGGCTGGGCTTCCTCGCAACATCGACGGCTGCGGGTTCAACTACCACCTTCATCGCTGCGGATGCGATGCTTGCTGGCCCCATGTCCGCGCAGCGTTTCGGACGCGGCTCGGCTGTGCGGTTCAGTACCCTCGGCGGCGCGGCGAGCACAGAGGGCAGCTTCGTTGACCTCTACACGCCAAACACGGGTACAATCACCCTCCTTCCCGCCGTCAGTACCGACACTCACGATGACGACGTGATTGAGATATGGTCGAGCGCACTCCTTACAGTTGACCGCATCGACGAAGCGATAGGTCGCGCTCTCACGCGACACTGCTTCCACTGGGTTCCTATCCCGCTGACCTTCGTGAAAGACGGCGACTGCGGGGACTCGGGCGTCACCCTCTGGGGTACGGCGAGCAACGCCACAGCGACGAAGGTAGCGATGCCCTGGCCCGCTACCATCGGGCTGCGTTACCTTCGAGTAGCTAACAGCGGCGCGGGTGGCTATCTGCCATCGGCTAACATGATGGTTCAAGCGGGCGACGTTTGGCCCCTCGATGTGCTGGTCTATGTCAACGTGGGAGTCGCAACCCTAAGCGTCTACGACAACAGCAACGCAGCGGCCATTACACTTTCCGGTGATGGCGGTTCATATTCCGGCACCGGCTGGAAGCGCCTTACTAACACCTTCACAATCCCCTCCGGCTGCAAGTCAATCGCCGTCCGTTGTGGCGGGGTAGGTGCCACAGCCGACACCTACTGGACAAGCGTCATCGCCTACCCGCAGGACACACGGCGGTTCCCGTTGCCTGCGCGGTGTGCGCCCAAGCGACTTGGATACGTCCTGAAGCGACGGGGCGAAGAGGTTGAGG
>Ga0315288_10010779_pt1 | contig 11527 bp, 14 predicted proteins | sample YL17G11_20_MG_FD_203454 | JGI IMG/M metagenome (GOLD analysis project Ga0315288, IMG submission 203454) | Sediment microbial communities from Yellowstone Lake, YNP, Wyoming, USA - YL17G11_20 | ecosystem: Environmental > Aquatic > Freshwater > Lake > Sediment | place: USA: Wyoming | collected... | reverse complement strand
GCCGGTGGATTCGCCTCAACACCCGTTCGCAGGCGTACCCGGACAGGGGGGCCAACTACAAGGTATTTGCCGGGCAGATCGGGGAAGTGCGCTTCGGGCTGCAGGATATTGCGGTGTACGTGGACCGGGTCTTCGACGAGGAGTACTTCTTCAGCCCCATGCCGCACATCGTAACCCAGATGGTCACCAAGGGGCCGGGCAAACCCTGGAGCGAGGAGGCCAACGACAACTCAATCATGGGCCTGTTCGCGGACTGGCGAAGACCAAAACACTACGTCTATGCTCAGTGGCTGGTGGATGACGTCAACGCCGACTTTCTCATCGACTGGCTCGGCCTCAGGGATACGTTCGGAGACCGGAAGATTCCCTGGAAAACGGCCTGGTCCGTTGGGGGTTTCTACGAGTTCCCCTTCGGCAGACTCGGTTTCTACCACGCCGGTGCCACCAAGTACACGTTCGAAGCCACCCAGGCCGGCATCCCCTACGGGTACACTTATTATCCGGCAGTGGAATACCTGCTCAGGGACGGCACGCCGATGACTCTGTATCCCGTAGACAACTATGTCGGCTACCTCTACGGGGAGAACAACCTGGCCTTCCTGGTGGACTACCACCGCCAGATCCGCTCCCTGGGCATCGAAGCCAGCCTGGAGTACGTGGTCTCCGGGAGCAAGTCACCGGCCAACCCCTGGCACCAATTCACCGGGGTCACGGAGGCCGGTAGAGAAACCCGGCTTCTGGACGATCCCGTGCTGGAGCACACCATCGTCTCGGGCTTCGCCGCCACCTGGAGGTGGCGCTGGCTCACCCTGTACAGCCGCCTGCGGTTAGGCGGGGTATTCAACCGGCTGGGGCCGGAGGCGCCCAATCCGGACGACAGCGAGGGCGACATCCTCCGCCCCCAACCGGGAGAGAATCGTTTTATCTACGCCTGGTCCGTGGGCGCCACCTACACTTGGAATGGAGGATAAAATGCCGGCGTCGGTGTGCTGAACGCCGAACTATCGGGATTTAGCGCAGATCTGTTTCGCTTCCTCTTTCAGCTGATAGATGATATTCAACACCTCGTCGGCGATCTCCTGCCGTTCTTGGGGAGACAAGTGCTTTCCGTCGTAATACCGGTCCAGCCGTATCTGCTCGCCGACGAGCAGGAAATACCTTGCCCGAAACCGCGGAAAAAATGAATCCACCGTATAGCTCCGGCCTTGATAGTGATACCGGACTTTTTTCAAGTACAGATCATCTTCCGCGATCCACACTCCGAGGGGAATCAGCGGTACGCGCGCCTTCGCCGCCAGCCAGACAAACCCCCGGGTAGCCGCCCTGGCTTCAGCCACCGAGGTACGTTCGCCCTCCGGCGCCACAGCGAGTGAATGACCGCGTTTGAGCCAGGCCAGCGACTCGCGCAGCGACCGGACGGATTCCACTCCGCGGATCATTTTCACCTGGTTGGTGAGGGATAGAATCAGGCGAGCCAGCGGAAAAGACCAAATCTGATCCTCGATCAAGGTGTGGATAATGTCCTGCCTAAACATGACAACGGGTGAAAATACATCCCACACCATCGGGTGATTGCCAACGAATATTTTCGCTCCCACCGGAAGGCGTAACTTGAACCTGAAACGAAAACGCAAATATAGAGTCAAGAGAATTCTGAGACCAAAGCGATAGATGAAGTAGTAGGCGAGAGAATAAGATTTCATACCACTGTCAGGTCACGATCACTGTCCGCTCATCTCACCTGATCTTTACGACGCCGATTCAAGAAGGCCAAGATGGCCGGCATAACGAACAGGGTCGCCAAGCTGGTTGAAGACAATGTGAGGATCACGAGTACGCCAAAGTACACGATCGGCTTGAAGCTCGCGAGCACCAACACCAAAAGACCGCAAACGATAGCTGCCGTGGTGATAAAAATGGGACGACCGGTGGTGCGCAGCGTGTCGATCAACACCTGGATGATGTTGTCAGAATAACTCCTTAACCTTCGATATTGCAGCAAGAAATGGATGGCGTTGTCCACCCCAACGCCGATCGTGACGCTGGAGACCATGAAGGTCGTGGCGTCCAGGGGAATGGCGAACAGGACCATGAGCACGAAATTTACCATCAAGCCCACGAGCAGGGGCGCGAGGGTGAACAGTCCGTAGCGGAATGAGCGAAAGGCCGCGCAGCTGATCAACCCAGTTGCGACGAGGGTAAGCAGAATCGAGGCGACCAGGTCTTTTCGTATCATGTCCGCAACGGCTAAAAAGCGCAGGCTCGTACCCCACACGACCCACTCGATTTGCCCATCGAGGCTGGTCTTTGCGCTCAGTTCCAGTTCTCCCAGGATCCTCCGCAGTCCCCTTTCATCGATGAATTTTCCTGTCCTACTATTGAAAATTCGCATGGACAGGGTGAGTCGGGAGAAATCCTGGTTTGCCATGATCCTGAGATAGCGCGCGATGTCTTCGTTTCCCGAAAGAGATCTGAACATTCTGGCCAGCAGCAGAAGCGGGACTCTGGATTGGGTAGCATCGCTCTCCCGTCCAAACAGCGAGTCTACATAGTCGCGATAGGTTACGAAAGAAGCTACATATCCGATATCCGGGTTGGAGCGCAGGTCCTTCTCGAGACGGCTCACCTGATCCAGGATGTCGGTCTGGAGGAAGTAGTTCGACTGAGCATTGGGCGCCAGAAGGGTCAGGTTGATTTCGTCAAATCCGCCGATCTTCCCGGTGAGAAAAAGCATATCTGCAACCACTGGGTCATGTCGAGGGAAGTAGCTGATCGTGTCCGTGGTGAACTCGAGCCGTTTCACCGTGAAGGCAAAGGCAACAGCCAGAACCGCGACAACAGCGAGAATCGGCAGTTTAAAACGCAGAGCCCAGCGCGCAACCTTCTCCATCAGTCGGCTCAGCAAGCCGGTCAGCACCTGCTCCGTCTGCCTGGGACTAGGGTGCTTCAACAACGAGAGCGCGGCGGGAAGCAAGGTCATAGACAGCAAGGCACAGGCGATGATACCGAAACTGGTTGCGACGGCAAACTGCCAGATCTGTACCAGCGAGACGGAGAACAGGCTCAGCAGTCCCGCTATGGTCGTAGCGGCAGCCAGCAGGACGGTCCAGGTCACATGGAACACGGAATCGGCGATCCAGATCTTGTTACGGGGCTCGACACCAGCTTCCCGGTAATACTGGTTCAAGACGTGGATGGAGTAGGAACTCCCCAGGATGAGAACCAGAGGAGGAATCACCACGGTTACAATGGTTAAACTGAAGCCCACGAGAGCCATAAAACCCAGGCACCAAACGGTACCCAGGGCAACGACGATAAAGGGTAACACAACTCCACGCACCGCCCGGAATCCAAGGTAGTAGGACAGCAGAATGATGAGCGCGGCGATACCGAGGAGCTTAGAAAGGTCGCGGGCCAAATAGATCCCCGTCCGTTCCAGGAAGGGTACGGATCCGCTGATGATGATATCCAGCCGCCCTTGATAGTCGGCGGTGACAGACCGGATCTTGTCCATCAACCGGGCATAATCCAAAGTCTTTGCGCAGGTAAAGATTGCTACCAGCACCGTAGCGTCGGCGGAGATGACAAGGTTACGGGCGAAGGGAGAATTGCGTATCCGATCTTCGAAAAGTCGAAGTTCCTCCTCTGTCCGAGGGGCTGTACTTCCAGGCGCGAGAGGCAGCATTCGGATCTGTTTGCCGGTTCGTCCGATGACCACCATATCGAATGGGGTGATCCCCTGCTGAATCTCTTCAAATGCTTTGATCCGATCGAGCATTTCGCCAAAGGCGGTCAAGGTACCGATTGTGAATAGCTCCTGCCCTCTTACGGCAACGACTAAGAACTCGCCCACGGGTTCCCCGCCGCCTAACTGTCGCATCAGCTCTTCGACCTTTTCGCCTTTAGGGAGCAGCGTCTCAACATCGGGACTCATTTTGATTTTCAAGGCAAAGTAAACGAAAAGCGCGCTAAGCAGCAAAAACCCGCAGATAACAGGCACGGCATGGCGGATCGAGAACGCAATAACTGTGTAGATGATCGATCTTGATTTCAACCCCGTCGTTTGTTTTTTCACAAGGAATGGAACTTTATACAATATCGGTATTCTCTTAGTCTACCATTTCCCGCCGCGTGACTGATAGCCCGTTTTATAGAGCTGGAGATTCGTGAGGTCTGTGACGGGCGTGGCGTGCGGGGAGCGAAATTGACTTGCCAGCCGCTGCGGCGGGCGAAACCATGCCTGCGGGGGTGAACAGGAAGGTGGAACGCGGTGCAGCCCAGGGGTGCAGCGTGCAAACAAGGCAAGGAGGGAGAGGGATCAGGTGAAGCAGGATCTTGCGCACCTGCTGGGGCTCGGTGCTCCCGTCTCCAGACTTCGGGGGCCAGGCGCAGCAGGTGGGGCTTGCGCAGCCATGTGCCCCGGGACCGGGAAAAATACAGCCCGTAGCGGCGGATTAGACGGACTCGGCGATCAGGCAGGTGCTGGAGCAGCCCGCGGGGATGCGCACCGAGCCACCCACGCTGAAGCCGGAATGATCCCACTGCAGCATATTGAGGGCTAGCCGCTCGTTGATGAGCTGGTGCTCTACAAACAAGCCAACCATGCAGGCCCGGAAGTACTGGCTGAGGCTGCCAAGGTCCAGCCGAGGAAAGTGCACGAAACGACCCGTGCCATCGAAACCCCCTTCCAGCACGATAGCGTGTAAGACGCGCGAAGCGCTGGCCCAGTACATCGTGCGCCCCCCGGTCTCGCTCGAGAAACTGCTCGTGGAGGAGGGGGGCACGGACACCGTGGTCTATCGCGCTGCCTATAGCGATTATTTCCACACCGACACGAAGGTCTTCCCCGCCATCGAGTTTCCCCTCGAGCTCCTCCAGCACTTGCCCGACTCGCGCAGCCGACTCCTCCGCACCTACGGGTTGTACTCCGCTCGGGCTCGCGGCACCTGGGCGCGTAGCCCTCACCTCCTCCGCCTCCCTCCCGAGGGCTGGAAGCCCTACCATCCACCCCAACCATCCCTCCGCATCGGTCCGCCCGACGAGCCGCAGCCCGAGCTCACGGTGTCGTCCAAGCACAGCCGCGCCGCATGGGCTCCCCTGATCAAGAAGCTCTACGAGGCGGACCCCCTGACCTGCCCTCGTGGTCACAACCCGATGAACCTCATCGCCGTGATCACCGAAAGACAGGCAAGCCACCCCCCCGGTCTGGATCCCGCCTCCTTCAACTGATCTCCTCTCCGTATCTCCCAAGGGGTAGTCTGTCCCTCCGCATTCCCTACACGAGTCCATCGTCTGCCTTGAGCCCACCGCAGGACCCCGAAGTTGCCTATCTCCCCATCGTGTCCGCCTCTCGCTACGCCCGTCCGTAGCCGGCGCGGGGCCTTCGTTCTTGCCATCCGCTAAAAGCGAAGCTATAGTAGTTGCTATCACTAAACTGCAAGGCGACGAAGCCGAGAATCACCGTAACGCCCCCTAGAATGGCCTCCGCCAACCTCCGACACAGCGCGAGCAGCGCAAGGTTTTTATCAACCGGCTTGAGGAGGACATACAGGGCCGCGGCGAGAACCACGACGCTCGCGATCATGATCAAGGCGGCCGCATTGCGACGCGACTGCGGTATCTGCGGTCATGCGCAGTGTAGTATCGGCGCCAAAGCTTGCCATCAGAATTTCTCCGTAACCGTCTGTTTCCGGCGTCCCGCCATTTAGAAAACCCCGACGGACCATCCCACGCCCGGGCATAGTATCAATCCTCTCCGGCTTCCGGGCAATCCAAAGGCGTTTCCCCTTCAGGGGACGGGTCCTCCCGCATGTAGCGGCGCAGGTGCTTCCGGCGCTTCCGATCGCTACGGCCGCCGCTGCCCCCTGAGCCAAAGCCCTTGAATAGGATTGTGCATAGAGCCAGCAATCCCCAGGCCTTCCAGTAATCCAGGCGCTTGAGGCCGAAGATTTCCGGCATCAGCCAATTCCACAGGAGCATAACGACCCAGCCGAAGAGGGCGAGCAGGCCGATCGCAAGGATGCCGAACCCGATCCCCAGAAGGATTTTCTGGGGCAGGCTGCGATCTTGCCACCAGGCATCCATGTCGAATCCGCCTCCATCGCCGCTGCAGGGACGCTGGGACCTTCTCCCTGACGCATCCATACCGCTCAAACCGGAATCATGTTTCCCGCCGCCGCGGGCATTCGCTTGATCAGACATCTCTTTCCTCCTCCGGGTCCAACCCGGCAACGCTATCGGTCCGGGCCAATACCCGGTTTCGTTCCTTCATTCTTCGATCCAGTACCTCAGGGCCCGGGTAAGATTGCGTAAAGCGTAGCGCTTGCGCGCTGACAGGGTGTCGATGCTCTCGCCCGTGACTTCCGCTATTTCCCGGAATGTCAGGCCGCCGAATACCTGGGCCTCAACCACCCGGCGTTGAGCCACCGGCAGGGCTCGGAGGGCGTCGTTCAGGGCATCCATAAGGCTTTCCCTTACGAAACCATTCTGGGGATCCAGGCCGACGCCGGAGATGATCTCCCGCAGCGTGTCCTCGGTCACGTCCGTTTCGCCGGATGCGGCGCGCACCCGTTCGTGCCGCCAGGCATCGATCAGCCGCCGGGTAAACAATGAATTGATCCATGCCGGAAGGTTGTGGATGTTTGCCGCCAGGTGCAGGCGTTCCATGGTCTCGGCATAGACGTCGTGCACAATATCCTCAGCCTCTTCTAGACTTCGTCCGGCGGCGCGCAGGCGTGCCAAAAACCGCGGTTTTTCGGTCTTGTAGGCCTTCTCCAGCCGCCTGTGGGAATCGCTGTTTTCTTGTGGCCTTTCATTGTTCATGGCGTACAAGTATATCGACGGACGAGCCGTGCATTTCGTGTATTCAGTTTTCAATACGGCAGGTATGGACGGTTACCCCCTAGTGGATTGACCAGCTTCAGCAAAAACATCAATTCAACGCGTGACGGGAGCGTTCGACGCTCACAGTTTCGCGCACGGCCGCCTCAGACGCGCCTCCCGAAAACCCTGCACCGAGCCATAAGCACAAGGCGGGCGTGCTATATACTGCGCGAAGGCCTCGCGCGCCTTGGAGGAGATTGCGGGGATCTTGATCTAGAGATACTCGCTGAACCCGCCGTGTGCCCGGTCCAGCATGTTCCTGGCCAGCCGCTCGTTGAGCGAAGAGCGCTTCAGGAAGAAGGCGACCCTGCAGGAACAGAAGTAGCCACTGAGCTTGGACAGATCGAGGGAAGGCACATGGACAGACCTCCCCTCTCTGTCGAATCCGCCTTCGAGCAAGACCGCGTGCGGGTTGCGATTCCACTGCGCGAACTCGCCCGCGGAGGTGGAGGCGATTATTGCAGCGTAAAAGAGGAGCAACCCTACGATATAGAGGCAGTCTATTCGGTTTCTGACCAAGAAAGCGCGCTCGCTGTGGGCGAAACTGATCGCCCAGGTGTACGAAGTCGACCCGTACTTTTCGGGCCGCCCCACGGGCACCTTCGACCTTCGGCTGGTCTGTCCTCGGTGTTCGGCTCCGATGCGGATCCTCGGCGTGATCACCGAGCAGGAGCAGGTCCGCCAGATCCTGCGGCATCTGGTGAAGATCCGCCGCTCACCTCCAGGGCTCAACCCAGCTTCGTTGAATGAGCATTCTGTCGCCTGCTGATCCAGGGAGGTACTCTGTTCGCTCTGGGTGTACCGCCCTCCTCCGAGGACGTATTCTTCGGCACCCGCATTGGTCCGCACCGTAGAAAAGGCGGCAGCCCTCGGGATTTCGTGCCCACAGCAGAGGGTATACGGCGTAATGGCCTCGATAAACTCGTCAGCTACGGTTCCATTCCCTGGCCAACGCTAGTGTTAACTTTTGCTCTCACTTTACCAGAAGACCTTCACCGGATATCGCGAGGCAATTCGGTCACTGGTGACGAATGTCAGGTTCTCCGCGATTGTTTGAGCGATGAGGGCACGGTCAAAGGGATCGTGGTGGTGGAATGGGAGGGCGGCCACGGCCGCGGCATGGCGAAGCGAAAAACTTAGTTCGCTCCACCCCAGGGCCTCGATCTCAGCCTCGATATCGTCGATAGGAATCCCCGTCACTTTGCCGAGCGCGCCTTTGATTGCGATCTCCCAACCCGAGACCGAACTGAACCCGATTTCCCCAGTATCGCTCTGCACCAACGAAAGGACCGCGGGAGAGAGCCTTTCTGGATCCGTCATCCACCACAGGAAGACGTGCGTGTCGACCAGGTATCTCATTAACCACGGCCCTCGAACGTGGCGTTGATGCTCTCATCCTCAGCATCAAAGTCCGAGCGTACTACTACTTTGCCCCTCCACTTCCCTGGGCTGAGTTTGACGATCGGTCGCCGAATGGGAGAAAGCCGCGCAATAGCTTTTCCGGCCCTGGCCAGGATATACTCCTCCCCCCTTTCGACCTCGCTGAGAATCCTGGACAAATGCGTTTTTGCCTCGTGAATATTTGCAGTCTTCATGAACTTAGCTTAGCTAAGTCCTGAAATAAAGTCAAGAAAGCTAGTGAAATGCTGCTAAACCTTCTTGGATATGTCACCCCCCGGTCTGGCAGACGGGGCAGCCAGGACCTCCTTCGGATAGGGTAGGATCAGCTCCTCCACAAGGAGCGGTCTGTCCATCCGCCTGCGCACCACCACCTTGTCCCCTGGGCAGCGTGTCTCCCGAGGGTGCGCATCTCAGATCCTACGGCCTCACCCGCCGCCGGTCCCGCGGGGTGAAACCCGCGCAGCGGCGTGAAACCCGCGGGACACGCAATCAACCCTATGGGCACCTTCGGCTGACCTGCCCTCGTGGTCACAACCCGATGAACCTCATCGCCGTGATCACCGAAAGACAGGCAAGCCATCCCCCGGTCTGGATCCCGCCTCCTTCAACTGATCTCCTCTCCGTATCTCCCAAGGGGTAGTCTGTCCCTCCGCAAGACCCCGAAGTTGCCTATCTCCCCAGCGTGTCCGCCTCTCGCTACGCCCGTCCGTAGCCGGCGCGGGGCCTTCGTTCTTGCCATCCGCTAAAAGCGAAGCTATAGTAACTGCTATCACTAGAGGGGGTGACCCATGTCGATCGAGCGAGTCGTTTCGATAGCCAATTCGCACCAGGAAGCCGACGAGATGGACGTCAAGCAGCAGGTTGCCATGACAGCCGACGAGCGGCGGGCGATCGTCAGGAAGCTGCAACGACGGGTCTACGGCCCTAATCCCCCTCCGCTGCGTCCGCGCCGAAAGTGAGCACCCCTCTCTTTTCCAGGGACATCCTCGAATTCCTCGAGATGTTGCGGAAGCATCGGGTGCGTTACCTCGTCGTCGGCGGCGAGGCAGTCATCCAGTACGGCTATGCTCGCTTCACCGCGGACATGGATATTTTTTACGAGGCCTCTGCGGCCAACGCGGCTCGGCTCTACCAGGCGCTTCAGGAGTTCTGGGGTGGCACAGTCCCCGGTATCGAGAACGCGGCCGCCCTCCGCGGGAAAGGCAAGGTGTTCCAGTTCGGCCGCCCTCCGAATCGCCTGGACCTCCTGAATAGTATTGACGGCGTTGGCTTCCCCGTCGCCTGGAAAGGCCGCAGGACAGAACGATTCGGGCATAGGGGACGGCTTCTGACAGTGCACTTTATCGGGCTGGAGGAACTGATCCGGAACAAGAGGTCCGCCGGGCGAAACAAAGACCTCGACGACCTCAGGTTCCTGATCGAAGCCCGCAGGAGACGGGTGCGGAAACGTTCCCGCCCGAAACGCCTTCGCTGAGGTTCTCCATTCGAAGCGTTCTGAGGCACTGCCAAATTATCTAAGGCCGAATCCGTTTCCGATCCCGCGGAAACAGGCAGGCCTCTTTGACGTTGGCCAGGCCCAGCAACTTCTGGAAAAGCCGCTCCAGCCGGATGGCGAACCCTCCATGCGGCGGGAAGCCGTGCACGAAGATAGCATCGACCCCGTGCTCCTTGGCCGCCCAGTCGCATAGGATCCTCTCCCCTTCCGGGTTGAGGTCGTAGACCTTGTGCCCCCCGATGGAGCCGATCAGCTCCCGGGGCCGCTGTCGCCGCTGAAGGCGGCCAATCCCAGAAGCTCGCGGATGCGTCGGTTGCTCAGATTACTGAACACCTCGAGAGAAAAACAAGCTGCGTGCTGCCCATGGCTAGTGCGCCCGCCGTCTGACGCTTTCCGGCGGCTAGGTTTTTCGCTGACCCAGGAACAGGGAATAGCCGGCTTCCGCACCGTGGAGGATCTCGTTGAAAAAGAAACTTTATAGACCCGTGTAGCCCAGGTAGAAGCTCCGGAAGTACCGGCCGCAGCGCATCGGGACCAAGACGCCTTGACCCGAGCCGATCCCGGTCGACAGTAAGAAGGCGAACGAGTCGCTCTTATTCCCGAGAATGATCACGGGACCCACACAAAAATCGGTGCGGACCAGCTGGTAGTCTTCGATGAGCCCCCCCAGCGAATCGTACTCTCGCCCCTGTTCCTCGTGCAGCGCGAGTTAGAAGAAGGCGCCGGCGGCAAAGCGGTTGTCGAACTGGAAGCTCAACGAGACCGTGCAGCCGGCCAGCATGCCGGCGGCCAGCGTGTACCGGCCTTCTTCTTCATCTGCTCTAGCCCGAAACGGAACATAGCTCCCCACCAGGTCCAGGGCGTGACCCCGTGTGTTGGTCTGGGCCAGATGCTCCTCCAAAAACTCGATGCTTTCCTCGATCGCCGCCTCCTGCTCGTACTCCGCGAAGCCCTTCTCCTGGAGCCAGCGCGCGTACAGTTGCTCGTCCACCCGCCGCCGCAGCCGCTGCAGCTTACGTTCCAGTTGCACCCGGCCGGCCGATGTGACCAGCGACCGGGCAGTCAGCGCTTCAGCAGCATGGACGTCCCGACCCGCGACCTGCACGGTCTGTTGTGCCAAACTGGCCAGGGCGTCGATCAGCGCTTCTAGGGAGAGGTACTTCTCGGAGACCGAGCCCAGCGTCTGCCCCGTGGGCACATCCACGAGGCGCACGGTCACGACCAGCCAACCCCCGATCTGCCCGATGCTGCCCACCACCAGCTGCGAGGCCGACAGGAGCCGCCCGATCTCCAGCTGCAGCTCTCGTCCGCGCACTACGAGTACGAGAACTCAATATGCTCCAGGATTGTTTCTCGCTGCTTCCGGTCGATTAGTTGGCAGGTCCCGGTGCGCACGAGTAGGTCGAGAGCACATCCGTGAACACCTTGGCCTCCGCCGCCGATATGCCCGTGGCCGTGAAGTCCAGCACCGACAAGACGGGCTTCTCTTCATCCTCCTGGGCGGACACCGGCACCAACAGGCACAATGCCAGAAGAAACACCGCAGCGAACCGCCTGCTCATTTCGTCGACAGTATAGCCCAGCCCGGGCTCGCCCGGAAGTGAACGCCTCTACCGGGTCGGCGAGCGTCGGCATAGCGGCCATTGCTCACGTCTGGAGGGCGGCTGCCAGACGGGCGACCCCTTCCGCGATGTGTTCCTCAGCGTAGCAGGAAAAGCTCAAGCGCAGGCCTTCCCCCTGTCCACCGCC
>Ga0315288_10010778_pt1 | contig 11528 bp, 8 predicted proteins | sample YL17G11_20_MG_FD_203454 | JGI IMG/M metagenome (GOLD analysis project Ga0315288, IMG submission 203454) | Sediment microbial communities from Yellowstone Lake, YNP, Wyoming, USA - YL17G11_20 | ecosystem: Environmental > Aquatic > Freshwater > Lake > Sediment | place: USA: Wyoming | collected... | reverse complement strand
CTGGGAGGGCGATTCGTTGGTATCTCGAAAAAGTATAGCTGCTTTGAACGCATTAGCCGAGCGGAAGAGCCGTCTACTTTTACTCACCAAACTAAAACGCAAAGGCACCTTAGAAACTCTATAAGTTGTGATTAACCGCTTAATGTTGTTTCCATAACATGCTTTAAACACCTTGACCCAGAAAGTGTCTGGGTTTCAAAACTCCTTTAGAAGTCGCTGCCCATGATGTTGCACTTCAAAGTTGAATTTGCTTCTGTAAATAACATCCCGCGAGGATTAATTTACTCGACCGTGACGCTTTTTGCTAAATTACGCGGTTTATCAACATCACAACCTCGCATTACTGCAATATAGTAGGCTAAAATCTGTAATGGAATTACATTTAAAATTGGCGAAAGATAACCCTTAGTTTTAGGGACATAAATCACTTCTGATGCTAACTGTTTCATTTGTTCGTTTCCTTCCGTTGCAATTGCGATAATATTTCCACCACGGGCACGGACTTCTTCTATATTGCTAACAACCTTTTGATAAATCAAATCATCGGTATCAGTTGCAATAACCACCACCGGCATATTCCTGTCAATTAAAGCAATTGGACCATGCTTCATCTCGGCTGCAGGGTAGCCCTCAGCGTGAATATAAGAAATCTCTTTTAGTTTTAATGCGCCCTCTAAGGCAACAGGAAAATTAACACCGCGACCCAAATAAAGAAAATTATTAAATTTATAATAATTTTCCGCAATTCTTTTTATTTCTAACTGTTTTTCAAGAATTAACTTCACTTGAGACGGAATTTGTTTTAAAGCATTGATGATTTCAATTTGTGTTGACTTCAACAGAGTATCACGTTTCTGTGCTAAAAAAAGACTCAAAAGGGTAAGTATAACAACCTGTGACGTAAAAGCTTTTGTCGAGGCAACTCCAATTTCGGAACCAGCGTGTAGGTATATGCCAGCATCAGTTTCACGTGCAATGGTTGAACCGACAACATTTACTATACCTAAACGAACTATTCCGATCTCTTTCGCTTTTCGCAATACAGCTAAAGTATCAGCGGTTTCACCTGACTGGCTAATTACAAATAGTGCGGTTTGAGGAATAGTTATCATTGCCCGGTAACGCAACTCGGATGCATATTCAACCTCAGTTGGTATTCGGGCTAATGTCTCTAATAAATATTCCCCGATTAGTGCTGAATGCCAGGATGTCCCACACGCTGAAATGATAATCCGCTCCGAGCGACTCAGATAATCAGAAGCCTTCATTTTTTCGGTCCCAATACTAATTTCCGTTTCAAGTCCGCCTAAACGTACCATCCCTTGTTCTAAAATCAATCTCCCTCGCAGAGCATCTTTGATTGTTTCTGATTGTTCAGAAATTTCCTTGAGCATAAAGTGGGGGAACCCGCTTTTTCCAATCTGTGCAAGATCTAATAAGACTTCTTCTGTTCCTTTCTCAATTTTTTCATTGGCTAGATTTGTAATTGTATATCCGTGTGGAGTCAATACTGCAATCTCACCGTCAGCAAGATAGATAACCTTTCTCGTCCACTCAATAATTGCACTTGCATCGGAAGCTACAATAAATTCGTCGTTCGGACAGATACCTAAAATTAAAGGGCTGCCATTGCGAGCAACAATCAATTTATCTGGTTCTAAACGAGAAATAATTGCTAAACCATAAGTCCCCTCAATCAATTTTAGAGCATGCTGAACTGCCGTCAGCAAATCACTGTCATAATATTCCTCAACCAAATGAGGAATTACTTCTGTATCGGTTTGGGATATAAATTTGTGACCACGACTAATAAGCCATTGACGCAAAGCCTGGTAATTCTCAATGATACCGTTATGAATAACTGCGATATTTTTTTGGCAATCAAACTGAGGATGTGCATTAATTTCATTTGGTATACCATGGGTTGCCCATCGTGTATGACCTATACCCAAATTACTATTTAAAGGTTCTTGACTAAGAATTTCTTTCAGCTTTTGAATACGTCCAACTGTCTTACGCACGCTAATTTTATCGTTTTCAATAACCGATATACTACAAGAATCATAACCGCGATATTCTAATCGTTCTAACCCTTTTATTATGACTTCATTAATATTCTTTTTGCCAAGGTACCCAATTATTCCACACATAATTTGAAGTTAACTTTTTAGTGTAATTTCTTTCATTATATCTTTAATCAGCTTATCAGTTAAACTTTTATTCTTACTTTCAACGATGATGCGCAAGATTGGTTCGGTATTTGATTTACGAATTAATATCCAAAAATCGTTTCCGATAATTTTCAAACCATCAAGTTTATCAAATTTATAAGTCGGTTTATTCGAAAATTTCTTTTTAATTATCTTTTGCCAATCATCTTTATAATTATTTGTTACGGTCTTTTCCATAAAAAATTCTGGTATTTCTTTTCTAATTACTGATAGTGGACGATTCTTTTTTGATAATAACTTAATTAGAATTGCTGTTGCAACCAAACCATCGCGAGTCAAGTTAATTTCTGGAACAATCACACCGCCATTCCCTTCACCACCGACAATTGCTCCGACTTCCTGCATTTTCTTAACAACATTAGCTTCACCCGTTCCTGAACGATAAAGGGGGACACTATATTTTTGACAAATCTCATCAACCGCCATTGTTGTTGAATTATTAACTACAACTGGACCTTTAGTTTGTTCTAATATAAATTGTATAGCAAAGATGACCGTCGCTTCTTCGGATAATGGAACTCCTAATTCATCAACGCAGGAAAAACGGTCTCCGTCTGGGTCGAACGCAATTCCAAAATCCAATTTGTGTCTTTTTACTTCTGCACATAGTCTCTTTAAATTTTCTCCCTTCGGTTCTGGACGTCGAGGAAATCCAATGCTTGCTTTTTGAATTGTTATCGGTGTTGCATCAAGCATTGTGACTAATCGAGTCGCCGATTCTTCTGCTGCACCGTTACAACTATCAATACCAACTCTGAAATTTTTATTGCGTATCTTTTTGAAATATTTTGAACTTATGATAGTTAGTAGGTATGGTTCAATTATCTCTTTATGTAACAACCGAGGGACCAACTTGAAATGATATTTTCTCTTTGGACTCCTGATATATTTCTTCAACGCTTGTAATTCTTCTGAAAAAAGAAATCTTCCGTTTCCCGATACAAGTTTTAACCCATTCCATTCTTCGGGATTATGGCTAGCGGTAATTTGAATACCACCATCCAGTCTCAATTTTTTCACCATCATCACAATTGCTGGTGTTGGGCAGATCCCAAAATTATAGACCTTATATCCCGTACTTAGAAGCCCGGATACTGCAGCATGTAGCAATATTGGTCCGGAAGCTCGGGTATCCCGACCGATTGCGATATTACGTCCACCGAGGAATCTCCCAAAATACCCAGCATAATTCATAACCAATTCTGGTTTTAAATCCTCACCGAAAACTCCTCTTAATCCGGAAATCGTAAAAATTGGTTTTCGCACCTAAAAATTCTACTTTAAAATTCCGCCCAGTCAAGTAATTATTATAAATTAAAAAACATCACGCTACTTAGTGAAAAAACGTTTCTTGACACCGACATAAAATTGAGTAAAATAAATTGTATTGAATTATTGAAACATGAGTCATCATTTGTTAATTTTGTTATAGTAACATTTTTCAACTCAATGTCAAGATTTCATTCAATTTGATAAATCTGAAAGAATCTTTTTTACCACGTTAAGGGTGTAACTCTCAACCTTAAATTTTTTCACTTTCTTTTTCCCAAGAAATTTTCCGAGCGGCTTAGCTAATCTCCTGCCTTATACCGTGATTAAATACATATTTAATGCTCTGTTCTATCCCCTTTTTTAATCCCTGATATAATTCCTAATAGATTCTAAAATATGTTAACAAATAGATAATCATTTAGGTATATTATTATAAACCGAACTTGAAGCTCAACGAAAATCTCAATTCAATCACCATTGCTAATTCCCTTGCCCCTTAGTTCTCGACCCTGCGCTCAAAGGGGGGCACTATACCCCTTTCTCAAGGGATTTTGAATTAAGGATATGAAATATAGAATGTTAGATAAATTTTGAGTCAATTTCGAGTGTGCTTCATAAGGATAGTTTTATGCCACGGATAAGAAAAAATTTAACCACGAATAAACACGAATCTTAAAATTACAGGAAATAAAACCACTAGAAACACAGAATACACAGAAAAAAGATTTAGTGCATTCAGTGACTTCTGCGGTTAAAGTTTGAAGTTACCACAAAAACGATTAGACCGCTGAAATCGCAGCGAAAAGAATTGACACTTTCCAATCTTGCTGAATGTCGTTCAAAAGAGTTAAATATTTTAGTAATATGCTATTTTTTTAATACTAAATGTCGGCTGAGTACTTCAAACAGGGTTTCTTTATCAATCGGTTTTGTTATATAGTCATTCATTCCTTTGCTCATTGCTACTTGCCTATCGCCATCCAACGCAAAAGCAGTAACTCCGATTATGATTAAGTCTTTGTTTCTAGGGTCTTTCCTTATCGCTTTGGTTGCCTCATAACCATTCATCATGGGCATTTGAATATCCATCAAGACTAAATCATATTTCCAGCCTTGTTTTAATTTTACTAATAATTCCTGTCCGTTAAATACAATGTCTAAATTAATATTAGATTTTTTAAACAATTCTTTAATTAATCTTTGATGGTCTACATTATCTTCAACTAAAATGACATTATAATTTTCTCCTTTTTTAAATTCTAAGGTCATTTTAGGTTTCTTCTTTCCTTTTTAAATATTTATTTATAGTGTTTAACAAAGTTACTCTATCGATTGGTTTTGTCAGATAGTCATTCATACCTTTGGTAATCGCTTTTTCTTTATCACCGCACATGGCAAAAGCACTCAAACCGATTATTATCAAATCTTTGTTTTTCTTATCTTTTCTTATGATTTTTGCTGCGGTATAACCATCTATTTTAGGTAATTGGATATCCAGTAATAACAAATTGTAGTTAGTATCTTTTTTTAATTTTTTTAACAATTCTTGTCCGTCTTTGGCAATTTGTAAATCAATACCCGTTTTTTCTAAAAACAGGCTTACTAATTTTTGATGGTCTTTGTTATCTTCCGCTAAAAGTATAGTGAATTTTTTTGCCATTTTGGTAGTCCTTTCACAATAAAATTAGAACACGAATAGCAAACCTTTAACCACACGATTAACACAAGACGACGCAGTCGTTGCGAGCCCGTTTCGGGCGTGGCAATCTCCAATCTCAAAGCGAGATTCCTCGTTTCACTCGGAACGGCGTCTGTGAAATCTCGTGGTTTTCTTATTGGTGTCATTCGTGGTAAAGGGTTCTGTTCGTGTCCATTAGTGTTCATTCGTGGTTATAATTTCCTTCCAGCAATTTCAACTGGTTGCTGGATGATAAACTTCGTCCCTTTACCGACGGTGCTTTTCACCTTAATCTGTCCTTTCATTAAGTCGGTAAGTTGCTTCACGATTGCCAGACCTAATCGAGCGCCACCGGATATCCTGGTTAGGTAACCATTGGTTTGAAGATATTGTTTAAATAAACTGCTTAATTTTTGCGGTTCGATACCAATGCCAGTGTCTTTTACATAATATTCTAAGATTCCTTCATTTTTGGCAAGTTGCTTTCGCTTCGCTTCACCTTCGCTTCGCGATTCACGACCTTCTGCCATTCCCAGATAAAGCTCGATTTTTCCTTTATGCGTATCTTTTAGAGAATTATTCATCAAATTGGTTATTATTTGTTCGATTTTTATTTCATCAGTGCATATTAGTTCGGGTAAGTTTTTATTTAGTTTGAGATTAAATATTAATCCCTTTGCCTGAGCTGCTGGCTGATAGATGTTTTCAAGTTTCTTTGCGGTATCGATAATACTAAATTCTTTCTTCTCAACTATCATTTTACCAGATTCAATTCTCGAAAGGTCCAGAAGTTCGTTGATAATGTTTAGTAATTTATCACTTGAGTTCTTGATAATTCTTAAAAACTCTTTTCTTTCTTTAATTCCGGTTTCTTCCCGCTTCATCAATAAATCAGTGAATCCCATAATCGAATGCATCGGGGTTCTTAATTCGTGACTCATATTAGCAAGGAACGCAGTTTTTACTTTATTAGCATGTTCAGCTGATTCCTTAGCTTGTTTAAGAGTTTCTTCTGTTCGTTTACGGTCAGTAATATCATGCATAACTATTACATCGCCAATAGCTGCGCCAGCAGCATCATGAAGTAACGACCCGGTTACCTCAATTATCATAGGCGTACCTTTTTTGGGATTCATTTCAATCTCATACAGTCCGACTTCCTTACCAGCAAATCTCGCCGCCATTTTCTCCTTGATAACGGCAAGGCTATTCGGTGGGAAGAGATTATACTCACTTATAGAAGAACCAAGGCCCTTTTTGGATAAGCCGGTCATTTCAAATGTCCGCTGGTTTGCTGAAATCACTATTCCGGCAGGTGTGACAATACATATTCCGTCATTGGCAGTCTCGAATATGGTTCGATACCGTTCTTCGTTTTGCTTTAGTTCTTCTTCAGCTCGTTTGCGTTCGGTAATATCTTCGATTGCCCCATCAAACCAATCAATCTTACCGGTTTTATCTCGATGAGTACTTGCTGTCACAGAAGCGATGATTGGTGTGCCATCTTTTTTCTTTAATCTAAGTTCTTCGTCTTTTACCAGACCATTCTGTGTAATTTTTTTAATAAAAGTTTTTCGGTCATCAGAATTCTGATAAAGTTCAGCTACGGAAAACTGCTTGAGTTCTTCTGGAGAATCATAACCAAATATACGGCACATTGCAGGGTTTGTTTCAATGAATTGCCCGGTAACGTCGGCAGTATTCCGATAGATGCCGACATTAACATTTTCAATAAGAGTGCGATATTTTTCTTCACTTTCACTCAACAGTTTCACTGTCAGTTGTTGTTGGATAGCGGAACCGATAGTACTGGCTGCCGCTTTGAGAGTATCTATTTCGATTTGTGTCCACTTGCGTTCTGTCAAGCAATCATCAAAGCCAATAAAACCCCATAAGGTCTCTTGACTGAAGATTGGAACGATGGCAATCGAGAGAATGTCCTGAGCAGAAAGAATTTTTCGCTCGCTGGCGGGAAAGTCGCAAATTTTGCCACAAAGCGGTTGATTCTTTGATAGAACCTTTATCCAACGTCCTAAGCCCGCCGCCTTCACATCAAGATTTTGCATAAGATGGTTATCAATCTGTGCTGTGATGCCCTTTGCGACCCATTCATAACGCTGACTGGTTAGTAATCTACCATCTGTAAGAATATGTTTTTCGAAGATGTAAACACGGCTGACTTGTGCGGTTTTTCCAAGCCGGGCTAGTATTTCTTGTATGGACAATTTCCAGTCGGCGCTCAGGAGGAAACGCTCGGCAGCAAAGGCGACTACCTCTAAAATATCCTCTCGACGTTGCGATGCGTCTTCAATTTTTTTTCGTTCGGTAATATCTTCGATTGCCCCATCAAACCAATCAATCTTACCTTTGCTGTCTCGATGAGCACGAGCAGTTACCGAAGCGATAATTGGTGTGCCATCTTTTTTCTTTAATCTAAGTTCTTCGTCTTTTATCAGACCATACTGTGTAATTTTTTTAATAAAAGTTTTTCGGTCATCAGAATTCTGATAAAGTTCAGCTACGGAAAACTGCTTGAGTTCTTCTGGAGAATCATAACCAAATATACGGCACATTGCAGGGTTTATTTCAATGAATTTACCGTAAACGTCGGCAGTATTCCGATAGATGCCGACATTAACATTTTCAACAAGACCACGATATTTCTCTTCACTTTCTCGTAACACCTCTTCTGCACGTTTGCGTTCTGTGATGTCTTTTACCTGTTCAATAACCTTAACTTCACCATCTACATCTGTAAAAGGAGATGAAGTCACTTCGTAATTTTTGCTATCAACACCAACAAGTTCAACTCTTGTTGTTTTACCTGTCCTAATTGCTTTATGAATCACACAGACATCACAAGGTTTTTTTAATCCCATATACACAACATAACATTTTTTCCCTCGTTTATCACCAAACCGCTCTTTAAGGAATTCATTTTGAAACTCGATAATATAGTCTTTATTAATAATGTCTACTCCATGCCCCAATGCTGAAAGCATTCCTTGAAACTTATCGTGTTCGGAACGTAGTTTTTGCTCGTCTCTTTTGCGTTCGGAAATATCACTTAACAAAGTTACAAAATACTCTTTTGTCGGTGAAAATAAGCAAACCCTGAGCCATCGCTTAAATCGTTTAAAATATTGTTCAACCGCTTGTTCTTGATTTTGCATAGCTACTTTTCCGCAGAGTTTAATCCAATCCGTCCTTTCTGCACCGGTTTTTGGAAAAACCTCACTTATTTTCTTTCCAATGGTTTTTTTTGCTTTGAAGCCAGTTAGCCTTTCAAACGCAGGATTTACCTCAAGGATTTCAAAGTTAATCGGTTTACCTTTTTTATTAGTGATAATTTTATAATAAGCAAAACCAATACCCATGTTTTTAACGGTATTTATATATAACAAATCTTTTCTGTTCATTTTTGTTACCTCTAAAAAAATTTTATTAAATATTTATCTAATTTAGGCATGTCAAACAAAATGTCCTGCTAGTTCTGACTTTATAAAATTTATTCGGCATGCTTTCGGTAAGATTAGATTATCCGCGGTAGAACTTAAGATTACGTATTTATTATTCATAACTACTTTTATCAATTACATAATTCTATACAACGGACGCGAAAAGTCAAGTAAATCAATTCGAGCGGATTAACCGGATTAATCAATTAACCATTAAAAATATTAAAAGTAAATTGCAAAGATTATTATAACTATACCTAAACTCCGTATCTTTAGACATTGACCGATTATCTATTTTTATATACAATTGGTCTATGAAAATGAAATTGAGAGTTGGTTTTGGATTTGACGCGCATCGCTTGGTGAAAAATCATAAACTTATTTTGGGTGGTGTAGAAGTCAAATATTCTAAGGGGCTTTTAGGACATTCGGATGCGGATGTACTGTGTCATTCGATTGCCGATGCGATTTTAGGCGCTGGTGGTCTTAATGACATTGGATATTATTTTCCTGATACTGATAAGAAATTAAAAGGAATCTCTTCTTTGAAGATATTATCTAAGATATTACAGATGATTTCCAAAAAAGGTTATAAGATTATTAATATTGATTCAGTCATTGTTTGTCAGGAACCAAAACTCAATCCGTATTTTAATAAGATGAAAGAAAATCTTGCTAAAATTTTAAAAATAGAAAAATCTGCAATCGGCCTCAAAGCTAAAACAACCGAAAATTTAGGATTCACAGGCAGACGAGAGGGTATCGCTTGTTACGCAGTAGTATTATTGCAGAAGTAATCCAACTAATTGTGCATAGTTTAGAAAATCAAAATTTAAAAGTCAAAATGCAAAATGACAAATCAAAATTCAAAATTATCAACACCGGTTGTCTTTGCGAGGGAGCAAAGCGACCGAAGCAATCTCAAACTGACACAATTGTTAAAATCGGAGATTGCCACGGGGATTGCCTTCGGCAACCGCGCAATGACATCTGGTGCCTTTTTACATTTTACTCTTTCATTTTGATTTTTGATATTTAATTTTTGATATTTTTTTATGTTGCCTTTACGTGACGATATTCCATCCAGTAAACGACCGGTAATTACCTATATTCTGATTGCGACTAATGTTTTTGTATTTATTTACGAGATGTCGCTTGGTAGAGGGCTACAAGATTTTTTTATCTCCTACGGGGTAATACCAACTAATATTTTAACTGGGAATAATCTTTATACTCTATTTACTTCAATGTTTATGCACGGTGGGTTCTGGCACATCTTGGGTAATATGCTTTATTTATGGATCTTTGGTGATAATGTCGAAGATGTATTAGGTAAATTCTGGTTTATTGTGATGTATCTGCTTTCAGGTCTTATTGGTAGTTTTGCTCATATTTTAGTCTCGCCCGGTTCAGTGATTCCTACAATTGGCGCATCGGGTGCGGTTTCGGGTGTGCTTGGTTGTTACCTGTTGTTGTATCCCAAAGCACGAGTATTAGCTCTAATACCTCTGGGATTTTTCATCAGGTTTACAATGTTACCAGCATATATCTTTCTCGGATTCTGGATTTTTCTGCAATTGCTTCTTGGTTTGGGAACAGCGGGTAGTGGTGCCGGAGTCGCTTATTTTTCCCATATCGGTGGATTTGTGATTGGGATTATATTTGGATTATTTTTCCGTAGCAAAAAACAAGAACTTAAATACGAAATATACTAATTGGATTAAAATATTTTACAAAGATAGTATATTGTTATTACTCGTCTTTTCCTTCTTCTGTTTCTATTTTTTCTTTCTTATATTCTTGCGGAACTTCAAATAAACTTATTTTAAATTCTTCTCGCTTGAGTTCTTTTAATTCGGATTTATAGGTTTGTTTATCTTTCTCATACCCGATGGTTTTTATCGGCATACCGGTAAACATATTCTCTTGTGCTTTTTCTACACTAAACTCATAAATATTAAATGGCATGTTTTTAAGCATGGTTTGAAAGAATTTACCCATCCCGGTGAGTACTTTTAGGTCTTCGGATTTTATATCTAACTTTTTCGGGTCAGTTGTCCAGATTTCAGCAACTTTTTTATCATCTCTCGTCTCTTCATATTTATCACAGACCCATTGATTAACTTTTTCGCCACTGGCAACTTTTTTGTAGATAATTTTTGGTGCTTCTTTGGTTTGCGGTTTCATCATCGCTTCCATTTTTGCTTTTAATTCAGGTGGCATGTTATCGAGTGCTTTATCTAACATTTCGCCGACTTGTTCCATAGCCTTTGCCATCTTTTCTAAATCTTCTTTGGTTAATTCAGTGTATGACTTTTTCTTATGGTCAACCATCCAAAAGATATTTTTGTCACTGCGAAAGATTATACTCATATCAGGTTTATCTTTAGTAGTTATGTCCATACGCATATGTTCTTTATCAGCATATATGGTATGAGTTGAAGTTTTTTCCTTTGGTGTTTCAAACTGGGTCTTCATTACAACACCAGCATCGGCAAATGATATTATTGCACAAATGCCTATTATTATCGTTACGATATATTTCATTTTTGCCTCCAGACTTATATTTAAATAATATTAGATTGAATTAAAAAAAAGTCAAGGGAAACAATCAATGAAAGAGAGCTCGGAAAAACTCGCTCTCTTGATTACACAGATTTCTGAGTGATTACACAGATACGCATTTACTGGTATTTTAATCTGTGTAATCATATCTTTAATCGGTGTAATCAGGACTTCTTCAGAAATCTTAAAATGAGAATTCTCTGTTACTACCAAGTGAAGATGTTAAATAATTACTTTCGTGAAATGTTAAATTTGAAACAAGGTATTTTGATACTCTCTTTGACCTAAAAAGGTCTCAATTGACTTGTTGTGTTTACATTCTTT
>Ga0315288_10010777_pt1 | contig 11528 bp, 12 predicted proteins | sample YL17G11_20_MG_FD_203454 | JGI IMG/M metagenome (GOLD analysis project Ga0315288, IMG submission 203454) | Sediment microbial communities from Yellowstone Lake, YNP, Wyoming, USA - YL17G11_20 | ecosystem: Environmental > Aquatic > Freshwater > Lake > Sediment | place: USA: Wyoming | collected... | reverse complement strand
TCATCTTGCCTCCCACCAATCCACGGTTTTCTTGATCCCTTCTCTTATATTGATAATCGGTTTCCATGACAATCCGGAGTATGCATCCGATATATCCAGGCAAACTTTACGCCTTTGGTCATTCACGTCCGTATGTTCCCATTTGTAATTAGGGATATCATATATCTCATCTATCATTCCTGCGATCTCATTGACCGAGAATGACTGACCGGAAGATATATTGAATATACCCGGTTTGTTATACAGGGCATTGGTAACTGCCTGTGCCACATCACCGACATAAACGAAGTCGCGTTCCTGTTTACCATCCCCGTTAATATAGAATATGTCCCCGTACTTGAAGTGACGTATCATGCGCGGGATGAGTTGGTTCTCTCCAATTGGAACCTGCCTCTCGCCGTATACATTACCGAACCGCAGGATGGTCGAGGCGGGGAACATCGAACGCAGGTAATATTCTGCCGCAAGTTTGGAGATACCGTAAGGACTGGACGGGGAGACCTGGGATGTCTCTTTCAGTTTTGCGTTGGTCTCTTTATACACGGCTGATGTGGAAGAGAATATAATTTTATCCACTCCAGTCTGTTTACATGCCTGAATTACATTGAGCGTACCGATGGCATTGATGGAAATATCCTTGACCGGGTTCTGCCAGGCAGTCGTGATGGCTGCCTGTGCCGCCAGATGAATGACATACTTGGGTTTGAAGTCTGCAAAGGTTCGGTTCAGGAATGGAAGACTGACAATATCACCTTCTGCGACATCGATCTTACTGGGATATCTGTCAATAAGTTCGGATATATTCTCCATCTTCCCGGTGGAGAAGTTATCCACCACCATGACATGATTGCCCGACCTTACAAGTAATTCAACGGTGTGTGATCCAATGAAACCAGCTCCACCGGTACAAAGTATTCTCATTATTTATTCTCCTCGAACAGGAATGGGTATTCCTTATAGATATAATCTTCACAGATCGTATACTTATCTATAATTTCCATATTCTTTTTTGCGTAAGGAAGCATGTTATTGTAGTTTTCTTCATTGAGCAGTGTAAGTATCTCTCCAATTTCATGGATGGTTTCAAATTGGAGTATACCCCGTGCATCAAAGTAATCGGATATATTCGGGCAACCCCAGTATACTGGTATGGTTCCTGTTGAAATACAGTCGATTATTTTCTCGCTAAACCCACCCGGGCAACTCTCGTTCTCTATAATAAAGGAAAACCTGTATGGGGCTAGAGCCTCGACCTTATTTGGGATGTAGTTATCCAGTCCGAACACATCCATCTTATCTCCATACATCTGCACAATATCATGCCTCATTCGATGCCCGAACATGGACTTCTTGTGAGATAAAAGGATGGAAACATCTTTGGTCTTTTCGTACATCTTCCATAAGTTCATGGATATCCGTGATCCGGCGGAGTTGCACCACAACCAGTTATGGTTGTTATCTGCAAAGTACCTGTTGTGGGTGATGACGTAATCGAATGGCTTCTCCAACGCGATCTGGTAGTTGTCAGGGTGAAGGAAGAAAGGTTCCTGCACCCACGCGATCTGTCCAGTTCCTTCAGCCATCTTGAGATGACTGTCAGTAACAAATCTCGCCACATCCGGTTCGGCATATACCCATTCAAAGAAACTTGGTTTTACTTCCGCATTACATTCTGCCATATTCATTGACTTGGAAGTACGGAGAAACCCGCTGTCTGCGATGGTCACATACATTGTTTACACTCCCGGATATAACAATCATGGCATTGGAAGTGTACGTCAAGGGGTGCCATTTTCCCACATGATAAACAATAACCACGAAAGTCATTAGAATCCCACTTATCTATGATCCAACCATCAATAGGTTCTTGTTTTGGTTTTGGTTTTGGTTTAGGTTTACATTCACACAATTGTTTCTCTTCGTCGTACTCGAACTTGCGGTATTCCGATTTTATGCCCGCCTCCCATAACAGGTCTATCATCATGTTTGCCGCGAATAGATTGGATGAATGAATCCATATCTCCGGTATCTTGTATTGCTTCAACCACTGGGTCATGGTGATGTACCGTACTACTTCCATTCCGGAAGTTGTATCGCCCGGGTCCTGGAAGTCACCCCCATCTAAATCGTGATCAAGTGACAGGATATCCCATTGTTGTTGGCACAGATACCGCAGGCATTCTTTGACATTGGCGACGATGGTAACATCGTACTTACCAAAGTATTGCCTCAATGCAGACATGATACGTTTGGTTCTGTCGTCCAGAAATAACATCTTCGGTTTATCATTCATGTGTTTTCCAATCTCCTTCTTTTTCGTATTCAGATAGTAACTGGTTCAAGCATTCGTCCACTATTGTGTGATGTATTCCGTTATTTGTTGGAACGATCAGTTTTTCTGTACCATAAACGAATAAGTTCATCCCACTGGAATTAACATTTACTAGGTTACTTCCCTTTGTCTCAACCTCCCACGGATCCCAGTCCGGTTCCAGGAACTTTAATATATTTTCTTTTCTCCATATCGAAGTGGTAACAGACAACGAGTAAGGAGCCTGACTGGTTGCTATAAACATATTTAGATTGCCAACTTGAAAGAGAGTGTATGGATAACCGTCCCTGGTCAATTGTCCCCATCTATCCAGGGTAAGGTCAATGCGTATGACGGATGAGTTGGCGTTGGCGTAGTCGACCAGAGTTTGCACACCTTCGATATCCACCTTATCGGCTATCAAGTAATCCTCTCCCATAAAAACAAAAACTTCATCGTCAATTTGTTTGAATAGGTCAATGAGGGAGTTAGACCATTTCTGTACCGGGTAATCCTCGGGTTTCCCAATGCTGTGAAATTCAAAATTACTTGGGAGAACGAAATCCGGTTTGGTGAATCCTGCCACCAACACCTGCTGGTCTTTACTCCATAACTCATTGAACAGGCGTGCGAATTTTCTTATACTGAGTTGGTATCGGTCGCTGGTGTAAACTACCACCCGGTAATCAGACATATTTATTTCCTTCATCGTATATGACGGTTGCACCAATATTATTGATCTCAAAAGGAACCCTGCGCAGTCCAATTGCCTGTTCAATGGCATAATGTTTATCCACTGGAGCATAGAACAGCAGAAAACCAGAACCACCCGCACCGCACAACTTACCACCTTCCGCCCCGGCTTCCATCGCCATGTCGTAATATATGTCGATCTCTTTAGTGGTGATGCCCAACGCCAGTTGTTTTTTGAACGTCCAATCACCATTAAGATAATTACCAATATTTGAAATATCGTTTTTATTAAGGTCGCTACTCATGCACATTGCGTAATCATAAATGGCACGCGCACTTGCTTCAACCGAAGTATCTTCTTTTATTCTACGTGCCTGTTCGGTAAGTATCTTGTTGGCGTGTCTGGTCTTGCCAACCCAGAACAACATCAACTTGCTTTTCAACTCATCCATCTTATCATTGGTCAACCTGATTGGTGAAACGAATACAGTGTCATCTTTATTGAACTGGTAGAAACGGAAACCACCATAAGCAGCAGCGTAGTGATCCTGCTTGCCAACCGGATGTCCACACAATCTGCGTTCAACCAGATAGGCACTATCCGCGAAGATGGAAGGATGATAGTTGGTAGATTGTTTGGTATATTTGCGCAGGGCATAATTGAGACCAACCGCGAATGAACTTGAGGATCCCAGACCACTTCCGCCACCAGGTATATCGGCAACCGATACTACCTCGATGCCATCAAATATCTGGTACAGTTTCAAAGATTCGCGCACGATGTCATGTTTAAGTTCTTCTGATTCGTTCACGTTCTCGGTGATTGAATAAGATACCCGCACGCCACCATCAAACTTTTTATTGACGCAGACGTAGATATATTTATCTATCGCCATACTAATGACCGCCCCACCATGTTTCAGATAAAATTCAGGCAAGTCAGTCCCACCACCAACCAGAGAAATCCTTAACGGTGTCTTTGAGATTATCATAAGAATGTTTTCTCCTGTCCAATATGAGCAAAGGCACCCCACGGGTTGAGACCGGCTGGTCTCCAGATGTTAGGACCCGTGCGCTTCCTGAAACGCCAATCATAATTAACTTCCATGTTACCCGGGTTGTGGTTCTCTGTGAACCACCCATACGTGCGCACGAAGCGGGCGTGGCGTAGGTGTGGATTGCCACTGTAAGCCATGTCGCAGGTGCGCAGGAACATCAGGTAATGGTATCCATCATGGGTGGTGATGGTGACATCGTTGCCTTCGGTAAGACCACGATAAGTAATGATACCCACATCTTCACGTTCCATTAGTAACCTGATGTGACGTTCGATCTCAAGTGGTTGCTGTAACACCCAGTCATCTTCCAACCATAGAACCGTCTCGCTGTATTGGTGAGCATTCCCAAGACAGGCATTCCAACCCACGCCACAAAAGTAAGAACCACCTCCAAACCTGTGAGTATTCGCCCACAACAACTGTTCGCCCAGTTCAAGCAACAGGTCTCGTATCGCCTGCATGTGTCCAGGTGGGGAGCCGTCATCGTTGACGAACCAGGCGCGTTTCTCTTTCGGGTATATCAGATTTTCCGATATGCCTCGGATGGTACGCAAGGCTTCTTCCGTGCGCTTGTAGGTCACAAGACAGATGGCTAGGTTGGGGAGTTCATCCATTGAGTAATGCCGTGAGTTCTTCTTTGGTGATTTGATGTGCCTTGTCAGATGTGTATGTAAGCATAGTGTAATTAGGTTTTCGTATTTCTGTCGTGGGTGAAAGATTATAATGACTTGGTTCGTTATCTACGAACTCCAATTCTTCTTCGGTCACAAGAGTTTCGTGTTTCTTTTCACCTGGACGCACAGGGATGGTTTCAATCTCGACATTGCCAACCGTGTGTTCCGCCAGTTTCCCGATTGATAAAGCGGGGAGTTTTGGAATATAGATATGACCACTCTCCAGCATCAGGGCTTCGATGATGTAGTCTACCGCCAGTGAAGGTGACAACCAGAACCTACTCATGTCCGGGTCGGTCACTTTGATGGGTTTGCCTTCCTCAACCGCCTTCTTCCATGCGGATAACACGGAGGCGGTGCTGTCCAGTACGTTGCCGTACCTGACCAGATGGAAGTTGGTTTTCAAACCAAGTCTGGAGAACTCCTGGAACATCTTCTCCATGGCGTACTTGGATGCGCCGTAGGCATTGGCAGGGTGGCAGGCTTTGTCTGTGCTTATCCCCACCACATCTGGGATGGCGAGTTGTGCGGCGCAACGCAGGACGTTCAGGGATCCAGTTACGTTGACATCAATAGTATCAATGCTGTTATATTCACTTACGTCTATATGTTTAACTGCCGCAGCGTGAATGACGACATCCTTGCCCGTCATGGAATTCCACAGGGTATCCCCATCGCGGATGTCACCAATAACAGAATGCACCTGCGGATACTCGGATAGTATCTTCAGGTGCTTGACCGCATCCGTGCTGAATATTGTTATATCCGCATCCCAGTGTTCTTCGGTCGCGCGTTTAATAATGGCTTTGCCGAGGTAACCAGCCCCTCCGGTAATCAAAATCTTGCCTTGTATCATGCTTCCTCCATACGCTTCCTTCAGGTACATAATTGGGTAGTGGAGGCGGGGAAGCGTCCGCGTTCATTCCGTTGATCTGACGAAACTATCCACTACCCAAGTATATACCCAAAAGATGTTATATGCAACTGACGAATGTAATAAAAAACAGGAGGAGGATAAATTCCTCCTCCTGTAGTTTGGTTTTTGAAAACGTCAAGCGGGCATTCCTGGACCGCGAGCATTCCACTCTGCATACGGTGAGGACGGAGGATAACCAGTGGTGACACCACCATTGACATGGTAATCCTGGCTCGGCAGTGGATCGTCTGTGTGTTGCAGTGGGACGTAGACTACGTTTTCGAGGCGACCGGCTAACTGCGGAGTTCGCAGAATAAGGCGTGGTTCGGTCTTGGAAATGATCTCCAAGCACCAGTTGTCAGGAGCCTTAAGACCCCACAGGAACACACCGTTGTCGCTCCAGAAGAATGTGCCAGCTTTCACAGCCGAGACATCCGGGAGGACATCGTTTCGGTAATCGTAGTATTCCCAGTAGAGGGTCTGGATAGATCCGCCACGTGCGGAGAACGGCACGAAGTAGATGTCTGAGGAGAACCCACCCACAGGAATGGTTGCATTGTCAGCATGGTTATCTTCCATGATGCAGTCGTCTACAATGACTGGCACCCGGCGACCATCGATCATCAGGAATTTACCGGCGCGCATTTCGTCGCGGAAGAGTACCATTGCGGCAGAGTCAAGTGTTGGAACTGGATCGATGTTGCCACCATCAATTACTGAGCAACGGTAGGTCATGTAACGGCATGGCCATATTTCGGTGATGGCATAGAACAGGGGTTCGCGCATGACGATACGAATATCGGCAGGAGCAAGTCCTTGCTGTTCAGCCTTGCGGTTCAATATCCGCATCATGGTCGTGATGGTCTTCACCAGGTCTGGGTCAGCGGTGCTGTCCACTTCCCGGTACATGAAGTCTTTAATGTCCGAGTACAGGGATGGGCAGGTTTGTCCGGTGACGGCATCCAGTTTGGTGCGGCTGATGAGCAGGTCAAGTCCGGAGAACTCTTGATAACCACCACCGGCAGAACTGTTGGCGGGGTTGCCAATGTAGACCTGTGGGCAGAACCAGCGTTGATATGCCACGCCGACTTCAACAAGTCGGGAAGCCATCTCGCGTCCGGCTAACAGGGATTGCTGGTTTGACAGTCCGAAGAACCCGGACATCAATCCACCCATCTGCTCAACCAACGGTCCATTGACGATGTTCAGGTCAAGGAACTCGCCTCGATTGATTCGTTGACCGATGCGGTTGATCTCAACCTGGCGTGTCTTGAACTCTTTACGTCCAAACACTGTGGTCTGGATACAGGTCTTGAAATGGTTGGCATCTATCGGGTTATCGCAGACCGCATTCTTTTCCTGCAGGTCACTGCGCAGGAAGCCAGTGATGTAGGGAAATAGCGGGGTCTGGTCGATGGATGGACGGATGGGAATGATCTCGCCCAACGACCCGGTGATCTGGGTGTGGGTGGAGATCACATCGCGTTCCAAACCGCGGACACCAAACAATCCACCGGGACCGTGGACGTATGGACCAATGGGCGCACCCACGGTCTGTACTTTCTGGATGTTCTCGGCACTATACTGTGCCAAGAGTTCCGCGAACGCCTTGATGACGTTGGCGGGGTCTACGGTGCTAGTATTCATAATACCTCCTTACACTTTTTCTTGGATCGGAGATGTTCCGGTGAGTTCAGATAACCAGTATCCTTTGGGAAGTCCTGGTTTTTCTGTCACAAGAGCATCATTATCTTTGGCAACATTCTCGTCACTTTCAGAAGGTCTTGACCAGGCAAGTTTCCTTCCAATAGGCGGAGTAATCATTTCTGCCAGTTTATCATCCTGGTTGGCGCTCAATTCTTTGACAAGTGCCTCCAGGGTTTCAACCTTTTCCATGGCGGTCTGTGCCTTCGACACGAATGCGTTCAGACCCTCGATGTCCAATTCCTTGAGAACTTTGGCAATGACATCTTCCGTGTTCTCTTCTTTGGCAACAGGTTCTGGTATGGATGTAACTTCAACGGGAGTTGTCTCAACAACCGGAGGAGTTACCACGTCTGCTTCCTTGCTTTCGATCTCTGCTTCCTTCAACTCTTTCTGTTTAAGCCCAGTCTTTGCCAGGAAAGCCTCGGCTTTTTCCTCGCCAAGCAAAGTGACGAGATATTCTTTTTTGTCCATTTCAACCTCCTTACTAACGGTCTCTATTGCTGTGAACGGATTAGCCGCTTTGTCAAGAGGCAAGTCCGAGACTTCGTACATGCGATACTTGGTGATAACACGCAAGTCTTTTGGATCGCGTGCGAATGCAAATGACCCGTGACTCATTCCAATGTTTGTTTCTTTACTTGCTTTCAATAATCCAATAGCTTCCGGTTCTGTAAGTTTTGCGCTTGCCACCAGGAATCCATCGAAGTAATCAATATAATCAACAGGGTTCTCCCTTGCCGTACCAGGTGTGTGCCAGGTAACAAAAACAGGCATACAACTCTTGTTCTCTTCCTTGTTCACCCACTCCACATATTCCTTGTGGGCATCCTCGCAGATGATGTCACCATCCCAGTCGATGAAGTTGTTGCTGACCCACATGACCGCGCGCCAGTCGCCTTTTGCATCCTTCTCGATCTGGATGGCGTTGGAATTCTTCTCCATCGAGGTATCAATACCCATACGCTTTGCGGCGGCACGAATCTTGGGCATGGCGGCGTGAGCATCTTTGGCAGCCTCACCACCACGTTTCATCATCTGGGCGGCACGGGCAAGAGCATTGCGCACGTGCGCCTTGTCATGGATGGGATACTTGCGTACCTTCTTGCCGCCTTCATCGCGTACTAAAGCAAATTTCTCGTCCGACAGTTTATTCTCGGTGGCGGCAGTAAGGACAGCCTTTGTCACAAAATCCGAGATACCCTCGGTGAAGCTCATATTGCGCTTATCCCGCGCCAGGGTAGCTTCGAGAACTAGGGCATCAACGTCATCCGTGATTTCTTTCTCCATCGGGCTTTCCATGATCGTGCGCACTCGAGAACTGAATTCATCGGCGACACTCTTGATGGCAGATGACTTTTCTTCTGGACTGAAATCAGGATAGGAAACGATATTACGTACCATATCCTGCACCATGTAAGAGGTTTCGTTAACCTTCTCCATTTTTTCTTGCGCATCAACTTCAGCATCAAGTTGAGAGAAAGACATGGCGGAACCAGAACCGTAATACGACTTCTCCATCGATTTTATTTCATCTTCGCTTTCTTCATCGGTATCTTCTGGTAAAACGTCCATTTCGGGTTCTTCTTCCTCGATGTCCTTATCTATACGCGCCAGTTTATCGCGTTGCGCGATACGTTTTGCTCTGGATAGTTTTTTCTTCTGTTCTCTATTCATGGCAACCTCTTTTCAAATTATAGCACGAATTTATGCCAAATGTAACATTCTTTTTATTACAACGTCTCCTGGTTGGACGGGGATGCGGCTTTTGCAGCCTGTCTTTTGATCACATTGACCATATCCCGATAGAATATCCCACCATAAAGAACTTTTATGGTCTGGTTGAACATCCGTCCTTTGAAACCAGGATGGTTTATTTTATAAGCGGTAATAAAATTACCAGACCTCTTCTTGCCACTACTGATTATAGAATGCGGTCTTGTGCTTGCAGTGTATCCGGGTTGGAATACCATGCGAGTTGTACCCGATGTTGGTATGGGGTGCGGTTTGGCTCCCATACTGACGAGAGCGTACAGGTCTTTGTTGCCTCCGGTTGGAAATATATAGGTAGCAATATAATTGGGGGTTGTTCGATGCAAAGAACCAAAACTGACATCGTGTTCCCATCCGTTAACGGTCTGCCTGAACAATTTTTTGACTTCAGGCGCGGTCTTACTGTTCTGAACACGCGCCATTTCAGCCACCATCTCGTTGGTTAGGAATATGTTTTTTGGGACGAACACAGTTACCTTTACATTCATCCGTCACCTATTTTTTCTTTTTGGAGCATTTCTTCTTTGCCATGTCATTCTCCTTATGCGACCATCGCAACTGTTCTACCAGCCTCGTACAGCGAAACTCCATCACTGATCCAATGGATTACGAACACGCGCGCCGTAACAGTACCAGTTGCCAACGTAGTTGTTGGTTTGAAACCAGTCCCGAATGTGATTGTCCTTGAAGTTGTGCCGGATGTAAGAATTATCAAAGTGCGCGTAAGCCCGGCGGCAGGAACGGTTGTGGTGAATGTCTGTGTCGCGGATGGTGTGATTTTAACACAAGTATTCGTAGCAAACGCCATCGCCAAAGTTCCAGAAGATAGAACGGTATAAACCGGTGCGTCTACATCAACGCCTGGGATACCCTGTAAACCCGTATCTCCCTTAGATCCCGTATCACCTTTCGCACCTGGCGCGCCATCAAAGTAGTCCACACCCTTTATAGGCGTGTTACCATCTACCCCGTTCTGACCAGGTATCCCCTGAATACCTGTATCCCCTTTGTCGCCCTTTGCTCCAGGCGTGCCATCGTTACCGTCAACTCCATCAACTCCATTGATGCCATCGTTTCCCGGCAACCCAGGAATACCCTGTGGACCAGCAGGACCTGGAGGACCCTGTGTTCCAGTACCATCTCCGGCGGATACGATTGTGATAGGCATTACCAGTTATACCTCACGCGATCTGAATATTCCTGGTGAGTAATAAGAGAATTATCTTCGTTGGATATGGCGTATACCTCGCCAACACTATAATCAAATCTACTCATTGAGTATGCTTCTTTTGGGTAAATAGTTATACCTTTATACAATTCGGCGGGGTGACAGAACGCAAGCGAGATAATTCCAGTGGATAAGTTACGAATAAAAAGACCACTCCGTAATTCATTCTCTGCGGCAACAAGAGTTGATGTTTGTCCGACCAAGGTGCTTCTAGGAACATCACACATATTTCCTCACTCGTAAACCACTGTAATATCACAGGCGGAGCTTGTGACTACGGTTAGTCCAGTATCAAACGGGATGCCATTATCTCCAAACTCATAACTACCCATGCCGTTCTTCATCTCGAATGTACCGATGATTGGCGCGGCGGCGGAAGTGTTGTTATAAACTATCGCAGTGTTAGAAGTAGCAGTTGGCGAGTTTACGGAAATGGCCATTAAAACTCCAGCACCGTATTTACAAACCGTTGTCAATGGGTAACCGCCGCCAGTTGTAATATTCTTGAAGGTTGGAGAAGTTGCTATATGACCAAATCTATAGATACTTGCTGCCCGACACTCAAGATCAACCGATGTTATATTCCCCGAATTGATGTTTTGTAGGGTGGTATTGAACGCACCCATGTAAGACCACGGCGCGGTAGTTGCAGAGACCGTATGTTTCAGAACATCGTCTACAAAGAACCATATCTTTGAGTTAGTCCACCAAATCTCATAAGCATGCGCATTTGTGTCTTTAGTTAGCGCAATGTCTGTTGCGGTAACAACTGTAGGCGCACCACCGTTCTTTACATAAGCAATTCCCAAATCAGTTCCGTTTAATTGAAACCACGCGCCGTCTGTTGGCACTCTTGTCGCTGTTGTAAACGCACCCCAACGTCTTATGTTAGTTGCCTGTCCTGCGTCTGGAAGTCTTATAACTGACCTGAAGAAGTTGGCAGAACCAGTCACGTATCTAGCCCTACGAATAGACTTGTATTCCGTATACGCGTCTGTCTTGGTTCCAGACGAAAGTGTAATTTGTCCTGCTTGAGCCACCGATCCATTAGTACCTGCTCCAATCCCGCCTCCAGCTAATTCTTCCCAGAAGTTCGTGTCTTTGGTCGTTCCAGTGAAACTTGTTCCAACGAGTCTGACTGGTTCTACGACTGCCATCTGACGCATCGGGT
>Ga0315288_10010776_pt1 | contig 11530 bp, 7 predicted proteins | sample YL17G11_20_MG_FD_203454 | JGI IMG/M metagenome (GOLD analysis project Ga0315288, IMG submission 203454) | Sediment microbial communities from Yellowstone Lake, YNP, Wyoming, USA - YL17G11_20 | ecosystem: Environmental > Aquatic > Freshwater > Lake > Sediment | place: USA: Wyoming | collected... | reverse complement strand
GTCAATTACTTGAGTCTGGAGTTGGGCTACTTCGACTTCCAGTTCGGAATTACGCTGGCGCAGAGATGCCACATCCCGCGGCACGGTCAGGAAGTCCTTCACCGCCAGATAGCGGGTGGATACCCAGGTTTGCACATCAACAGTGAGACGCGTGAACCAGGAGGTGACCGGATTGAAATATCCGCCCAGGGCGAGTGTCACCAGTCCAATCGCCACCAATGCAATAACCGCCGTCTGCAGGGAACGAGGGAAACTGGGTTTCATAGGCAATAGGGAGAACCGCGTCGGAGCGACGCCGCCACGCGATTATGAGTGACGCGTGCTGCCGCGTTCCAGCCCGACCAGGTAACGCCTGCCAGCAGGGAAATCATCCAACACTATGCCAGTGCCGCGCACCACGCAGGTTAGGGGGTCCTCAGCGACCCAGACGCGCAAGTTGAGCTCATCAGAAAGACGGTCAGCCAGCCCATGCAAGAGGGCTCCGCCGCCAGCCAGGCAAATGCCAGCGTCCATCAGGTCAGCCACGATCTCGGGCGGGACCTCGTCGAGGGCATCCTTGATGGTCTCGACAATTACTTGCACCGACTGCGAAAGCGCTTCGCGCACTTCAACAGACGAGATTTCAATCGATTCCGGCAGGCCGGTCACCAGGTTACGGCCGCGCACCTCAACTGTCTTCTCGACCGGCAGGGGGAAGGCCGAGCCGATATTCCATTTGATTAGTTCGGCGATCCGTTCACCAACCAGGAGGTTGTATTTGTTACGAACATACTGGACAATGCTCTGGTCCAATTCATCACCTGCCACGCGCAGGGACCTGGACACAACCACCCCGGCCATGGACAAGACCGCCACCTCAGTCGTCCCGCCGCCGATGTCCACAATCATCGAGCCGCGCGTCTCCGTGATGGGTAGACCCGCCCCCAGCGCGGCTGAAGTCGGCTCCTCGATCATGTAGGTCTCGCGCGCTCCGGCAGACATGGATGCATCGTAAACGGCGCGCTTCTCGACCTCCGTCACACCGGACGGGATGCCGATGACCACGCGCGGGCGAGGTAGTGGTACCACACTTTGCTCATGAACTTTGCCGATGAAATATTCCAGCATAGCCTCGGTAATTTCAAATTCAGAAATCACACCATCCCGCAGCGGACGCACAACGACAATATTCCCCGAGGTGCGCCCAACCATTTCTTTGGCCTGTAAACCAATAGCCAGCGGTTGGCGAGTACGCTTATCAATCGCCACCCAGGAAGGTTCATTAACAACAATCCCTTTGCCCCGGACATAAACAAGCGTGTTAGCTGTACCCAGGTCTATGCCAATATCCAGAGAAAAAAGACCCAGAAGCCAGTTGAGGGGATTGAAAGCCAAAGTATGATGCTCCTAATGAGATTTAATGCGCAATTATTATACCATGAGGCTTAAAAGGACGATTCTCGGTGATCTTGGATGTCTTCTAACCAGGAGAAAAGGAGGACCAGTCTAAATAACCCGCTTGATCCCCAGCATGGTCAAATCATCTGCAGGCGGGAGTGGACCCATGAACCGTCTCACCGAAGCCTCGAGCACATCCAACACCCCGCGCGCTGTTGCCGCTTTCGCTGCCTTGAGCACCTGCTGGAGGCGTTTCTCGCCATAGGTCTCATCGTCGGGCGAGAAGGCCTCGGTTAGACCATCAGTGTAGAGCAGGAGAAAATCATCAAGCTCGAGTGCTATTGTGCGGTTTTCCATCGGGACATCCTCAATAATACCCAGCGCTGCTCCCGTTCGCCGTAGCGACTCCATCGTCCGTTTTACTCCGCATAACCAGATGGGGGGGTTGTGCCCGGCATTGGCATAGGTAAATTCCCCGCTCTCCACCTTCAGCACTCCATACACCGCCGTAACGAACATGCTCTGCTGGTTGTCGGGGATGATCAAGGCATTGACACGCCGCAAGGCGTCTGCAGGGGAAGGAGTATCGTAGACGACCGCCCGTACCAGGGTCCGGGTGAGAGCCATAAAGAGAGCAGCCGGGATGCCTTTGTCGGAAACGTCCGCGATGAACAGTCCCAGCCGTCCGCCCGGCAGTTCAATTACATCATAGAAATCGCCTCCCACCTGCCGTGCTGTAATCCAGGTAGCTGCCAGGTTCCAGCCAGCGATCTCAGGCAGGTGTTCCGGCAGGAAGGTTTTTTGAATCTGCCGGGCAAGAAGGACTTCGTGCTCGAGGCGCTCACGTGTCACCATCTCCCGTTGGAGGTGTTCATTCTGAATGCTGAGCGCTACCTGCTGGGCAATGCTGTTGACAATTTCCACCCGCTTTTGCCGGAAACGACGGGCACCTGAATCTTCCTCCACCAGCAGTACACCGAATAGATCATTCTTGATCATCAGCGGAAAGCCAATCAGCAAGTGGTCGGCAGTCTGCAAGGCATAGAACGTTTCCTGTTCCGTGCGGGCGAGTTCCGGATCCAGCCAGCTGTCAGAAATCTCGGGGGGCAGTAGGCCCACCACCATCTGGGCGCCTTCGCAGACGGCATCCAGCAAAGGAAAATCGCCGGGGGTAAAATCCCGGTTCCACAATAAAGCTTGAGCTTCGTCCGAGAACCCATAGGACTGGGTTGGGTGAAAGTGTTCCTCTTCCAACAGATACAACGCACAGGCTTTCACGCCGACAAGGATGGGAGTAATGCGGACAATACTGCCGATGGTTTCGTCCAGGTTGTTTGAATTGGCAACCGCCTGTGCCACTTGCAGCAAGGCTGCTGACGCATAGGCCTGCTCCTGGGCTGAATCGTACAAACGGGCGTTCTCAATAGCGACCGCGGCGTAGTTCGCGAAGGTGGCGGTCATGGCCTGAGCTTCGTGACCATAACGCCCGGCTGTGTGATGCGAGAGTGTCAAAACGCCCAGCGGACGGTCCCCGGCACGTAGACCAGCCGCGATCGAAGAATAGTCGGCTGAGAAGCCAAGTGCTGTCCCGGTTGGGCCAATGGGGTCATCAGGCTTTCGGACGACCGGTTCTTCAGCAGTGAGGGCGGCCGCGAGAAAGTTATAAGCCTCAGGCCAGCGATGGGCTGCGCTGTCGATCTCCATTATGTCCCCACCGTGGGCCTGTGCCAGATAGAGGTTGTCTCCTTCCAACAGCCAGATGGCAGACACATCACAAGGCAGGTTGCGCTCCAGTTCTCGCAGAACGCTGTCCAGCACATCCTCCAGGTCCACATCGGCTGAAATGAGACCGGCTACTTCACGCAAACTATCTGCCACCTGGCGCCGCCAGCGTTCAGTGCTGTACAGATCAGCATTGTGAATGGCGGCTGCAACGTTATCCGCCAACGCCCCGCACAGCAAACGGTCGTCTTCGCTAAAGGCATTGATACGGTCGCTTTGCAGGTCGAGCACTCCAATCACCTGGTCATTAAAAACCAAAGGGATGGTCATTTCGGCGCGTGTATCCTCGGGTGGGAACGGCGAGGGATGGTAGAGTGGTTCTTGTGTCACATCGTTGACCAGCATGGTCTTCCCATTGCGTGCCACCCAAGAAATGATCCCCTTATCATTATCCAGATCAAGTACAGATCCTTTAAGCGACATACTACGTGCGCCGCTGCCAGCCTCGTAAATGATCTGCCGTCGATTGAGATGAACTGTAAACAGGTGCACATATGGAATGTTTAGTCGTTTCTGGATGAGAACTGCCACTTTATTGAGCAATTCATCCAGATCAAGGGTGGAGGTGATATCTTCACTGACCTCCGCCACCATTGCCAGATGGTCAACCCGCATCTGCAATTCACTGTACAGGCGCGCCCCATTGATCGCAATCGCAATCGTATCAGCCAGCGCTCGTAAAACAAGCAGGTCATTCGGGTGGAATGCATCCAACTGGTCAGACTGTACATCCAGAACGCCCAGAATACGGTTTTCAATTTTTAGTGGCAGGGCGGCTTCGGACTGTGTTTTGGATAGCGAATCAATGAATTTATAACGCGAGTCAGAGCGTACATCATAGGTGACAGCTTCCTCACCAGTCTGGGCAACACTTCCAATCAACCCTTCCCCCAGCCTGGCTTTCACGTGCTTGCCTCGACTTCGGTCCGGTCCAGCGCTCGAACGGAAGTTCAGGGCATCCTGACCCGCCTCGCGGGTAAAGATGGCAACATAGTAATAGTGGAAAGTACGCTGGATAAGTTTCGTGACCCGGCGAGTCAACTCATCCAGGTCAAACACGTTGGCAATCTGCGCACTTACCCGGCGGACAAGAGTCAACTGCTCAATACGCCATTGTTCAACAACAAAGCGATGGGAGGCAACCAACGCCAATGAGATGTGGCCCGCCAAACCATCCAGAAGTTCAATTTCCTTTTTGCGGAAAGGCAAGTCGGACCTCTCCACCTGGAGCGCACCCATCACCAAGCCGCTGTTCTTGAGCGGGACAGCCAGGAGCGTTTTTTGTCCCTCTGGGGAGGCTGTAAGGCCAGTGAAATATGCCTTCATCATCGGCCCGGAGGGCGGCTGGGAAGCAAATAAAACAGCCTGGTTTGAACCAGGTAATCGGAACAGCCTTTCGTCCAGCCACAAATCTGCCTGGGCGCCAAGGATACGTGCGGTTGATTCTAGAATGAGGTCGCGCTGGTCTGTGAGAGAGGCCGCCCTCATGATTTCATCGCCCAACATCACAATCTGTTTCCAGGCAGACGGTGGATGGACAGCCTTTGCCTTCCCTGGTTCGATTCTGCGGCGTTTGATCATGGTCAGCACGTTGCCCGCCTCTCCCAGGGATTCGAACCGGACTTCATCCATGAGCTTCTTCATCAAGAAAACACCCAGCCCGCCAACCGGACGGGAATCTAGAGCCGCATCCAAGTTCGGTAAAGCGATGGTAGCAGGGTTAAATGATTTACCGTGGTCGTGGATGATGATGGTCAGGATTTTATCGTCTGAGTCGCATGTACATTCAATTTCGCCCCCCTCCATTCCATCATAAGCATGTTCAATGACATTGGTACAGGCCTCATCCATGCTCAATTCGACGGCATAGATTGCAGAATCATCCATGCCTGCATCCCGGGCCGCCTGGGCGGCGAACTCACGGATGGCATCCAGTTGGTCATATTTTGCGGAGAAGATTGCCGTGCGCATAAGAATGACGAGGCCGCCTCACAGTTGGCAGGATGGAGGCGGCCTGAATTAAGTATCGGCTATAGAGACAGTTTAGAAACTTCCAACCGCCGGAGTAATTTCATCAAATATCTTGAAGAGAGGTGTAAATCCGGTTAATTCAAGAGCATCCATCACCTTTTTAGGCACCGAGGCCAGGACAATCTCACCACGGTTATAGCGCTTACAGTTGCGCTGGCCAAGTAGTAGAGCGCGGAACCCAGCGCTGGACATATATTCCAGTTTGCTCAAGTCAATAATGATTTTAAAGCGGTTCCCACTGTTGAGCGCTTCAATCGCTTTGGTCAGGTCAGGTGCAGTGAAACTATCCACTTTGCCCTTCACACTGAGCAAATCACAATGCTTGAACTGCCGGGATGTAATTTCCATTTGGCCTCCATTCTCAAATAGTCGTGGTGGAGAAATTATATCACGAGATATCTTGGCGCTGATTCGTCCCTACCCCGGTCCTCTGGGATCGCCATGATGATTGGGGAAGGGTTCATAACCCTGCGCCGAAGATTTCCCCGCCAAGTTTGAAACCTGAGGCTTCCAGGCGCGGTGTGAACAGTGGGCGCATCCCGGTGGGATGTAATTGTCCGATTATTTTCCCTTCTGGCGTGACACCGGTTTGGTCGAACTTGAAAATGTCTGTCAACGTGACCACTTCGCCTTCCATGCCGGAGAGTTCGGTGATGTGGGTCATTTTGCGCGAACCATCCGAAAGGCGTGCCAGGTGGACAATCAGGTTAATTGCTGCGGCAATCTGCTTGCGGATCGCCAGCAGGGGCATATCCAGGCCGGCCATCATCGCCATCGTTTCCAGGCGGGAAATGGCATCGCGCGGTAAATTGGCATGCAGGGTGGTCAGCGACCCGGTGTGGCCAGTGTTCATCGCCTGGAGCATATCCATCGCCTCGCCGCCGCGCACTTCTCCCACCACGATCCGGTCCGGGCGCATGCGCAGAGCATTACGGACCAGTTCGCGCACACTGACCGCACCACTCCCATCCACATTGGGTAGTTTGGTCTCCAGCCGTACAACATGGCGTTGTTTGAGCTTCAGTTCGACAGCGTCTTCAATGGTCACAATGCGCTCTTTATCAGGGATAAAGCCGGAGAGGGCGTTAAGCACCGTTGTCTTGCCGGAGCTGGTATTGCCGGTTACAAGGATGTTCAGCCGAGTCTCTACGCAGGCTTCCAGAAATTTCGCCATGTAGGGGGTCAATGCCCCCATCGAGACCAGGTCATCCATTGTTATTTTGGTCTGCAAGAATTTACGAATGGTGATGTGCGGCCCGTCCACAGCCACGGGTGGGATGATGACATTGACACGCGAGCCATCCGGCAGGCGGGCATCGGCGGTAGGATTATCCGAATCCACACGGCGGCCCAGCGGGCTGACGATGCGGTCAATGATGCGCAGCAGGTGTTCGTTATTTTCGAATTTCACGTCGGTTTCGAGCAATTCCCCGTCACGTTCGACAAAGATTTGCTTTGCTCCATTGACCATGATCTCGCTGATCTCCGGGTCAGGCAGGAGCAACTCGAGAGGACCATAACCGATAAGGTCAGCCAGGGCAGAATCCACTACATGGTCGCGGATCTCAGGCTGGAGGTCCGCTTTGGTGTGCTCATATGCTTCGAGCAACATTCGGCGCACTGCCGCCCGGTTGTTTTGATGCACAGTGGCTTGATTCTGCATCTCCGTTGAGACAGCATTGATCAAGAATTCCTTCAGCCGCGGTAAGCGTGCATCCATCTGGACAAGTGTATTGGCATGATATAGATCAGGCATCTGTCTTTCTCCCCCACCAGTATAGCATAGAGACCGTACCCGCGGCAATAAACTATCCGGAAATGAAATTAGCGATTAGAATCACAATAATCATACAAGGAGAAAACAATGAAAAAGAAAATCATTATATGGGTCTTAATCGGTCTCGTTGTAGTGGGACTGCTCATCCAATTGATCCCCCTGCCGGGTCGAGGTAACAACCCGCCGGTCGTCTCAGAACCTCCCTGGGACAGCCCTCAAACACGCCTCCTGGTGAAACGCGCCTGTTTTGATTGCCACAGCAACGAATCACGCTGGCCGCTGTACGCATATGTAGCGCCCGTGTCCTGGCTGATCTATAACGATGTAATGGAAGGGCGATCCCGGATGAATTTCTCGGAGTGGAACACTCGTTCGCGCGATATGGGCGATATCATCGAGGAAATCCAGTCAGGTGGTATGCCCCCGGCGATTTACCTACCACTACACCCGGAAGCCCAACTAACCAGCGCCGAAAAACAGCAATTGATCACTGGTTTGACGAATTCGTTGCACTAAGAATAGGCTTTTAGGAATCGCCATAATAACGGGAAATCCAGAAGAAATCACGGCCAGCCAACATCCGAATTAACTAAAAAATCTCCCGCAGGTGGGCTGCGAGAGTTTTTTTAGTTGCATACTTGCCGGTCGGTGCTTCACTTTTCAAGCAGGATGCTTACCTGCCCTGCCCGAATGGCAACGCGATAGAGATAATGGTTCTTGTAGCAATGGTTGACATCCCCTCCCACTTCGGGTATCCTCCCTCCGTCCGGGTGGGTCCGGCGCGGCGGAGCCTTTCGAACCCCGTCAGGTCCGAAAGGAAGCAGCGGTAAGGAGGTGTCTCCGGGTGCCGCCGGGTTGCCTACCCGGATATTTTTCTTAGCAGATTCGCTTGACAAGCCGACAGGTGCAGAAAGGTCTTTACACCCTACTCACAAAGGCTCTAAGACTCGAATAGTTGGGATTCCACGCTTTCATTGTGTCTCGCCTGCCCCCGCTCGCCTGTCCCCCGTACTTTGGGGGACTTTGGGGGTTGTGCCCTGGTGGTAGTCCTTCCTCACATCTCCCCTCATACAGATTATAATCACCCCATGGTTTTCCCCAAAACTCCTTCAGGATCCGCTCAATCCAAACCCAGTTCCCCCAGTTGGCTCATTAACGGTCAATGGGCGATGTTCAAAAAAGAAGTGAGGTTGAGATGAATATTCTTCCTGTCCCGTACGTTTCGCAAATCCTGCCCGGTGCGTTGCAGCACAATAATGATTGCGGTGCAGCCAGTACCCTGATGGTCCTGAATGCCTACAATCTGGCTAAAGACCTGACCGTGGATCAGGTTTACACCAAAGTTGCCCCTTCTGGAGATGTACCCCTATCTGCCAGTGGATTGCAGGTTGTGTTATCGTCATACAAGATCAGGAACAAGTGGGTGGCTGATATATCCATCCATGACCTGTTTGACGTTCTTGTCGACCAGCGACTTGCCATCGCCCTCATCCACTACGCCCCGCTGGTCAAGGCCAAACTGACCGAGAAGACCGGATTTCTCAGCGCACACTTCGTGGTGGTGGTTGGCATGGACATCAAGAATATTTGCATTAACGACCCTTACTCTACCGAAAGCGGGGCAGGTCTTGAAGTGCCCATTGATATTTTCAAACAGGCCTGGTCACAATGCAATCTGGATGGTAATCCAAATAATGCAGCCATTGTTACCACAATTCCCGTTCAGGACTTGTCGGTTCCCATTCCTCCACCTACCGGGGTTATGTATGGGTTCGCTGTGTACAATGGCAGACAGATAAATGGCATCAATGTCCGCAGCGGCCCTGACTCGTCCAATACGTTAGTAAAAACGATTTGGCGAAGTGAAACACCAATTGTCTTTATCACGCAAATCTCAAGTGACTGGGGACAGCTGGCTGATGAAAGCGGTTGGGTTTACATGCCCTACCTAAAAAAGGCGGAGGGTTGAACTTCTTTTTTCGCGGGCGCGGTGATCAACAATCATAAACCCTGTAAAATTAAATAATTGATCTGGCTCGACCCTTGGGGCCTCCTTCCCCCGTCCGGGTGGGTCTGGCGCGGCGCAGCCTTTCGAACCCCTCAAGCTCGGAAGGAAGCAGCGGTAAGGAAATATCTCCGGGTGCTGCCAAGTTGCCTGCCCGGACTTTTTTTATTTACACTATAATCACCCTATGTTTCTCCCCACAACCCCTGAAGAGGTCAAACGCCTGGGTTGGGATGGATTGGATGTCATCCTGGTGACCGGCGATTCCTATATTGATAGTCCCTTTATTGGAATAGCCGTCATCGGGAAAGTGCTGCTCAATGCCGGTTACCGAGTCGGTGTGATCGCGCAGCCGGACCCGAAAACGGATGCCGATATTTCCCGTCTCGGTGAGCCGCGCCTGTTCTGGGGGGTGACTGCCGGCAGCATCGACTCAATGGTCGCCAACTACACCTCCCTGAAGAAGCCGCGCCGCTCGGACGACTACACCCCAGGTGGTTTGAACACCCATCGCCCTGACCGGGCGACGATCGTCTACGCCAACATCATCCGGCGCTTTTCCAACCGCATTCATCCCGGTCAGCCCGCCCGTCCCATCGTGCTGGGCGGGATCGAAGCCAGCCTGCGGCGCGTGGCGCATTATGATTTCTGGGACAACACCATCCGGCGATCCGTCCTGTTCGACACCAAGGCCGATTACCTCCTGTATGGCATAGCCGAGAAAGCGACCCTGGAATTCGCTACTACCCTGCGGGATGGGATAGACCCGCGCGGAGTGCGCGGTCTATGCTACATCGCTAAAGAGAAGCCTGGCGGCTATATTGAGTTGCCGTCCTACGAAACTGTCGCCCAGGACAAGCTGGCCTTCATCGATATGTTCCACGCCTTCTACAAGAATAACGACCCCGTCAGCGGGCGAGGGCTCTGTCAGCAGCATGGCGACCGGTTCCTTGTCCAGAATCCACCCGCCCCTTACCAGACCCAGGCTGAGCTGGATGCCGTCTATGCCCTCGATTTCGAGCGCCTCCAGCATCCTTATTATGAAGCCCAGGGCCAGGTCAAGGCGCTGGAGACCATCCGCTTCTCGATTTCCACCCATCGCGGCTGCTATGGCGAGTGCAGCTTCTGTGCAATCGCTGTCCACGAGGGACGCACCGTTCGCTGGCGCAGTCAGCAGTCCATCCTGGACGAGGCTGCAAGCCTCATCAGCCATCCTGAATTCAAAGGCTACATCCAGGATGTGGGCGGGCCAACCGCCAACATGTACGGATTCGAGTGCGACAAGAAACTCAAGAACGGTGCCTGCCCGGACAGGCGCTGTCTCTTCCCCGATATCTGCCCGCTGCTGGAGGTGGATCACCGTCCGCAACTGGAACTGCTTCGTCAGCTCCGGCAGTTGCAGGGTGTCCGGAAGGTATTCGTCGCCTCCGGCCTGCGCTACGACATGATCCTGAGCGACGCCCTTTGCGGCGAAGCATACCTGCGCGAGATCGTCGAACACCACGTCTCCGGTCAGTTGAAAGTGGCTCCCGAGCACACCGAAAAGGGCGTCCTCGATCTGATGGGCAAACCGTGCAGCGCTCCGCTGCTGAAATTCAAGGAGAATTTCGACCGCCTGAGCCGCCTCGCGGGCAAGCCCCAGTTCCTCACCTATTACATTATCGCCGCCCATCCCGGATGCAGCACGCAGGACATGCTCCGCCTGAAGCACTTCACCCGCGAGAAACTGCACGTCAACCCGGAACAGGTGCAGATCTTCACCCCCACCCCGTCCACCTACGCCAGCCTGATGTACTACACCGGGCTCGATCCCTTCACCCGCCGTCCGCTCTTTGTGGAAAAGGACCCACGCCGTAAGGAACATCAGAAGGATATCGTGACGCGCAAAGTCGCCACGGAGTTTTCGTGATCCTCCTCATCTCCCCCTATTTTGTGCGCAGTACAGCACAAAATAGGGGAATAAAAGGGGGGTGAAAGGTTTTATGGATTCTTTTTTCGCAGTAACCGCCCCAGGATTGGAACCCTTCGCCGCACAGGAACTGCGCCGGCTGGGCCTGTTACCTGAGACTATTCTCGAGGTCGACCCCAAGCTGAACCGCGAAGAAGGGAAGGACGCGCAGCCTTTCGAGGAGAATCCCAAAGACCTTCGCCCTCTTCGCGGCTTAGCGGTTCAGAATGAGTTCGGGGGTATCACCTTCAAAGGCAGCCTGGCCTCCCTTTACAGCGCCAACCTGCATCTGCGTACCGCCAGCCGTATCCTGGCCCGGCTGGGCAATTTCTTCTATGCCACCACTTTCGCTGAACTCCAGCAGCGCCTCGCCCGCCTGCCCTGGGAACGCTTCCTCACCCCCGGACAGCCGGTTTCCCTGCGTGCCACCTGCCACAAATCGAAACTCTATCATTCGGATGCCGTGGCGCGGGCCGTGTCCGCCGCGCTGGAGCAGCGGCTGGGACAAGCCTCTCCCATCCTCACAGCTGGCGATGAGAGCGACCAGCCGCCGCAGCTAGTTGTTGTCCGGCTGGTGGAAGATAAATGCACCGTAAGTGTGGATTCATCC